>Ga0208392_1000373_pt1 | contig 12244 bp, 10 predicted proteins | sample LakWasMeta3_LOW4_2_FD_183855 | JGI IMG/M metagenome (GOLD analysis project Ga0208392, IMG submission 183855) | Freshwater sediment methanotrophic microbial communities from Lake Washington under simulated oxygen tension - Sediment Metagenome... | ecosystem: Environmental > Aquatic > Freshwater >... | reverse complement strand
CTGATCATTGGTAACCCAGCTTAAGGATGTATTGATGTGGCAATGGAAATGGTAGGCGACCAGATCAAAATAGCCATCAAAGACGATGGCTGCAGACTGCCGCTAAACAAAATACGCCTGAAGGCATTAGATAATGGACTGATACAAGAAAGCCAAATCCTGACCGACGAGAAAACCGCTGAGTTGATTTTCCTTCCCGGATTTTCAACTGCTGATAAATTAACGGATGTTTCAGGACACGGTGTGGGCATGGATGCGGTGCTTGGTTTCGCCAGAAAAGAAGGTGGGAATGTAAAAATTAATTGTCCTGGACAACAAAGAAGGCGCCAAGTATCGGGTATTTGAAACTGCTCTGTATCTTCCAGCAAATTGCGCGGTGAGCAGCGAAGAGTCATTTGCGGTGCTAAATAATAAGATTTCCACATAATCTCCCGGGCAGTGTCCATAACAAAGATCCACCAAAGCAAGGATTTTAACAATTTGTGTAATTCTCGAGTGACTGGTTTTGATCAAGAAGCAGTCAATTAGAGGGCCGAGATTGAGGCAAAGTGAATGACTGCAGTTGGCCGATTCTTCTCTTTCAGTCTTATCAGTGAATACTACTTCTGATCATCCACCTCGGTAGCTTATTTACATTAGCGACCAATCGATTCTTTGGAGAACGTTAGCTTACTCAGGCAATGCCGCGTTATCGTCATTGGTCTTATCTTTTGTTTGCCGCTTTTTCCGTTTGGCAAAGAAATACGTAAAGCCAGAAATAGTGCCACTGGCTGTCGCTATTGAGCCAAACAGGGGGGCTACTCTGATAATCAAAGGCTCATCGGTAATACCCAGCCAAACACCAAGGGCATCGAATCCGGTGGGTTCTGCCAATACCGCTCCTGCAGCAGATAAGCCTGCAAGAATTCCGGTTGCCATTGAAATATGCTCGACTCGGGTTGCAATGGTATTTTGATTCATGCTGTTTTAAAAAGATCCGCTGAAAAATAGTGCGTTTTTACTGTTGCAGCGTTTATCCGTCAAGTTTTTCATGACTAATGGAAGGCGCTTTCAGCATCAGTGTATTTTTCTAGTTGTGTCCAAATTAAGATCAGGAATAAAAAGCATAGCCAATCAGCTAACTCATGAAGTTATTCAACCAGACGCTCGTATTTTTGCCTAAGTTCGTCAAGGCTAAGTTGGAGTTCGTAGACTTGCATTTCTAATAGCTCGATTCTTTCACGGTCAGAGATTTCGGTTTCGATCTCGACACTTGCCGCTGTCGATAAAGCAGATGTTTGAGGGGGGCCGCTGAATAGGTGGGCATAACGTGATTCGCGTTTTCCGGGCTCGCGGGGAAGCTTGACTATTAATGGTTCTTCCCGAGCCATTAATCTGGCAAGTTCAGCTTCGACTTCGTTAACATCTTCGAATTTGCACAACCGTTCAGTGCGATTACGCAATTCCCCAGGCGTTTGCGGGCCACGCAGGAACAACTCGCAAATAATACCGGTAGCCTTTTCTGACAGCTGCAGAGTTCCAAATTGGCTGTTACAGAAGCGATGTTGATATTTAGAGACACGACTGCCGTCAACACGGCTCACCAGACATTTTTTAATCAATCCGTCGACTGTGTCCTGTACTGTGAACTCCTTTAATTCCAAAACGGGTTCCCGATTGCTTTTCTGATTGCATGCGTTAACCAGAGAGTTAATCGAAAGAGGATATTGGTCGGGCGTGGTAATGGCTTTTTCGATCAAGCAAGCTATCACCCGAGTTTCATAAAGACTGAGATTCATATTCATAGCATCGGCCGGAAATCTTGGATTTTCGTTGCTGATGAGTAAGCTATTGCCGCAAAGGTTATTCCTGCGACGGCATTAAACCCCATCATCATTATGCTATTCATGGAAAGCAACTTTAATATCGCATCAGTGCCCAAGAAGGCACGATATATTTTTTCGGGTTTTGCGCAGAGGACATGATGAAGTTGAAGTGTTCCGGTCGGCATAATCAATTCTCCTGAACTATTTGGGGATACCTGTCTTTTTGCCGTAGGTAAGTTTAATAGTATATCCACCATTAACAATGGTCTGGATTTAAATTGCTCTTTAAGGCTGACAATAAAGTTGAAATTGACAAGCCAGAGAGGCTTAATTACCTGGTTATCAGCAAGATGCTCTACAATTGCCGACTAAAAACGGCTTCTCTTATCATGCTCGTAACTCTCACAACTTGAAAATACCAGGTCAAATATGGATGTTGGAACATTGACATATCAAGGACAGTTTGCCGATGCGGTCATGCTTGGACTTCGTTCATTTCTATTTAGGAGAGTGAAGTCATGACCCCTGAAGCTAAAGCCCGCCAACAGATCGATCAAAAGCTCGAACAGGCTGGCTGGATTATTCAGGATATGAAGCAACTTAACTTGGGTGCAGCTCAAGGCGTTGCGGTGCGTGAATATCCCACCGACACCGGCCCGGCAGATTATGTGTTGTTTGTTAAACGCGAGGCGGTCGGCGTTATCGAAGCCAAACGTGATGAAGCAGGTGAAAACCTTACCGTTACTGAAAAACAAACCGAACGCTACGCCAACGCCACTCTCAAATGGCGACTGCTCACCACGCCGCTGCCTTTTCTGTTTGAAAGTACCGGCCAAATCATCCGTTTTACCGATGGTCGCGACCCAGCCCCACGCTCCCGTGAAACTTTTCATTTCTTTAAGCCCGAACAACTCGCCGATTGGCTAAGTCAGCCGGAAACCCTACGTCGCCGCATGGCTGAGCAAATGCCCGCCCTGCCCGAACGTAACCTGCGCGACTGCCAAATCAGCGCCGTTACCGGCCTGGAAAAATCTCTCGCACTGAATAAGCCGCGCGCGTTGGTACACATGGCAACCGGCGCAGGCAAAACCTTTACCGCCATCACCTCGGTTTATCGCTTGCTGAAATTCGGCGGCGCCAAGCGCATTTTGTTTTTGGTCGATACCCGCAATTTGGGCAAACAGGCGCATCAAGAATTCATGGCCTATACGCCACCCGACGATGGCCGAAAATTCACCGAGCTTTACAACGTGCAGCGCCTATCCAGCAGCACCATCGATCCGCATGCCCAGGTTTGCATCTCCACCATTCAGCGCATGTATTCAGTGTTGTCCGGTGAGCCCATTGACGATTCCTCCGAAGATGTCTCGCTCAACGAGCTGCAGCAAACTGTCAATCAAGCCAAACTGGTGCGCTATAACGCAGCCCTGCCCATTGAGGCTTTTGACTTTATCGTTATCGACGAGTGCCACCGTTCCATTTACAACTTGTGGAAACAAGTGCTCGATTACTTTGATGCTTTCTTGATCGGCCTCACCGCTACGCCCGATAAACGCACCTTCGGTTTTTTCAACGAAAACATCGTTGCCGAATACACCTACGAACAATCGGTGGCCGACGGCGTCAATGTGGGTTACGACGTGTTCGAGATTGAAACCGAAATCACCCAAAAAGGTTCGATACTCAAAGCCAAAGAATGGGTTGATCACCGCGATCGTCAAACCCGCAGAAAGCGTTGGGCAGAAACCGAAGAAGACGCGCTTTACACCGGCAAAGAGCTGGATCGTTCGGTCGTCAACCTCAGCCAGATTCGGCAAGTCATTCAGGCCATGAAAACGGCAGTGGAAACCCAAATTTTCCCCAGCCGCAAAGAAACACCCAAAACCCTGATCTTCGCCAAAACCGACAGCCACGCCGATGACATTATCAATATCTTGCGCGAGGTTTACGGTCAGGGTAACGCCTTCTGTAAAAAGGTCACTTACAAAGCCGAAGAAGACCCGGACAGCATTCTCAGCAGCTTCCGCAACGATTACCACCCGCGCATTGCCGTCACCGTTGACATGATCGCCACTGGCACCGACGTTAAACCGCTAGAAGTGCTGCTGTTTATGCGCGATGTACGCAGCAAAGGCTATTACGAACAAATGAAAGGCCGCGGCGTGCGCAGCTTGGGGTTTGAAGACTTAAAGCGCGTCAGCAACAGCGCCGACAGCGCCAAAACCCGCTTCGTGCTGATCGATGCCGTTGGCGTGGAAAAATCGCTTAAAACCGAATCCCGCCCGCTGGAGAAAAAACCCGGTATCGCCCTCAAGGATTTACTGCAAGGCATCGCCATCGGCCACCGCGACGACGACACCGTATTGAGTCTTGCTAATCGTTTGGTGCGCTTGTCCAAACAACTGGACGACAAAGCTCAGGCCCGCATCGAAAAAGTATCCGGCGGCATTCCCGTCAGCGAACTTGCCAAACGGCTGATTGCCGCAATTGACCCGGACAAAATCATCGAAGCCGCACTGGCTACCGCCAAGGCCCAAGGCATTACCCGAGCTGAAGATTCTCTCACCGAAGCTGAAATCGCCGCAGCCCGTGCCCAGCGCGTATACGCTGCCTGCGAGCCATTCGACAAACCCGAATTGCGCGAGCAAATCGAATCCGCCCGCCGCGAACGCGAACAATTGCTCGACCACCTGAATCTCGACCAAGTCACCTTCTCCGGCTACAGCGAGCAAGCCGAAGCCCAGGCGCAAAAAACCATCCAGACCTTTACCGATTACATCCAACAGCACAAAACAGAAATCGAAGCCTTAAGTTTCTTTTACCAACAACCCTACCAACGCCGCGCGCTAACCTTTGAAATGATCGACGAACTGCACGATGCCTTAAGCCGCCCGCCGCTGATGCTGACCACCGAACGGTTGTGGAGCGCCTATGCCCGCGTACAAACCAGCCAAGTAAAAGGCGCCGACAGCAAACGCCAACTTACCGACCTGATCGCCCTGGTGCGCTTCGCCATCGGCCTGGATACCGAACTCAAACCCTTTAGCGAACAAGTCGATAAACGCTTTCAGGAATGGATCTTCCGCCATAATGCCCAGCGCACCACCGCGTTTAGCGCCGAACAAACCGAATGGCTTCGGCTGATCAAAGACCACATCGCCAGCAGTTGCAGCATCAGCCGCAATGATTTCGACTATGCCGAGTTTGCCGATAAAGGCGGCTTGCAGAAGGTTTGGGCGGTGTTTGGTAAACAATTGGATGAATTGATGATTGAGATGAATGAGGAGTTGGTAGCGTGAGTGAGTTTTATAAAGACCTACCAACAAGCTGGCTAACAACCACACTTGATGAAGTCGCTCACATAGAAATGGGGCAATCGCCCGAATCTAGGTTTTATAATGATAACGGCCAAGGATTACCTTTTTTTCAAGGTAAAGCAGAGTTTGAAGAAAGGTACCCAAGGGTACGAAAGTGGTGCTCTGTTCCTAATAAAATTGCTGAGACCGGAGACATTTTAGTCTCGATTAGGGCGCCTGTAGGGCCAACTAACATTGCTCAATCTCGCTCATGTATCGGCCGAGGGTTAGCTGCTATACGCGCAAATACACCAATTAATCAGCTCTTTCTTTTCTATTTTTTCCGACACATCGAATCATGGCTTTCAGACCAAGGCACAGGTTCTACGTTTGCAGCAATCAGTGGGCAGTTTCTAAGACAAATTGAATTTGTATTAGCTCCAGCCGCCGAACAAACCCGCATCGTTGAAAAACTCGAAGAACTGCTGTCCGACCTCGATGCCGGGGTGGCCGAGCTCAAGGCTGCACAGAAGAAATTGGTGCAATATCGGCAATCGCTGCTGAAAGCGGCGGTGGAAGGTGCGCTGACTGCCGAGTGGCGCACAACAAACCAACCCAAAGAAACTGGCGCTGAACTGCTGCAACGCATCCTCACCGAGCGCCGCGCCCGCTGGGAAGCCAAGCAATTAGCCAAATTTAAAGAACAAGGCAAAGCCCCACCCAAAGCCTGGCAAAGCAAATACCCCGAACCGGTCAAACCCGATACCACCGATTTACCGGAATTGCCGGATGGGTGGGTTTGGGCGAGTGTTGATCAAGTGGCTGAGGTCTTTCTAGGAAAAATGCTAGATAAAACCAAGCACACCTCTGGAACAAAAATGCCTTACCTGAGAAATGTAAATGTCCGCTGGGGCGATATTCAAACGCACGATATATCAGAAATGTTTTTTGAAAATGATGAGCTTGACCGATATGGGCTCTTGGCTGGAGACGTGTTGGTTTGTGAAGGTGGGGAACCTGGTCGGGCTGCAATATGCAATAAAGAACACGAGATACTGAAATACCAAAAAGCACTTCATCGCGTTCGCCTGTTTGATTTGTATGAGCCAGAGTTGCTGGTTGCATTTCTTGAGTTTTCAGCCAAGACAGGAAGACTAGAAAAGACTTTTACTGGTAGCACAATTAACCACTTCACCAAAGAAAGTTTCTTGGCTTTACAAATCCCAATTGCACCACTCAATGAACAACGCGAGATCGTTGAGTATTTACTGTTGGCAGCAAATTCTATTGATGAACAAAAATCGGCTATAGAAATTTCCCTCAAACAATCCGCCGCCCAACGCAAAAACATCCTGAAAGCCGCTTTTACAGGACAACTAGCACCGCAAGATCCTAACGACGAGCCAGCCAGGGTATTGCTGGAGCGGATACGCGTTGAGCGGGAACAACACAAAAAGCAGCCTAAAATTAAGAATCCCCGAAAGAGTACAGGCATGAAAAAGTCAGACCTTGATAACGTGCGTGATTGGATCGCAAGTAAACCCGATGCAACCACATTCAATTTTTCCGAATTGAGAAACAATCTGCCAGGAGATTATGAGGCATTAAAAGATTCTATATTTCAGCTGTTGGCTGAGGATAAGCCAATTATCGAACGAGTTTTTGATCGCGGTACCAGCTCTTTGCAATTCAAAAGAGTGAAGTCATGAAATTGCTGAACCTTAGAATCGACAAAGCTGATACCTGTGGCGGGCTACTCGATGGACTGTTCATTCCTTTCAGAAGCGAACATGTAGATACGGGGATATTTGACCCACTGTGTTTGATTGGGCCAAATGGCTCAGGTAAGTCCCAATTATTGCAAGTTATAGCCGAGATATTTCAGGCGATATTCCACAAATATCTACCCAGTGAAGAACGAGGCACTCCAAATGACGGCCTTGAGTTTGAAATCGAATATTTAATCAATGAAGAAGTAGATCCTAAAACTACTAAACGAGTTCGCATTTATCGGCGCTCAATTAACAAACGAAAGCCGGATATTATTGTTGAGGTTTTTCAAGATGGTGGTTGGCAGTTAGTTGAATCATCAGAAGCTGTTTCTAGTTTATTGCCATCCAAAGTAGTTGGTTATACCTCCGGGGATAATGAAACATTGAGTTTGCCTTTCTTCTCTAGCCGAGCTGGTTATGCTGAAGAGGTCAGAACAAATGCTTTGGACGACGCAAAAAAATTCGATCGAATTCCAGATCCTAGGTTGTTGCTTATAGATTACGGCACAAATCTGGAAGTCTTAGTAGCAAATCTATTATTGAACCCTGATTCTGTAAAAACAAAACTTTTATCAGAGCCAAATTTAAAGAGTCTTCGTTCGTTTCGTTGCGTTGTTCAATTAAACCATCCCGCAGCACCTGGTAAAGATGGTGTCAAGCTTACAAACGAGTTAGAAAATTATATTGAATATCTTAAGTGTTGTGCCACTAGCTATTCCTTTGACGAAAAGCAAAAATCATGGGTTTTCGATTACTTTGTAACCGCAGCAACCTATGAGGCATTTGAGCATTATTGGCCGGGTGGAGCCTTGGAACTATATGGCTGTTTTCATAAACTAGCCATGTTGAACGATTTAATCATACCTAAAAAAGCACGAGAACAGTTTCAGAAAGGCGTTAAAGATCGGCGCTTTGCATCACGCTTGCCTGAGCCATTTGACGAGCAAAAGGTTTTTCGTTTTGAACGAGTAGTATTTGTTTCTAATAAAAGCGAGCAAGAAGTGGACTATGTTTCACTTTCAGATGGGGAGCATCAATTGGCTCAACTCCTTGGAACGGCTGCGATGGTTTCGTTTCCGAACGTTCTTTTTTTATTGGATGAACCGGAAAGTCATTTCAATCCGCGCTGGCGGGTAGAGTTCATCTCAAAATTACGAACTCTCCCGATAAATGACAAGGGGGACAAACGTTCTGGGAAATCGATTGTAGCGCAGCAAGAATGCTTAATTACAACGCATTCGCCTTTTGTCCCATCGGATATGCAAAAAGAAAACGTTTTGATCTTCAAGAAAGATTCTAATACCTCTGCTCTTGATATCAGAAGCCCGAGAATTGAAACATACGGGAGTACTTTTGATGCCATTCTTGATGAATGTTTTGGTATAAGCCCTCCCATATCTGATTTACCCCGTAAGGAAATTGAAAATCTATTGCAAAGCAATGATATTGACAAGATTAAACATGCGATGACTCGACTTGGAGATTCAGTTGATAAATTATATTTAGTTGACCGTATACGGGAATTAAGCGAATCAAAGGAAAGCTAAATGTTAGTAGGTTATCCAATAGAAGCCACCGAGGAAAATTGGCTACAAGAGTCGTTAGCGGAAATGATTAAAACAATTCACAACAAAATAGATGCTGGCCAAGTAGTACCATCATGGAATGTGTTGATCCCTGCGACACTTGATGAAACACAGAAAAATAATTTAAAAAGACTTAATGGCATCAAGGACAGACTTCTGGTTTACAAGAATTCCGTTGAAACACTCTTGCCAATGGAAAGGGAAGTTATTTTACAAGCGTTAATTGAGCAGAATAATGTTGTTGGTTTACTTGATAATTCATCACCAGTAATTAGTTTAAATGCCAGTTTCCCCGCTGTTTATATTGCAGTGCATGATCTGTTTGTATTTGCATATGGAAAACTCACTGATCTAGGTATACGTGATCGCCAATACAAAAAAATATTCGAATCTTTAGAGGTAAATACCTGCCCATTTTGTGGTGTTGAGAGAATTATGTCTCCACAAGAAACAAGACAAGATCAGGATCATTACCTTGCGAAAAGCATATACCCTTTTGCTGCTGCAAATATGAGGAACTTGGTTCCAATGTGTCGTTGTTGCAATCGAGATTTCAAACACCAAGTAGATATTCTTAAGGATATAAACGGTAATAGACGAAAAGCATTTGATCCATACAACGCACCTTGCATCGACATCAGTTTGGTTAAAAGCCTTCCATTTGAAGGGAGTAAATACGGTCTACCAGCGTGGTGGATTGAATTTAATCCGGACGTTGAAGAGACCGAAACATGGGATCAAGTGTTTTGTATAAGAACACGCTATAGCAGAGACGTGTTAAATAGAGGGTTTAATCGATGGATCCAAAGCTTTATGGATCGTTGTAAAGCAAAAACGTATCCGAGTAATTTAACGGACAACCAGGTTTTGGATATTTTACGAAGTCACTATCATGATACGGTAATTGAAAAACCAGTGGGGCTAGATTTTCTTAAGCCGAAAGTGTTTGAGATGTTTGTTCATCATTTTGAGACAGGGAATGATCGAGTAATTCAATTTATTAGAAATGCGGCGTTAGGAATCCAAGTACCCGCATAGATTATTTTTTCATTTGAAAGATAAATAATATTTTAACGTGTAATTAAAAATAATGAATACATCCAATCTAGTTCAAAAAGTCTGGAACTTTTGCCACACCTTACGCGATGACGGCGTCGGTTACGGCGACTATCTGGAACAACTGACCTATCTGCTGTTTTTGAAAATGGCCCATGAGTACGCGCAAGAACCGTATAACCGCGATACCCATATTCCAGCGGGTTACGATTGGGCGGCATTGCGCAGCAAAACCGGAGAACCGTTGGAAGCGCATTATCTGGCGACGCTTCACAAACTGGGCAATGGGCCGGGCATGTTGGGCGCAATCTTCTTTAAGGCGCAAAACAAGATTCAAGACCCGGCCAAACTGTCGCGACTGGTGCAAATGATTGATGCGGAAAGCTGGGTGGGTATGGATGCCGATACCAAGGGTGATTTGTACGAAGGGCTACTGCAAAAGAACGCCGAAGATACCAAGAGCGGCGCGGGCCAATACTTTACGCCGCGCGCGCTGATTCAGGCGATGGTGGAATGCGTGCGACCCGAGCCGATGAAATCAATTGCCGATCCGGCTTGCGGCACCGGTGGATTTTTTCTGGGGGCTTACAATTGGTTAACCCGTTCCGGCAACATGCTGGATAAAAAACAAAAAGAGTTTCTGCGCCATAACACTTTCCAAGGCAATGAAATCGTACCCAACACAAGGCGCATGTGTTTGATGAATTTGTTTTTGCATAATATCGGTGAACTCGATGGCGAGCCTTCCGTGGAGCGTGCCGATGCGCTGATTGGTGATCCGGGCAAACGCTTTGATTATGTCTTGGCCAATCCGCCCTTCGGTAAGAAAAGCAGCATGACCATTACCAACGAGGAAGGCGAGGAAGACAAAGACGCGCTGACTTACGAGCGCCAGGACTTCTGGGAAACCACATCGAACAAACAGCTTAATTTCCTGCAACACATCGTCACCATTTTGAAGGACACAGGCCAAGCGGCGGTGGTATTGCCGGACAATGTGTTATTTGAAGGCGGGGCGGGCGAGAAAATCCGCAAAAAACTGCTGGAAAATTGCGACGTACACACCCTGCTGCGTCTGCCCACCGGCATTTTCTATGCCCAAGGTGTGAAGGCGAATGTGTTGTTTTTCGACGCCAAACCCAAAGATGGCAAAGTCCACACCAAAGGCGTGTGGATTTACGACCTGCGCACCAACAAGCATTTCACGCTGAAAACCAAAACTTTGAAGCTGGATGATTTACGCGATTTTATCGACAGCTATCACCCTGAAAATCGGCATGAACGAAAGGAATCTGAACGCTTCAAGTATTTTACTTATGATGAGTTGATTGCCCGCGACAAGGCCAGTCTGGATATTTTCTGGTTAAAGGACGATAGCCTAGACAACCTGGATGATTTACCGCCGCCGGATGTGTTGCAGCAGGAGATTATCGAGCATCTGGAAGCGGCGCTGGCGGCTTTTAGGGATGTGGCGGTTGGCTTGCAGCGTTAAGTGCCACTGAAACCAAATCAGATAAACAATGAAATAAATGGATTAGCCTTTGGCAAGACAGGATATGGCATCTCTGAAGTAAATTACTTTTGAAAAAACTTGTTCAAACCAAGCACTACAAAAAATCTTAGAGGATACGCATGCTTAATAAAGTTGCCAAACTTGCTTTGGTTGCCACCTCATTAGCACCGATTTGCCTAACGCTTTGGTTTGTCGAGTTCAGCAAAAACTGGGATTGGCAACAGGGCTGGGGCTTTCTAGTGACAGCCTTGCTAATGAGCATTACCTGTTATGGCCTATTACGTTTGTCAGTTCGTAAACTGGAATCACTGCCGATCAAGATCAAATCGATCAGAACTGCAGATAAAGAAATCGTCGGTTTTTTATTGGTCTATCTACTCCCACTGATAAAACAGTCGACGAATTCGATTAGTACGCCGGTACTGGTATTTGTTGCGGCTCTCTTTTTCCTGATTGTTTACAACGCCCATGTTTATCACTTCAATCCTTTGATGGGCTTTTTCGGCTACCACTTTTATGAAGTGACCATCGAAGGTGATATTACCTATGTGCTGATTACCCGCCAGAATATTACTCACTGTAAAGGGATTAGCCGTGTTGTACAACTTACTGAATACATGATTTTGGATGTCAGCCATGCCGGATAATATTAACCTTTTTGCCTTGGTAGAAGACGAGCAAACCCCGATTCGTCGTATACCTTTAACAGCTGATCTGGGAACTGAATTGCTTCAATTCTTTGCCAGTCAGCAAAGCGATTTTCTAAGTAACAAATCGGAAATATCTTTTTCAGGTAGTTACAACGTCGATAGTGGTGAGATTTTTACCATTGCTGCATATCCTTTGCCGGACGCTATTGGAAGTGCCTTGGGGAACCCGCTACCTTGCCAGACGCTGAACTTGAACAATGAGACCCATCGTATCAAGGCATTGTTTACTGGCAATTGGTCGAATGCCAACAAAGTCGTCAACTTTCAGGTATTTGATTCCGGCAAGCTGCTTTCGAAGGGATGGACGCTGATAGGTTCAGGTAATAATTATAAAAAACTCGAAGAACCGGGACTTATATTGCAAGACAAACTGACGGCGCATTATGCTAATGGCACGCTTTATTTCTCGTCCTATCACAATGCCAAACGCTTTCTCGACCTGAGCGAATACTACCGAGAAGCCACAGACACCGATCTTGAAGCCTTTGTTGGAACGGATTTATTTG
>Ga0208392_1000372_pt1 | contig 12257 bp, 11 predicted proteins | sample LakWasMeta3_LOW4_2_FD_183855 | JGI IMG/M metagenome (GOLD analysis project Ga0208392, IMG submission 183855) | Freshwater sediment methanotrophic microbial communities from Lake Washington under simulated oxygen tension - Sediment Metagenome... | ecosystem: Environmental > Aquatic > Freshwater >... | reverse complement strand
CAGAAATAATGCAATTGTTTGTAGTTCAGCATAGCGTATCAATCATCTGTTTCCTACGAATAATTCATCAGTATATTCTTTATTTTTACGATGTATTGAATCGCCTATGATGATCCCGCTTTCAACCCCCAACCAAGGAGATCATGATGCAAATCGATATTCAGACCAACGGGTTCTCGCTGACCGAAGGTTTACGCAACTACACCAAGTGGCGCATGCAGTTTGCGGTGGATCGCAATGACGTACACGTCACGCGCGCGCGGGTGCGTCTTGCCGATGTCAATGGCCCGCGCGGCGGGATTGACAAGCGCTGCCAGATCGAACTTGCGCTGGCCGGGCAAAAAAGCATTGTCATTGAAGATATAGAAACTGATTTATACGTTGCTATTGACCGTGCCAGCGATCGCTGCGCGCGCACGCTGAACCGTCGGCTGGAACGCTCGCGGGAGCGCTTGCAGAAAGCCGCGCCGATGCATCATGAACCGGAGGAATGACCCCACCATGACCTCCACCACCCGTATCGTCGTCGCCACCGACTTTTCTGCCGCTGCCGAGCGCGCGGTGCGACGCGCTGCCTTGATGACGAAGCAATTAGGTGCGGAACTGCATCTGCTGCATGTAGTACACCCTTTGGATTCATACCCGGGAGCACAGAGAGCGCGCCAATTGCGCTACTTTGGACAAATGCTTCAGGAGGCGAGCAATAGCCGGCTCGCCACCCTGGCTACCTCCCTAAACCAGGACTTCGCGATCCCAGTCATTGCCGCTACGCGCATCGGTCGCGTTCACGCGCAAATTGCCGATTATGCCAAAGTCAACAACGTCGACCTGTTAGTGGCTGGCGCGCGGGGTGAGAACACTTTGCTCGATTTGAACCTGGGCTCAAACGTCTCACGCCTGCTGCGTGTAATTGTCTGCCCGATGCTAATTGTCAGGAATAGCCAAGCAGACAGCTATCGGCAGGTCATCGCGGCTGTGGATTTTTCAGGCGGATCCGCCAATGTGCCGGCGCTCGCTCATACCGCTGCTCCGGGTGCCCGTATCGAAGTGCTACACATTTTCGACCAGGTTCAGGAGGCGCGGATGTGTGAAGTGGGCCCAGTCGCTGCCAGACTGGATCAATACTGCGACCAGGCGCAGGCCGAAGCGGGCACACAACTGGACAAGATACTGGCAGAACAGGGCAATGACCACATGGTCGGCCAAGTTCTGACGGGCTATCCGCCGGCAAAAATCTTTTCCCGTTCCGCGATATTACACGCCGATCTGATCGTCTTGGGCAGGTTTGGCGTGAGCGGTTTGGAAGAGGGGCTGCTGGGCGGCGTTAGCAAGGACGTAGTACATGTGGCGGACTGCGACGTGTTATTGGGCTGCTGAACCAACAACGCCGGCGTCTTGAACGGAGGTTGGCGATGTTTTTCCACTCTGACACACCGGGAGAGGTAGTAAGACAACTTTTTTACAGGTTTCGGATTGAGCCGTCTGAATCCCAGCTTTAAAGGCTCACAACTTAACTAACTTTAAGGATACAAAGCATGAAAATTTCAACATTAACCGCGCTGGCCGCTGCCGGCGTTCTGGCCAGCACCGCAGCATTTGCCGACACCACCGCGCAATGCGCGCCGATCAGTAAAGAGCAGGTCGCCTCGCTGTTCGACCAGTGGGATGCCTCGCTCAAAACCGGTAATCCCGATACGGTGACAGCCAACTATTCGGACGATGCCGTGCTGCTGCCGACCGTATCGAACAAGCCGCGCACCAACCATGCCGAGATCCGCGACTATTTCGTGCATTTCCTGCAAAAACATCCGCAGGGCACGATCGACAGCCGCACCATCAAACTGGGTTGCAACACGGCCACCGATATGGGCATCTACACGTTCAAACTGAAAGACGGCAATACCAGCAAAAACGTGCAGGCGCGCTATACCTTTCAGTATGCGTTTGAAAACGGTAAGTGGGTGATTGAGCACCATCACTCATCAGCCATGCCCGAAAAAGTATCGATGAAACACTAATGTTGCACTTGCCTGCCGAGTGTCGGCAGGCATGCATCAACCCAAGGAGGCGATCATCATGAATACGCAAGCCCAAGTGACCACGCTAGACCGCGCCCAGGCCGGTGCGCTTTCCACCAATAAAGTAGTGCGCAACACCTACATGCTGCTGTCGATGACGCTGGCTTTTTCGGCTTTGACCGCAGGCGTTGCAGCAGCGCTGAAACTGCCTCATCCCGGCCTGATCGTCACGCTGGCCGGCTATTTTGGCCTGCTGTTTCTGACCGCCAGGTTCCGTAACAGCGGTCTGGGCATTGCCTTTGTATTTGGACTTACCGGATTCATGGGTTACACGCTGGGGCCGATAGTCAGCCAATATCTCGCCATGCCTAACGGCTCGCACGTGGTGATGACGGCGATGGGCGGCACGGCGGCCATCTTTCTCGGCCTGTCAGCTTATGTGATGACCACCCGCAAAAATTTCAGCTTCATGGGAGGCTTTCTCACAGTCGGCATCCTGGTCGCCTTTCTCGCCGGCCTTGGCGCGATGTTCTTTGAGATGCCCGGCTTGTCGCTGGTGGTGTCGGCCATGTTTGTGCTGCTGATGTCGGGTCTGATTCTGTATGAGACCAGCAATATCATCCATGGCGGCGAAACCAACTATGTGATGGCGACGGTCACGCTGTTTGTGTCGATCTTCAATCTGTTTACCAGCCCGTTGCAATTGCTGGGGTTTGCCAGTAACAACGACTGAGCATTGCGCGGATAAAAGAAACCCGATGATTCCCGAATAGAGAAAACGATGAAACGACTCGAACACGGTTTGGAACATTTCATATTCAACAGCCGTTGGCTGCTGGTGCCTTTTTATCTGGGGCTGATCGGCGGTATTGCCCTGCTGCTGGCGAAATTCGTCAAGGCGTTTATCGCGCTTGTGCCGACTGCGTTTTATGGCAGCGGGAACGATGTCCTGCTCGGCATCCTTTCGCTGGTGGACACCACCCTGGTTGCCAATTTGCTGCTCATTATCATTTTCGCCGGTTATGGAAACTTCGTGTCAAAACTCGATACAGCCGGAAGTGAGGACCGTCAAAGCTGGATGGACGAAGCGAGTTTTTCCAGTCTCAAACTCAAGCTCATCGGCTCCCTGGTCGCCATTTCCGGGGTTGATCTGCTGCGATACTTTGTTAACCTCCACGAGGTCATGGCGACAGAGCAGGGTCATTACGAACTTGGTTGGGCCATCGGCATCCACCTGACCTTCGTGGTTTCGGGCATCATGTTCGCGCTGACGGATCGTATCGCCGAGAACAAGCACGGCGACGGGAAGAAATAAACCCTCGCATCTCAGGAGCTACAAATGAAACGCACTCTCTATTTTCTTGCCACCAACCTTGCCATCGTCCTGGTGCTGTCGGTCACCATGCGCATCCTTGGGGTAGAGCCTTACCTCAACGCGCATGGCCTTAACCTTGGCAATCTGCTGACATTCGCCGCCGTCATGGGCTTTGGCGGCGCGTTCATTTCACTCGCCATTTCCAAGTGGACAGCCAAGCGCATGTCGGGCGCGGTGGTGATTGAGCAGCCACGCACACAATCCGAAATCTGGCTGGTGGATACCGTCAGGCGCCAAGCGCAGGCAGTCGGCATCAAAATGCCAGAAGTGGCGGTGTTCGATTCGCCGGAAGTCAACGCCTTCGCCACCGGCATGACTAGGAACAGTTCGCTGGTTGCGGTTTCTTCGGGCTTGCTCAATACCATGAGCAAAAATGAGGCCGAAGCGGTGCTGGCACACGAGGTTTCGCATATCGCCAACGGCGACATGGTGACGCTGGCGCTGATTCAGGGCGTGGTCAACACCTTTGTCATGTTCCTCTCGCGCGTCATCGGTTATGTGGTGGACAAGGTCGTATTCAAGACCGAGCGCGGCACCGGCCCGGCCTTTTTCGTCACCATGATCATCGCCGAACTGGTGCTGGGCGTGCTGGCCTCCATCATCGTCATGTGGTTCTCGCGTCAGCGTGAATTCCGGGCGGATCGCGGCGGCGCCAGCCTCGCCGGGCGGCAAAATATGATCGCCGCGCTGGAGCGCCTCAACAGCCTGCATCCGGCACCCCTGCCGGACAAGATGGCGGCCTTCGGCATCAGCGGTGGCGGCGCGTCTGGCATCAAGCGCCTGTTCATGACCCATCCGCCGCTGGAAGAGCGTATCGCTGCACTCAAGGTGGTGCAGTGAATGTCCATGCGGCTGTAGGGACTTGGCCCGGTCCGCTGTGTTGTCCGACTTGGGCGAACCGGATTCTGCGGCAAAGGCTGCCATCCGGACTTTACAACCGTTAATGCATAACTAAGTAAGAACTTCATGTTGAAAAACCATCGGACATTTCTGCATGAATAACACCATCTCCATCGGCGAACCCTGGATGTGGGTCGCCTTCGTCGCCTTCGTGCTGGTCATGCTGGCGCTGGATCTGTTTGTGTTCGGCGGAAACAAGGCGCACAAGATGAGCGCCAAGGCGGCTGCCGCCTGGTCGCTGGCATGGGTGGGCCTGGCATTGCTGTTCAACGTCGGTTTGTGGTGGCATCTGAACGGCACGGTTGGGCAGGAAATCGCCGACCGCAAGGCGCTGGAATTTCTCACCGGTTATCTGATCGAGAAGTCGCTGTCGGTGGACAACATCTTCATCTTTCTGCTGATCTTCTCATCCTTCCACGTCGCCGCAGAATACCAGCGCCGGGTGCTTGTCTTCGGTGTGCTGGGTGCCGTCGTCATGCGCGCCGTCATGATTCTGGCCGGGGCCTGGCTGGTTCGCGAGTTTAACTGGGTGCTCTATATTTTCGGCTTCTTCCTGATTGTTACCGGCATGCGCATGCTGATCATGGCGGAGAAGGCGCCCGATCTTGAAAAGAATCTGGTACTTAAATTCGCACGCCGGCATCTGCGCATCGCGGAAGGCGATCACGGTGAGAAATTTACCATGATGCAGGACGGCGTGCGCTATTTCACGCCGCTTTTCCTAGTGCTGATCCTGATCGAGGCTTCCGACCTCGTATTCGCCGTGGATTCCATCCCAGCCATTTTCGCAATCACCACCGACCCGTTCATCGTCTTCACCTCCAACATTTTCGCTATCATGGGGCTGCGCGCGCTGTACTTCCTGATGGCCGACGTGGCAGATCGGTTCCAACTGCTGAAATATGGCTTGGCCATGGTGCTCACTTTCATCGGTGCCAAGATGCTCATTGCGCCCTGGTATCATGTGCCGGTGGCTGCTTCGCTCGCCATCGTCGCCGTGCTGATCGGGGCAAGTGTCATCGCCAGTTTGATCGCCACGCGCAAGGAGTCGGCCTGATGCTGCCGCGAGGTTCTCTGCGACAATGATGCGCGGAGCATAAGCCTGAATACAATCCGAATGCCTTATCCATTCCGCCAACAATAATGGCCTCTCACATGGACCCGCATACCCAAGCCGTTGTGGCAGATCAAGTCTGGCACACCTTGCATCAGGAAGCCCTGACCGTCACGCTCGGCGCCTCGCTCTCCACCGGCCTGACTGAGCGTGATGCCGCCGAGCGCCTCGCCCGCTTTGGTGAGAACCGGCTGGCTGAAGCACAGCCGCGCCCGCTTTGGCTCAAGTTCCTCGACCAGTTCAAAAACTTACTGGTTATCGTGCTGCTGTTCGCGGCGGCGCTGGCCTGGGCTATCGGCGACCTGAAGGATGCCGTCGTCATTCTGCTGGTGGTGGTGTTCAACGCGGCGCTGGGGTTTTATCAGGAGCATCGCGCCGAGCGCACGCTGGCGGCATTGAGGGGCATGCTGGCGGCGCACGCACGGGTGCGGCGAGCGGGACAGGTGCGGGAAATCGAAGCGGTGTTTCTGGTGCCCGGCGATATCGTTCTGCTGGAAGCGGGCGACCGCATCCCCGCCGACGGGCGGCTGCTCGCGGCGCATAATCTCGAAGTTGAGGAAGCCGCGCTGACCGGCGAATCGCATGCCGTGGGTAAGTCGGTCGCCACCTTGATGGATGCCAATCTCCCGCTGGGCGACCGCATCAACCTCCTGTACATGAACACGGTGCTGACGCGCGGCCGCGCCGAACTGCTGGTCACGGCCACCGGCATGGCGACCGAAATGGGCAAGCTGGCCGGCATGATCGCGGCGGCGGAAGAAGGCGAAACGCCGCTGCAACGACAGCTCGACACCTTGGGCAAGAAACTCGCCGCCATCGCCGGAGTGGTGGTGACGCTAATCTTCGGCCTCGACTTCGCGCGCGGCCTGCCTTGGGCCGAAGCCGCCATGACCGCCGTGGCGCTAGCGGTAGCCGCCATTCCGGAAGGTCTGCCGGCGGTGGTCACGGTGACGCTTGCCATCGGCATGCATCGCATGGCACAGAATCGCGCCATACTGAAAAAGCTTTCTGCCGTTGAGACACTGGGTTCCACCACCGTGATCTGCTCGGACAAGACCGGTACCCTTACCATGAACCAGATGACCGCGCGTGCCGGCTGGTTCGCGGATAACCGCTTCACGGTAAGCGGCGAGGGTTATCGGGCGGATGGTCTTATCTCCCCTCTTCCGCAAGCGGGAGAGGGGTTGGGGGAGAGGGTCGAAGCAGATTCACTGCGCCCCTTCCTGCTACCCATGGCGCTATGCACCGAATCCCGCGTGCGCGATGGCCAACTTATCGGCGACCCCACCGAAGGCGCGTTGTGGGTGCTGGCGCAAAAGGGCGGCCTCAATCCGGAATACGAGCAGGATGAACAGCCGCGCATTGCCGAAATCCCGTTCGATTCCGCGCATAAGTTCATGGCGACTTTCCACCATGCGGGCGATGTGGTGGAAATGTTCATCAAGGGTGCGCCGGACGTGTTGCTGGCGCACGCCACGCAGTGGCTCGCCGGTAGCAGCGTAGAGCCGCTGGACGCCATCATGCGCCGGAATATTGCAGACGAAAACGAGCATTTCGCCGGGCAAGCGCTGCGCGTTCTGGGGGTGGCACGACGCGTGATTCCGGCACACGACTTCGACCCGGCGGGCGACCTGTGGGCATGGGTGGGTGGCTGGACGTTTGTGGGATTGGCCGGGCTGATGGATCCGCCACGCCCCGAGGCGAAGCGCGCCATCGCTCACTGCAAGCACGCCGGTATCCAGGTCAAGATGATTACCGGCGACCACAAGGCCACCGCCGCCGCCATCGGCCACGAACTGGGGCTGAATGGCGAGGTGGTGAGCGGCTCGGAACTGGATGCCATGAGTGACGGGGAGCTTGCGCGGCGCATCGACGCCATCAGCGTGTTTGCCCGCGTCTCTCCCGCACACAAGGTCAGGATCGTCAAAGCGCTCCAGGCCGACGGCCATATCGCCGCCATGACTGGCGACGGGGTGAACGACGCACCTGCACTGAAAGCCGCCGACATCGGCGTCGCCATGGGCATCACCGGTACCGCGGTGACCAGGGAAGCGGCGACCATGGTGCTGACCGACGACAATTTCGCCACCATCGTGCGCGCGGTGGAGGAAGGCCGCGTGGTGTACGACAACATCGTCAAGTTCGTGCGCTTCCAGCTATCCACCAACATCGGCGCCATCCTCACCGTGCTGGCGGCGACGCTCATGGGGCTGCCCGCGCCGTTCACCGCGATTCAACTGCTGTGGATCAACATCATCATGGACGGCCCGCCCGCCATGAGCCTGGGGGTGGAGCCGGGACGTCCGGGCATCATGCATGCACCGCCGCGCCCACAGGCCGCGCAGATCCTCACGCTACCCCGCCTCGGCCGTCTTGCGGCGTATGGCGCAACCATGATGGTCGGCACCATCTGGCTGTTTCAGGAAGCGTTGGCGATACATGGTCAGGCTTACGCACTGACGCTCGCTTTCACCACCTTCGTGCTGTTCCAGTTTTTCAACGTGTTCAACGCCCGCAACGAGCATGGCAGCGCCTTCGACGCCCACTTCCTGAAGAACGGCAAGCTCTGGCTGGCGCTGCTCAGCGTATTGGCGCTACAGGTTATGGCGGTACACTGGCCGCCTGCGCAAGCAATTTTCGGCACCACAGATTTAATGCTCGATGACTGGCTGAAAGCCGCGCTGGTGGCTTCCAGCGTGCTGCTGCTAGACGAGGCGCGCAAACTCGTGTTCAAGATGTGGGAGTGATCCACGGCCGGAATGTTTCACCAATCGAGGTGTCCGGGTTTGGGCTATTGGAACAATTACTGGATGTGAAAGTCTTAAGTGATTCCGGGGCAAGCCAGGAATGACGATATTGTGACATCCTGAACGCTGTTTCAAATGGGTGGCAGTATTTTTAAACAACTTCCAAAAGGTTTGCATGGAACCCATCTGGCTGAAGCACTACCCCCAATGCGTCCCGGCAGAGGTCGACATTTTCCGCTACGCCTCGCTCAAGGACATGCTGGATCAGAGTTGCAAACGATTCCGCGAACGCCCCGCCTTCACCAACCTGGGCGTCACGCTGACCTATGGCGAAATCGACCGGCTTTCCCGTGACTTCGCCGCCTACCTGCAACAGGGGCTGGGCATGCAAAAGGGCGAGCGGTTGGCCATCATGCTGCCCAACCTGCTGCAACAGCCGGTGGCGCTGTTCGGCGCGTTGCGCGCGGGCCTGGTGGTGGTCAACGTCAATCCGCTCTACAGCGCGCGCGAGCTGCAACATCAGTTGAACGACTCCGGCGCGACCGCCATCGTGGTGCTGGAGAATTTCGCGCATACCCTGCAGGAGGTCGTCGCCAGCACCGCGGTGCGCCACATCGTCACCACCCAGATCGGCGACCTGTTCCCGCCAGTGAAAGCCTGCCTGGTCAACTTCGTCGTGAAACGGGTCAAGCACATGGTGCCGCGCTGGGAGTTGCCGGGCACGGTCAGCTTTAACGCGGCGCTGAAACACGGTGCGCGCCTCGATCTCGCCGATGTGCCGCTCACTCATAACGACACCGCCTTTCTTCAATACACCGGCGGCACAACGGGTGTGGCAAAGGGCGCGATCCTGACGCACGGCAATCTGGTGGCCAACGTCGAGCAGACCTCAGCTTGGATCGGCGGCGCCTTCAAGGAGGGCGAAGAGGTGATCGTCACGCCGTTGCCGCTCTACCACGTGTTCGCGCTCACGGCCAACCTGCTCACCTTCGTCAAATGGGGCGCGAACAACGTGCTCATCACCAATCCGCGCGACATTCCCGCCTTCGTCAAGGAACTGCGCCAGATCCGCTTCACCGCCATCACCGGCGTCAACACCCTGTTCAATATGCTGCTCAACGCGCCCGGCTTCGAGAAGGTGCGACAAGCCAACGCCGGCGCGCTCAAGGTGGCGGTGGCTGGCGGCATGTCGGTGCAGCGCGCGGTGGCGGAGCGCTGGCAGCAGACGATGGGGGTGCCGCTGATCGAAGGCTACGGCCTCACCGAAGCCTCCCCCATCGTCTGCGCCAATCCAATGGATGCCAGGGAATTCAGCGGCAGGATCGGCATGCCGCTTCCCTCCACCCAGGTGGAAATCCGCGACGAGGCGGGACACGAACGGCCTCTGGGCGAGGAAGGCGAACTGTGCGTCAAGGGGCCGCAAGTGATGCGCGGCTACTGGAACATGCCCGAGGAAACCGCCCGTGTCCTGTCCGCCAACGGCTGGTTGCACACCGGCGATGTCTGCGCGATGGACGAGCACGGCGCCATCCGTTTCATCGACCGGCACAAGGACATGATCGTGGTGTCCGGCTTCAAGGTTTACCCCAACGAGATCGAGGAAGTGGTGATGCTGCACCCCGGCGTCAAGGAAGTGGGCGCTACCGGCGTGCCGGACGAAAAAAGCGGCGAAGCGGTCAATGTCTATGTGGTGAGGAAAGACCCGGGCCTGACGGCCGAGGCGCTGATCGCGCATTGCCACGCCAACCTGACCGGGTACAAGGTGCCGAAACATGTGGAATTCCGCGACAAGCTGCCCAAGTCGCCGATCGGCAAGATATTACGCAGAAAACTGAATGAGGAGCATGCCTCATGAAAGCTCTACCAGCTTTTTTGAGGTATCCTTGCAGACAGAGATGCGCGGATGTACTTGAATTTTGATTACCTACACCACACAGGAGAACGCAATGAAAATCCTTATTCTCGGCACTTCAGTCTTTATCCTCGCAGCCTGCGCCAGCCAGGGTAAGAGCCCCACTCCCGCTGCCAGCACCGGCTATCAAAAAGCGGAAACCTGTATCGCATGCCATGGTGCGGATGGCATCAGCGGCAAGAAAGACGTTCCGCCCATAGGCCATATGTCGGCAGATGCCATGAGTGCCGCGCTTACCAAATTGAAAGAGGCAAATCCGGATTCCCCGCTGATCGCGCATACCCTGACTAAAGAAGATGTCCGGGATATTGCCGGGTATTTTTCCAGCGTCAACAAATAGGACCTCCTTATTGACCATTACGGCAAGGGGTGTGACCGTCATACCGGCGAAACAAGGCTGCAATGGCCGTTGTTCTGCTGACCTTCTTGCGAGTTGCACGCCGGTCGGCACTATGAAGCGACGCTGGGACTGGCGCAGCGCGAGGAGACGCAATGAACACCTGGCAAAACGCCAGCTCACGCGTAAAAGCACTTGGCCTGTGGCTGCTGGTTGGGGCGCTGGTCGGCTTGGCATGGGCGTTGCCACGCATCCCGCAACCCCTGCAATATCATGATTTCGCCGACCAGCGTGCCTGCGTCTCGCTGCCCAATTGCCTCGACAGCGTATCAAATATCCCATTTATTCTGGCAGGGCTGGCCGGCCTGATTTTTCTGCGCAGCGCCTCCGGGCGAGGTGCTTTCATCGAGCCACGTCAGGCACTGCCCTACGCGCTGTTCTTTCTCGCCACCATCCTGATCGGCTTTGGCTCCGGCTTCTATCACCTGGCGCCGGACAACGAGCGGCTGGTGTGGGATCGGGCGGCGATTGCGCTGGCATTCATGGCCTGGTTCGCCGCTATCCTGTGCGAGCGCGTCAGCCTCACCGCCGGGCTGCGCCTGCTGCCGCTGCTCGTCATGACCGGACTGGGCAGCGTCGCCTACTGGGGATGGAGCGAAGCGCACGGAATTGGCGACCTGCGCCCCTATGGCCTGATGCAGTTCATCCCCATGCTGCTGATCCCGTTGCTGCTCTGGCTCTATCCGCCACGCTACAGTGGCGACCGCAATATCCTGACTGTCATCGGGCTATATGCCCTGGCCTTGCTGTTCGACTTTAGTGATCGTCAGGTTTTCGTTCTCACTGGCGGCCTCGTTAGCGGCCACACGCTCAAGCATATCGTCGCCGCGTTGGCGGCGGTCTGGATCGTGCGCTCCCTGCGGTGGAGGAGGGCATTATGAAGCAAGCCCTGCGTGCCGATGTCCGCCCGCGCGAGCTGTGGGCCTGGGCGATGTACGACTTCGCCAATTCCGGCTACACCACCGTGGTCATCACCGCGCTGTTCAGCGCCTATTTCGTGGCAGTGGTCGCGGGCAATGCGCCGTGGGCCACCTTCGCTTGGACCGCCGCACTGTCCGTGTCCTATTTGCTGATCGTGGCAAGCGCTCCAATCATTGGCGCCTACGCCGACCTGCATGCGGCGAAGAAAAAACTCTTGGCGATCACCACAGCGGGTTGCGTGCTGTTCACCGCCCTGCTCTATTTCGCTCAGCCGGAAACGCTGTGGCTCGCCATCGTGTGCGTGATCATCTCCAACTTCTTTTTCGGCAGCGGCGAAAACCTGATCGCGGCATTTTTGCCGGAAATCGCCAAAGTCCGCGCCATGGGCCGAGTGTCCGGCTGGGGCTGGAGCCTTGGTTACATCGGCGGACTGCTTACGCTTGGCCTGTGCCTGATGTATGTGACCTGGGCCGAAGCGCACGGCCAGGCGGCCACGCAATTCGTGCCGGTGACGATGCTTATCACCGCCGGAGTCTTTGCGCTGGCCAGTTTGCCGACCTTCCTGCTGCTGCGCGAGCGCGCCTTACCCCTCGCCAAAAACGCGCGGCTACGTGACGCCTGGCTGGAGGTGTGGCAGACCCTGCGCCACCTGCGGCAGTTCGCCGATCTGCGGCGCTTCCTGCTGTGCAGCCTGTTCTATCAGGCGGGCATCCAGGCGGTGATTATCCTGACCGCCATCTATGCCGGTCAGGCGATGCAGTTCACCACGCGGCAGATTCTGCTGCTGGTGCTGGTGGTCAACATCACGGCTGCGCTGGGCGCATTTCTGTTCGGCCACCTGCAGGATCGCATCGGTCATGTGAGCGCCATCGC
>Ga0208392_1000368_pt1 | contig 12327 bp, 9 predicted proteins | sample LakWasMeta3_LOW4_2_FD_183855 | JGI IMG/M metagenome (GOLD analysis project Ga0208392, IMG submission 183855) | Freshwater sediment methanotrophic microbial communities from Lake Washington under simulated oxygen tension - Sediment Metagenome... | ecosystem: Environmental > Aquatic > Freshwater >... | reverse complement strand
TCCACATGCACAATACTGTAATAGCCACGGTGGCAAAGCCGCCAATGATCACCGCTGGAACCAACCCGAACCAGGCCGCTGTTAAACCTGATTCAAATTCACCCAACTCGTTTGACGCTCCGATAAAGACAGAATTCACTGCACTGACCCGGCCACGGATCGCATCCGGGGTTTCCAGCTGAACCAGCATGTGGCGAATATAAACGCTAACCATATCGCCGGCACCCATCAGAATCAGCGCCATCATCGAAAGCTGAAAATTCTCTGAAAGGCCGAACAGCACCGTTGCCGCACCAAACAGAAGTACACCATTAAACATCCAGAGCCCGACTCGACGTGAGATCGGTATAAAACCGAGCCCTACAGCAGTAAGGGCAGCACCAACAGCCGGCGCAGTGCGTAGCAAACCAAGACCGGCCGAATCAACATGCAAGACATCACTGGCATAAGCAGGCAAAAGTGCTGTAGCCCCTCCCAATAGCACCGCAAATAAATCCAGAGAAATCGCCCCAAGTATCACTGGACGTGAACGAACAAAGCGCAATCCTTCCAACACCGTATGCCAGGAGGCTGGTTCTCGTTTTACCTGGGTTGGCTGCATGCGAATCGGCAATATGAGCATTACTGCCAGAGCCAATAATGCACTCACAAGGGTGTAAACCGTTTGCGCTCCAAAAAGATAGACCCAGCCTCCCAATGTTGGTCCGACAATCACTGCTATGTGAAACGACGACGAGTTCAGTGCTACGGCATTACCAAAGCTCCCCGAGGGCACCAGATTGATCAGAATAGCCTGACTGGCCGGCATCATAAACGCCCGGGCCGAACCATATAACACCATGACCGTAAACACCGGCCAAACTGACTGGAGACCAGCTAACGAGAAAGCAAGTAGCAGCACACCACACATCATTTCCAGAAAGAAACATCCGGCAATAATCCATCGCCGATTCCACTGATCGGCAACATGCCCTGCAACCAATATCAATAAAGCGAAAGGAGCGAATTGAGCCAGACCGATGAGGCCAAGATCCATCGCATCGCCGGTTTTCTCATAAACCTGCCAACCCACAGCAACGCTTTGCATCTGCACAGCCACAGTAGCTATAAACCGGGCGGACAGAAACAAGGTGAAATTTCGATGGCGCAACACGCCAAATTTATTGATAGTTATCGACATGTTTAACTTAAATAGCTTACAGCAAAGGCGCTATCAATAAGGCAATAATATTGACCATTTTGATAATAATATTGACGGCAGGGCCGGCAGTGTCCTTATAGGGATCGCCCACGGTATCGCCGGTAATCGACGCTTTATGCGCAGGAGACCCTTTGCCGCCATAGTGCCCTGCTTCAATATATTTTTTGGCGTTATCAAAGGCTCCGCCGCCCACACTCATGGAAATGGCAATACACAGACCCGAGACAATCGAACCTATCAATACGCCGCCCAGGGCTTCTTTGCCCAAGGTAAAGCCGGCGATGACCGGAATGGAAACCGGCAACAAGGCCGGAACAAGCATTTTTTTGATCGCTGAAATCGTCAGTATATCAACAGCTCTGGAATAATCCGGTTTGGCTGTGTAATCCATAATCCCGGGAATTTCTTTAAATTGACGGCGAACTTCACTAACAATATCCCCGGCAGCTTTGCCGACGGCCTCCATTGCTAGTGCGGCACACAAATAGGGGATAAGGGCGCCGAGTAACAACCCGAGAATGACCCTGATATCGGCCAGGTCGCAAACCAGACCTCCCATTTCGCTGGTATAGCCAGAAAACAACACCAACGCCGCAAGCCCTGCAGAACCCAGGTCAGAGCCCTTGGTCACGGCTTTTGTAGTATTGCCGACCGCATCCAGGGCATCGGTAATCTTGCGTATTTCTTCGGGCATTTTTGCCATTTCAGCAATGCCGCCTGCATTATCGGTAATTGGTCCGTAGGCATCCAAAGCGACTATCAGACCGGTTAACGACAACATGCCGATTGAAGCAATCGCAATGCCGAACAAACCGGCGAATTCATAGGATATCCACATGCTCGCGCAAATTAGAATTACCGGTGCTACCGTTGCTTTCATCGAAACACTGAGTCCGGCAATAACATTAGTGCCGTCTCCCGAAGTTGATGCTTTTGCTATATAACGGACGGGGGCATAGGCGCTGGAAGTATAGTATACGGTCACCGGCATTAAGGCGCCCATTAAACCCATACCGACAATTGCCGAATAAAACAGGTTAAGTGATGGAACGTTCTTTCCGTTAATCATTAGCGTCTCTCCCAGTAGCCATTGAGTAGCAGGGTAATAGATCAATATCGACAAAACGGCGGACGCAATCAAACCCTTGTACAGCGCAGATATAATGTTTCCATTACTGCCTATCCTGATACAGAAGATGCCAATGATGGAAGTCAGGATAGAGGCGCCCACTAGCACTAGCGGGTAAATATTAATGTTGTTATTTCCTGTAACCAGCAGCTCTGACAGCATCATGGTTGCAATCAGCGAAGCTGTATATGATTCGAATAAATCCGCCGCCATGCCTGCGCAATCGCCGACGTTATCACCGACATTATCGGCAATAACGGCCGGATTTCGTGGATCGTCTTCAGGAATTCCGGCCTCCACTTTACCGACCAGATCAGCGCCGACGTCAGCGCCTTTGGTAAAAATACCGCCACCGAGGCGGGAAAATACAGCAATTAAAGAGGCCCCGAAAGCGACCCCAATCATGGCATGCAAGGGTTCATGCACACCAATTGCCAGTAAAATTCCATAGTAGCCGCTGACGGCCAAAAGCCCCAAGCCGGCAACCAGCATCCCGGTAACAGATCCCCCTCTGATTGCAATCAAAAAGGCCTGATCGGTCCCTGCATAGGCGGCTTGGGCAGTACGGACATTTGCACGCACGGAAATATGCATGCCTACAAATCCAGCCAGTGCAGAAAATAGCGCACCTATAAGAAATCCAGCCGCCGTTTCCCAGTCGAGGAAGAATTTAATTATCAAGAACAGCAAAGCACCAACCAGTGCTATGATTTTGTATTGTCGGGACAAGTACGCTTCGGCCCCCTGTTGTATGGCCAAAGCTATGTCCTGCATGGTTTCGTTACCGGCCGGTTGCTTGATAATCCATTTGATTGAAACCAGCCCGTATATAATTGCGCAAAGCGCTGCAGCAAGAGCAAAGTTCATGACTGATTGTTCCGGCAAAAAAAGGAAAAAAATCTGTCAGGCATATTTGCTCCGGTTTAAGTCTTATCTATTAGCGCGATGGTCAATAATTTCTTCAACTACCGCTGGATCGGCAAGTGTGGAGGTGTCGCCCAGGTTGTCAAGTTCATTAGCGGCAACTTTACGCAAAATACGGCGCATGATTTTACCTGAACGGGTTTTTGGTAACCCCGGAGCCCACTGAATGATATCCGGATGGGCAATGGCCCCTATTTCTTTTCTAACCAGATCAACCAGTTCCTTTCTCAGCTCTTCCGAAGGCTCTACACCCACATTCAAGGTAACATAAGCGTAAATCCCCTGCCCTTTAATGTCGTGTGGATAACCGACTACGGCCGCTTCTGCGACGTCATCGTGCAACACCAAAGCACTTTCAATTTCTGCCGTACCCATTCGGTGACCGGACACATTAATAACATCATCGACACGCCCGGTAATCCAGTAATAACCATCTTTATCCCGGCGGGCGCCATCACCGGCAAAATAATAACCGGGATAGTTTCTAAAATAAGTGTCAATAAAACGCTGGTGATCGCCATAGATAGTCCGTGCCTGTCCTGGCCACGGGCGGCTGATGACCAGAATACCCTCTGCAACACCTTCCATAATACGACCCTGATTATCCATAATTTCGGGTATGATGCCGAAGAACGGCAAGGTTGCCGACCCCGGTTTTAATGCGGTAACCCCTGGCAACGGTGTTATTAATATGCCGCCCGTTTCGGTTTGCCACCAGGTATCCATAATAGGACACCGTCCGTCACCAACTTCATGGTAATACCATTCCCATGCTTCCGGGTTAATGGGTTCACCGACACTACCAAGAATGCGCAAACTGCTGCGATCGGTACGGGCAACAAACTCATTGCCCTGTGCCATCAAGGCGCGAATTGCAGTCGGAGCGGTATAGAAAATATTCACCTGATGTTTATCGATTACCCGCCAGAAACGATCAGCTTCAGGATAAGTCGGTACACCTTCAAACATCAGGGTAGTCGCGCCATTACACAAAGGGCCGTAGATCATATAAGAATGACCGGTTACCCAGCCAATATCGGCGGTACACCAGTAAATATCACCATCATGGTAATCAAACACATACTTATGGGTCATAGCTGCGTACAGTAAATAACCGCCGGTGGTGTGTAAAACGCCTTTGGGTTTACCCGTTGAACCTGATGTATAGAGGATAAACAAGGCATCTTCCGCATCCATTTCTTCAGCAGGGCAATCAGCAGAAGCCTCTGACATCGCCTCGTGATACCAGATGTCACGCTGTTCATGCCAGTCTATGGAGCCGCCACTGTTCTTTATGACGATAACTTTTCCGAGCCGTGGGCAGGCAGCTGCGGCTTTATCTACATTGGCTTTAATAGGTATAGTTTTGCCGCCACGATAGCCTTCATCCGCACAAACCACATATTTGCAGTCCGCGTCCAGTATGCGATCTTTTAACGATTCGGCAGAAAAACCCCCAAAAACAATGGAGTGCACCGCACCAATGCGGGTACAGGCCAACATCACCGTTGCCGCCTCGCTAATCATCGGCAAGTAGATACAAACCCGGTCCCCTTTTTTAACACCTTGCGTTTTCAGGACATTGGCAAACTTGCAGACGTCCTCATGCAATTGCCTGTAAGTGATCTTTTTATCATGAGCCGGATTATCGCCTTCCCAGATAATAGCCACCTGGTCACCGCGTGTTTCAAGATGACGATCAATGCAGTTGACACTGACATTAAGCTTTCCGCCTTCAAACCAGCGTATATAGCCTTTTGGGTAATCGTAATCCATAACAGTATCCCAGTGCTTGCTCCATACCAAAAACTGTTCTGCCTGCTCTGCCCAGAAAGTTTCCGGCTTCTCAATCGAACGCTGATAGAGGGTTTTATAGGTTTCGGCGTTAATATGCGCTTTTGCGGCTATGTCCGGTTTTACATCATAAATTTTAACGTCTGACATTCGTTAATCCTTGTTATGTCTGAAGAGGGTATGCAAACTTTAGTAAATTCCGTGACTGATTGCACGAGATTTATAGGGCGGCCTGTTTTTTGCCAACAGTTATCAATCAAAACGAAGGGCAGAACAGCATTGCCCACAGGTCTGTAATAATCTCACTTTTCCCAGCCTTCCCGCATCAGCGTGCCAAAATCCCGTTGCGACAAGACATTAGAGCAATCCCGCCAATCCTTATCGGAAGTGGATAGATGAGCGTTGTAGCGCAAATCAAATCCGGTAGCGCGTTTCTGCGCGTCAATGTACTGATCCATTTTTTCATCCAGTGTCTCAATGTCTTCAATCCATTCATCCTTGATCGTGTCCGGTAGAGATCCAAATAAATTGAATTTGTCACGCATCCGTTCGGATAGCCGCTCATAAACTTTTTCATCGACAGTTTGCTCGTTCACCAGATTAAGCATGTCAACACTATCTCGTACCTGACCGAAACGCTTGATGCGTCCGATACGTTGTTCCAGCTTGGTTGGATTCCAGGGTAAATCGACATTGATTAGGGCGCCCAAGGTTTGTAAATTCAAGCCTTCGCAAGCCGCATCGGTTGCCACCATAATACGAATCTTATGCTCAGCCACCATGATTTTCAGCGTTTCCCGCTCAATACCGACACTATCGTCTTTTTGGTATAAGCGGCTTCGTCCCGCTCCAGCGTATAAACCGAGGGCTTCATCGGGAAAACGGGCCGCCAGCGCATCGGCAAGCCAACGGGCGGTGTCATAATACTGGCTGAAAATAATACAGCCATGCTCAAGCCAGCCTTCGTTGACCAGATAATGCAAAACGGCCTCATATTTTGGATCGACAGTAATTTGCTTTAGCCGGTGCAGCAACAATTCCAAAACTGCGCGCTCTTCATCGGTTTGCAGGGCTACGTCTTCTTCCATATCATCGCTTTCTTCATGCAAAGTGCGGCCTTCAAGCAATGCAGTCGCGGTATTGATGCCGGCAACCAAACTGGAGCAAATCCGCTGCTGCATTAAATTCTTCATAAATCCGCCGCCCTTGCCGCGTTTGCCTAACACCTTGCCGAACAGTCTGGCCTCGTTATAGGCTTCCCGAAAATGTTCATCGGTACGCACTGCCAACCCTTCAAATAAGGCATAAAAGGCATGGATATCCTTAACCCGGTTGACATCGGGATGCACATCAACGCCGACGCACTTAAGTAGTCCTGCCTCTTCCAGCGTAGTGCGCTTACGCAGGACCACATGTCGAACAAACGGATTCTCACGCTGAAAAAAAGACGCATTAGCTACCCGGCGATCCAGTTCAAGCTCAAAATCCTGACGGGTGCCGATGTCTAAATCCGCCAAACGGCCCGCTTCAAATTGCCGGGTAGACAAACCTAAATCCTGACGAATCGCGCTGTATAACTGGCGCACCGGATTATCGGCCGTTGAATTGACAGGCGGCAACGGCGAGCGCAATAACTCCCAGGCACTTGCCAAATCCGTCACTTCCTGTTCACCGGATAAGATAGGCAATACTTCAGCGGGCTTATGCCAGCGAGCATAATCATTACCCAAGACAAAGTTGCCTTTGCCTTGATGCAGCACCCGCACCAGGTCCCATAAATCCTCCGGCGTGGTTTGAATCGGCGTGGCCGTGCCCAATAACACATGGTCTGCACGCGCGGCAATGGCGGTAATAAAGCCGAGCAATTCATTGGGCTCACCGGCATTTTTGCCGAAACCCTGGCGAGAACGGGCCTTGTGCGCTTCATCCAGGATCACCAGTCCATAACTCAAATCCAGCAAATGCTGTTTCTCATTGGAATCGCGCATCATCAAACCGGTAGAGACAATGCCGATACGTAGCGGACAGGCGGCAATATGTTCAGCACCTGCTGGAGAAATAGCGCGTTCGTTACTATCCAGCCATACTTTCTTGGTGGTCTGCCAACGGGCCGTTGGAATGCCTAACTTATCCAGCAACTCGGTTTGCCATTGCTCGCACAAGGTTGCCGGAGCAAAAATAATCATCGGCTTGCGGCGGCGATTTTCCTTCTCGTTCAGTAAACACAAAGCCAGCGCCGCTGTCGCCAACGACAAGGTTTTACCCAAGCCCACTTCATCGGCCAGCAATAACCTGACAAATCCGTAATCACGATAATGCTTCAAACACTCCGTCACAAAACCTTGCTGCCAAGGTTGAAGCGACATACCTTCCCGATACAGTGGCGACTCAATCAAGGCAGCCGGGGCGATGCTGTCATCGTCCACAACGTCATCCAGCCTAATTTCATGGCGGCGGCTGCGGCGGCGAACTTCCTTGCAAACCGATTCCGGCAAGGGCTTAGCCGCATTCCACAGATAATCGAATTCGGCTTCAATCCAGGCAACGCCGTCCGGGGAATCGTCTTCCCACAAAATTTCATAATGATGTTGCCAACCGCTGCGGGTTTCGTTCATCGAACCGATAAAACCGACTTTGCGGCCATCGGCACGCTCAATAACCCCTGCCTTGCCATGCACAAAACCGCACACGCTGTCCGGCGCTACCCGAATCGCCTGACCATGCTGCTGTAAAAATGCGTCCAAACGCCGGTACCGGTCACGGTTCAGCAAAGCCTCAGCTTCAATCGCATTGGCATTCCAACGCCCGAGCATTTTGGCTTCGCGGCATTGCGCCACTTTCAGATCATCGGGATGAATATCGACATTGCAGACGATTTTGACATCGGGGATTGATTCCAGCCATTCGTGAGCCACTTCAAACAACGAGCTGGTAAAATAACCGGCAATGCGGCGGTAACTTAAGGCGCCTTTAAGCTGCTCGGCTAAAAAGCTTTTATCCAGGCGGTGGGTACGGGATGAAAATCGGCGTAGAGTCATGAAAATGACCAATGAATATTAATATCCATCATGTAATATTTTTTGGATTCGGGTGATAATTTCATGATGTTTTGCCGCCGTTAAAGAAGCTGCTTTCTTTTTAATCAACTGGTCATTCGCCGTAAAAATCTTATGTGGACGAACGTAACTGATTTTGCTCAAAAAACCGGTTTGAAAATCCATTTCGTTTATAGCTATGGCTTCTGTGTCGTCATAAGATCGGCTGGTAATTTGGCATAATATCCAATCACTACGCTGTGCATTAGCAAGCACCAAAGCGGGTCTTAGCTTCGTTTGACTTAAATCCGAAAAAGGGAAAGTCACAAAAACAATATCACTTACTGAAATTTCGCCCACGCCTCTTCCTCTTCCGGCTGGTTCCAGTCTGCAGCTAAAGCCTGTTCGCTTAACAACGCCGTTTCATTTAATAATGCTAACTGTTTACGGCTAATAAATTCGACAAAATCCAGCACTTCCTGTTGTAGATTTTCGGGTAAGACAGCCGTTTTTTCGGTAATTTCTTCAATTATGCAATGCATAAAATGACCTCCTATTTTTAGCAAGCATCAATAAGCGCTTGGAACTTATATTTCTGCATAACCGCTTCATAACTCGCTGTCTTCAACTCCCCGGCACGGTAGGCTAGCCATCTTTTTTGTGCTTCATCACGCCAGATAGCATCAATCTCCGGATTGGGTGTATCCAGATCAGCCAGTAATAATTCGACCAAGCGTAATTTTTCTAAAGGCGGTAACTGGTTTGCTTGTTGGTAGAGTTCTTGACAATTTGACATAGGCTTATCCTAAAGTGAAAGAGTGCGGAATGGATTTGAACCTGCTGAAAATTAAATCTAAAATTTATCCCGTTCTTACACACCGCGATGTCCAGTAAATCTGAATTTTCATTCCGGCAGGCTATCAATAAACGCCTTCTGTTCCTGCTCACTTAAAAATTCGTTTTCATCCTTCGCTTCTTTACAGTCCAGATAAAAACTCAGGCCTGCCAGTTCCTGATGTTTTTTTTGTATTAATTCTTGCAAAAAAGCTTGTTGCACCTCATTCGGTAACTTTTCGTAAAGCACATAAAGACTATGGGCGGTGTCGGTGGGTGCTGTATTCATGAATTTATTTACTGTACAGTGAAAAATAGTGCAGGATTGGCTTTATCCTGCTTGAAAGTTACTTTAGTGTTTGGGGTTAATTAGACGAGTTTTACACGGCAAATAAACTGTATCCGGTGTCATATTCCCAGTTTTTCAGGCTTTTAAAAAGTGCTGTTGCAGCGAAATCCTCTTTTCGATAAGCAACGCGTAAGGCGTTGCTGATTTCATCGTCTTTGATTCCTCTACCTCCTTTTGCTGTTATATGTAATGCGAATGCTTTTAAAATATCGTGTCCATTGCACAAATTATAATAATCACTATTCCCAGTAATTTTTAAATCAATTTCTTCAACTTCTATAGTGCGTTTTTTATTGGGTGAACGTATTTCAACAACTTGAATGCATTCATTTTTTTTGAGGGTCAAATTTATTGCATCATAGAAATCTGTCAAACCAATACCTTTAAAATTCAACCCTAAATCTTCAGTATTATTTAGCCAGCGAATACCACTAAAAAACACTAACGAGATTAAAAGGCTATTCCGTAATGTATTAGATTCAGTACGTTTGGCAGGTAAGTATTCTGCTACAACGTGATGAAAAGCTTCATCGCACGAAAGCAGCATCATTTCAGCGTCATGGGGATCAGTTAAAAATAAAGTTTTAATAGTTTCTTGTTGCTTATCGAGACGCAAAAAATCCGCATCACGAATACCAATAACTCTGTTGGTTTCTACAATTAGTTTTAACAAAGCGTCACGTAGTTCATTTTTACCCCCGCCATGCACTATTTCAATTTTGGTGTAAGGGCCGTCAATCAATTTAGAGTAGAGTTTTTGATCAGATATACCCTCAACTAAAATCCAAAGATAATTTTTACCTGTTGGATGCCTTCTTGCTTGACGGATTTCACCAATAGTGTCGATTTCATTTAAATGTTTCCGCATCGCGTAACTCCTCCAAATCAATAGTCAAATCCCAATGGTTATTAATGATCTGAGGGGAATGCGTGGCAATGACTATGTTTATCTTTTTTAATTCTATGATTTGAAATAGATCATCGAGAAATTGTTTTTGCCAAACGACATGCAGCGAAAGTTCTGGCTCATCAATCAATACAAGTGTTCCAGCTTTAACTTTGAATAACAATTCATAAAGCATTACAACTTCTTGTTGTTCACCTGAAGATAAATCACCCAATTGCAGGGATTTTCCTTGGTGTGTGCTGAATTTGAAACCATCTTCATTAGAAATATCCATACGCTTAAAAGTAAAGCGTCGTTCATTTAATATGTCTGTAAAGGCCTTTAGCTTCCCAAGAAGTTCGGAGAATACTGCAAGCTTTTTTTCAGTATCTTCAATATAAACATAAAGCGCTTTGGCATTTTCGGGTCTATAGGTTGGATGGCTATCTTCTTTTACGTCAGAAAGTCCGAATTCATTTAGCGATTTCTGTATCTGCTTAACTTTGTCGAATCGCTTTTTGAATTCTTCTTCTGAAATATCTTGTTGTTGATCGAAAAGACGACGAGGAAAACTGCTATCAAGCTCTTGATTAATCTGTGATGATTTGGCTAAGGTCTCTTTAATATTTTCACGCAATTCTTTAGCGTATTCTTCAATCGTATTGCTAAATGTGCCAACTTCCTTATCTGAATGTAATTCAAAAATACTTCTTTGTCTCGGTCTTATTCTGGTGTCGAGTACGGGTCTCAATAGCCGTTGTTCACGGATAAAATATACGGATGGAATTTTTGGATATTCACCAGTTCGCAACTCGCCAGCTAATTCTGGATATTCGATTAATGCTTTTTGTAATAGAGAATCTGTAGTGTAAATTTCGTCGGTTCGCCGATCTATCCATCTGTTTTCATCAATCTGACGAAAATAATCAAGGCTTTTCAATGCCTTGCTCATTGATTTACTGTTCCAAATCACAGGCTTTTGTTTATCTGCAAAAATTGCTGTAACTTCGTCCTCCTTCTTTTTCTCCAACGTAATCTTATCGCCATTAGAGAACTTCAAAATGATTTTTTTAAATAACAAACGAACGAAAAAAAAACCATTTTGGGATGCCAAAGCATCCAAGATTTTCAACACTGTTGTTTTTCCGTATCCATTCGGGCCCGTCAAAATAGTGATACCTTCTTTTTTAAATTCGATGTCATAATCGAAAATATCAAATAATTTTTCGATTTTAATACTGATTAACATGGCGTTTCCTTAGGTTCTGCATTTAACTGTCGGCACTAATGATACCAATATCGTATTGCATATCATTATTGATTTATAGCAAACAATGTGAATTTCTTAGCACTAGCAACAATTCAGTTGCTTACTTATTTTATACCTTTAGCTGTAATTTATTCCGCGACGAATGGTTTTTACGTCATAACTTAGCATCGTCATATTAAGCCAAACGCTGATTACGCAAACGTGCCGAGAGAATTTCCGCCGCATCGCGCACTTTAGATACTCGTGTTTTGGTGGCGATAAAGTCGGTCATATCAATCAACAGCGGTCGGGCTTCCAGGAAATTGGTCATATCGTTATGCAGAAAATCAATCACCGTTTGCGGTTCTTTGTCTTGCAGCAGTTGTTGCAGGGCGATGATGAGTTTGCCCAAATAGGTGGGGCCGATTTCGGTGCTGTCGGATAGATCACGTGAGGTAAATTCTTCGACGCTTTTCATCCGCGCCTTATTGGGCGCCATGCTGGCCATGACTTTGGTGTAATCCTCGACATGAAAGGCTTTGGCGAAGTTTTGGTAATTATCCAGTTTCGATGCGCCGGTGGTTTCTATATCCAGCATCCGCAGATAAAAGCGTTGTATGCCTTTCACAGCGTTCCAGGTTTCGGGTTGCAAACCTTCGGGGATCAGCAAACTGTTGGCGGCTTCCGAGGCTTGTTGCACGATTTCATCGACGACGGTGACCTGGCCTTTTTGCCGGGGGCGCAAGGCGAAGGTGGTGGCGTCTACATCGCCGATGTGGGTAAAGGCGGTTAAGACTTTCAGCGCGGCGGCGTAGCCGGCCATTTGTAAATCGGAGTCGTTAAACACCGGCTCGCCAAGTTTGTTTTTTACGTCGGCGTTTAAGTGCAGCATTTGGGTGATTTGAGCTTCCACCTCGCGGCGCACG
>Ga0208392_1000365_pt1 | contig 12365 bp, 12 predicted proteins | sample LakWasMeta3_LOW4_2_FD_183855 | JGI IMG/M metagenome (GOLD analysis project Ga0208392, IMG submission 183855) | Freshwater sediment methanotrophic microbial communities from Lake Washington under simulated oxygen tension - Sediment Metagenome... | ecosystem: Environmental > Aquatic > Freshwater >... | reverse complement strand
ATGAAGCAAGGTTATCCAGGGCAGTGCCCCACAGTACCGCTTTTTTACCGCCGGCATTCATGGCTACATTACCGCCAATACAGCAAGCATCGGCACTGGTCGGGTCACACGCAAACTCAAGGCCGGCGTCAGAAGCCGCCTCCATTGCACGGCGTGTCACCACGCCTGCGCCACACTCAATTGTGGCCACCTGGCGTGCCACGCCCGGCAAGGTGCGCATCTGCACACCTGTATGCTGATCCAGTTTTTCAGTGTTGATAACTGCAGACAATGAAGTCAATGGAATAGCACCGCCGGTGTAACCGGTGCCGCCGCCACGAGGAATAATAGTCAGGCCCAGCTCGATACAGGCGCGAACCATGGCCGCGATTTCTTTTTCTGTATCTGGTGTCAGCACCAGAAATGGATACTCAACACGCCAGTCTGTTGCATCTGTGACATGCGATACGCGTGAGAGGCCATCAAACTTGATATTATCTTTACGCGTGATTTTAGAGAGTTTGGCCAATGCCTTTTTACGCAGGTTAGCAGTCTGCTTGAACTCATTCTCGAACTGCGTCACCGCCTGGCGCGCAGCTACCACCAGCTTCACCACCTTGGCATTGCCGGCACTGCGCTCGTCAATAGCAGCAATACGGTGATGCAATGCATCTACCAGGGCTTTGCGGCGTTTTGGATTTTCCAGCAGATCATCCTGCAGATACGGGTTGCGCGATACGACCCACAGATCCCCCAGCACTTCAAACAGCATACGTGCAGAGCGACCGGTCTTACGGGCACCACGCAGCTCATTTAAAATACCCCAGATTTCTTCGCCAAGAAACCGAATCACGATTTCACGGTCTGAGAAAGAGGTGTAGTTGTATGGAATTTCGCGCAAGCGCGCAGCAGGTTGATGTTCTGCGTTAAGAATATTACTTGATAGAGGTGCGTTCATTTATGTTTTGATAAATAGCTTGGCTATTAAAAGTGCATTATAACATGCGATGCTTCAGCAAATAAGCGTAAGTATTTCATGGTTATTTTGAACGCAATCACAAGTTAAAATTCCATCCGTCCGCCAAATTTTGTCCTAGACTAAACCTTTGAAAACGTTACACTGAGAACATGAAGAGTTTATTAAAAAAATCACTGTTACCTGTTATTGTCATTGGCCTGGTTGTATTTCTTGGCCTGCAGTTCAATCACAAGCCTACAGCACCCGCTGTAACCTTTACCACCATAGATGGCAAGCAGATTGCCATGGACACATTAAAAGGCAAAGCTGTGCTGGTAAACTTCTGGGCCACAGACTGCCCGGGCTGCATCAAAGAAATGCCGGAGCTCATCAAGACTTACAACCAATACCATGGAAAAGGGTTTGAGGTCATTGCTGTCGCCATGCCGTATGACCAGATCACACAAATCCAGAACTACAGCAAATCGCAGGCACTGCCGTTTCCGGTCATGCATGACAGTACCGGTGAAGTAGGCAACCAATTCGGCAAAGTGAGCCTCACCCCCACCGCATTCATTTACAATAAGGAAGGCCAGCTATTGCAACGCACAATGGGTGACCTCGACTTTAAAGCACTTCATCAATTATTGAACAAAGAACTGGGCGCCTGATGCTTTGGATTAAATCATTACACATTATTTTTGTAACCAGCTGGTTTGCCGGGCTGTTCTACCTGCCCAGACTGTTCGTCAACCACGCGATGGTGCTGGCAGCAGATACCCCTGACCTGGCGAGCTCGGAGCGGCTGAAGCTGATGGAATACAAGCTTTACCGCTTTATGCTGCCGCTTGCCATACTCGCACTGGGCTTTGGCATATGGCTGTGGCGCGGCTACGGCATTGGCGGCGGCTGGATGCATGCAAAGCTTTCATTGGTGCTTATCCTGGTCGGCTACCATGCTTATTGCGGCAAGCTGCTGAATGACTTCAAACTTGGCAAAAATAAACACAGCCACATCTGGTACCGCTGGTTCAATGAACTGCCGGTGCTTATACTCACTGCAGTGGTAATACTTGTCGTAGTCAAACCGTTTTAATAGTCAAACCGTTTAACATCAAAGCCTGAAACAATATGGATCTTTTCAATTCACCCTGGCTCATCAATATGCTGGCAAAATCCAGCAAAACCGCACAAGGCCGCCTGCTTAGCCTGTTCGATATCCTTGATGACTGGCTGAAAGCCCCTAATGTAGACAAAAAAGCCGCCATGGATACGGCAGCCAACTCAACACTGGTTGCCTACTGCGCGGAGCAGGCGAAACTACTGGGTGCAGAAAGCCCGAAAATACTGGCAGAACATATCGTGCTCATTGCTCGCAGCGCAGCACAACAGGCAATTGAACAGCCAGAAAGCAACAGCCTTGCCCATGCAAAAAAGGCTGCCCACGCACTCATACTGGCGCAAACACACAAGGCAGGCCTGCTTTCGAGCTTAAAAGAATCTAAACCGGCTATTTACGGACTGGCTGCAAGCCTGCTGTTGATAATAAGCGTTTCTGCAATCTGGCTACCTGCATTCATACACAGCGGGCCTGCCCATGCTGTCGCGGCGCAAGCAGCCATCTCGGCAGAAAACCCAGCCATCATAGAAAACAAGCAGCTAACAGCCCTTGATGCATCGCGCATGTATGCCAAATATGAACAAATGCGCCAGGGTACATGCCAATTTCCGGAGGCATTGCAGATTCCCGACCAGCACAAGGCGATTTACCTTGAAAACGTTGTCGGCGGCAAACTGCCGTCTGATCTTGCGGACCTGGCTGTTGCAAACTTCTACCTTGAAAAAGTACGTTGCAACTTCACGCCGATGCTGATGGCTGCATCCAAATAACTGCTTCAATTTACTCAGAAAAACCAGATTAATAATAATTGTTGCAAAACCTATATACAGGTTAGTATAATGAATGCCATGTCTAGCTTACGTGAAAAAATACTTAACACTGCAAGCAACTTATTTCAAACGCAGGGCATCAACTCGACTGGAGTTGACACCATCGTGGCCGTTGCCGGCACGACTAAAATGACACTATACAAATACTTCAACAGTAAAGAGGTATTGATTCTTGAAGTCCTCAAGCAGGGTCATCAGGATTTCCAAAACTGGCTGAACGACAAACTCAGCGCCAACACAAAAAAACCAAGCGAAAAACTGCAAAAACTCTTTGACTACATTGAAGAATGGGTCACTTCGCCGGATTTTCATGGCATCGGCTTTATTAAAGCGTCTGCAGAGTTCCCTAAAGAAGACAATCCGGTCCACCAATTATCCACCGAGCAGTCGCAGCAATTCAGGGATTACATAAAACACCTGGCTATCGAAGCCAATATTCAAGATGCTGATGGCCTGGCATTGCAACTCTCGCTGCTGTTCAAGGGTGCGGCACAGGCAGAGCAGATGCAGCGCGGCTCCGGGGCAATCAAATATGCTAAACAGGCAGCCAAGATACTGATTGATGGCGCCCTGAAAAACTAGCTACGCAGCGCTGCTTCACCCTGCATTTTCTATAAAACTTGCCACTATCGGCAATAAGCTAAGATAATAGGCGTTTTACACAAGCCATTATTTTCATGCACATACTCATTTGCGGCTCCCTCGCTTTCGACACCATCATGGTGTTTCAGGATCAATTTAAAAACCACATCCTTGCAGACAAGATTCACAAGCTCAGCGTAGCCTTCTATGTGCCGGAAATGCGCCGTGAATTTGGCGGCACCGCTGGCAATATTGCTTATAACCTGCAACTGCTGGATGGCAACCCGCTCATCATGGCGACTGCCGGTGAGGACTTTGCACCTTATACAACATGGCTTAACCAGCACAAATTAAACACCGCACACATCAAAACCATTGCCGGCAGCTTCACGGCGCAGGCTTTCATCACAACAGACATTGATGATAATCAGATTACCGCATTCCACCCGGGTGCCATGGTGGAATCACACCAGAACAGTGTAAACGATGCCAAGAACGTGAGCCTTGCAGTGATTGCGCCTGACGGCCGCGATGGCATGTTCAAACATGCGCAGGAATGCTTCGATGCCGGCATTCCATTTCTGTTTGACCCAGGCCAGGGCTTACCCATGTTTAACGGCGAGGAGCTTTTGCAGTTTATTGAAATGGCAGACTACCTTGCCGTGAATGACTATGAATCGCAGATTATTCAAGACAAAACCGGTTTATCATTAGAAGCACTGGCGCAGAAAGTTAAAGCATTAATCGTCACACTTGGCGGCAATGGCTCACAAATTTATGCCGATGGTAAACGCTACGATATTCCATGCGTTAATGCCCAAGAGATAGTTGACCCGACAGGCTGTGGCGACGCATATCGTGCAGGTTTATTATATGGCATCGCCAGAAACTGGGATTGGCCAACCTGCGGCAGGCTGGCATCCACGATGGGGGCCATTAAAATCGCAAGCCGCGGTGGGCAGAACCATACGCCTACACGGGAGGATATTGAAGTGATATACACCCAGGCGCTGCTAAGCGAAACAATTGCAGCCGAGTCGAACTAGCTTGAACAAGCATATTTAATTGCAGTTATATTTTTATTAGATAATATTCATTAATCAATTCTTTTTTATATAGTCAAAGGAAACAAATCATGCGCATCACACGATTATTGGCAATCAGCTTTTTAAGCTTATTTCTGGCAGCATGCGCCACCTCAAACTCCGGCAGTGTTTATAGCCGTGATGAAGCGCGCAGGGTGCAGACCATCAAGACCGGTGTAGTTGAAAGCGTGCGCCAGGTTAAACTTGAAGGCACAAAATCCCCAGTTGGCACTATTGCCGGCGGCGCAATCGGCGGCATTGCCGGCAGCTCGGTTGGCCATGGCAAAGGCAGCGCGATTGCAGCGGTGGTAGGCGCAGTAGCCGGTGGTTTAGCTGGTTCTGCCGGTGAAGAAATGCTTACCCGCAAGGATGCAGTAGAGATTACAGTAAAACTTGATGGCGGCGCACTGATTGCCATCGTGCAGGAAGCGGATGAAGTTTTTGCACCAGGCGAGAAAGTACGCATCATTGAAAGCGGCGGCACTTCACGCGTTTCACACTAAACTCCGGTTCATGGCGGGCGTGACGCACAGGGTTACGCCCCAGGCAACATAAACTTACCACTTCAAAGCCCCGATGGTACCGCATCATCGGGGCTTTAACACACCTGCATCTGTCAACAAACGGTCACGCTGACGTCATTAATTCTTCACATCTCCTGATTAAAGTCTCTCCTGAACAAAAGGAGAAAAATCATTGTGAGCACATTAAACACACGCAAGGAATTGGCCATTATCGATGGCAGCAAAACCACTGGCCGCGAACAGCCCGTTCAAAGAAGGCTGTATGTAAGCCTGGCCCACACACAGGCAGAGATAGAAGAAGCACAGCGCCTGCGCTACAAAGTATTTGCAGAAGAAATGGGTGCGCAGCTTTCTGGCACCGGGGGTCTGGATATTGACGGCTTTGACCAGTTCTGCGACCACTTGATCGTTCGAGACAGCGGCACTAATCAGGTGATTGGCACCTACCGCATATTAAGCCCATCCAAAGCTAACGACGCTGGCGGCTACTACTCAGCTGGCGAGTTTGATTTAAGCCGCTTATCACATTTATTTGACCGCACCGTTGAGGTAGGCCGTGCCTGCGTACACCAGAACTACCGCAATGGCGGCACCATCACCATGCTATGGGCAGGCCTTGCCAAATACATGCAGATCAACAACTATGAATACATGATAGGCTGCGGCAGCGTCAGCATGTCTGATGGCGGCCATCTGGCGGCAAGCCTTTACCAGAAACTGCAGGACGAATACTTATCACCGCTGGAATACCGTGTTTTTGCGCGCAATCCATTGCCGATACACTCACTTAATAATAGCTTGCAAGTCGCCTGTCCGCCGCTGATTAAGGGTTATTTGCGCCTGGGTGCCTACATTTGTGGTGAACCGGCATGGGATCCCTATTTCAACACAGCGGATATGCTGGTAATGTTACCGGTATCAAGAATCAACCCAAGGTATGCCAGCCATTTCATGAAGTAGTGGGATGTATAGCATCAGACATTTTGCAATCATTCATAGCCGCACAACAAAAAACAACCGTCATCACCCGGTATTACCGTATCACCCGCATTGCCATACACACACTGCTGGGGGTCGCGATTGCAGCAATTGCCTTGCCCCTGTCCGGCAATGTTCGTAAGGCAAGATTAATCAGATGGTGGTGCAGGGGCCTGCTTGCGGCTTTCAATATGCGTGTTATAAGCCTGGGGCAAGTGCCTGCTGATGATGCCCGGCACACAAACACCATGTTCATCGCCAACCATATTTCATGGTCTGATATACATGCGCTCAACAGCGTTGTAACGCTGCGCTTCATTGCAAAATCAGAGATCAAGGACTGGCCGGTTTTTGGCTACTTGGTGAGCCGTGCAAACACACTGTTTATTGACCGCAATATACGGCGCGATGCCAAACGCACTCTAGATGTTGCGGTCGAGAGCCTGCAATCCGGCGATAACCTATGCCTGTTCCCTGAAGGCACCACCACTGACGGCACCAGCATAAAACCTTTTAAAAGCAGCCTGATTCAGGCTGCCATTGAGGCCAAGGCCACCATATGGCCGGTCGCTATCCGCTACCCATACCCTGATGGCACAGCCAATATCAATGTTGCCTACGCTGGTGATACCACCATGGCGGAATCGATGCAGAATATATTGGCCCAGCAGCAGCCTGTGATTGAACTGCATTTCTTAGAGCCGATTCCGTCACAGCATGTTGCAATGCAAGACCGGCGTGAACTGACAGCTTATGTTGAGAATCTGATTCGCCAGCACTTGGCCTTGTAGTTATATTTACATCATGGCTGCCACTTGGCGCAGCACATCATTGCCTAGTCAGTGCAAGCAGAAACAACCCTCTAATCTTTAATCGCTTTCAGGCTGATAGGTTCATCTAGCGGATGGCTGTCCACCTGTATGATCGCCTTGGTATCAAGGTTCATCGCTGTCAGCTTACCGCCCCACAGGCAGCCTGTATCCAGTGCGTAGATATTTTCTCTCTGCTGCAACCCCAGCGCTGACCAATGCCCGAAAATCACCTGCGTATCGCGTGTCGCCCGATTAGGCACATCGAACCAAGGCATGAATCCATCAGGAATGTCTTCCAATTCGCCTTTGAATTTGAATTCCATCTGCCCATCTTCTGCGCAGATCCGCAAACGTGTTGCCGCATTGGTGATCACGCGCAGCCGGTCTATGCCAGCCAGTTCATCACTCCAGTTGTCAGGCAGGTTGCCATACATATGCCTGAGGAAATAGAGATACTCGTCACTTTGTAGAACCGATTCTACTTCTGCCGCATAACCCAGCGCCTGTTCTGTGCTCCACTGCGGTAGCAGGCCGGCATGCACCATCAAATAACCGCCTTCACTGTACATCAGGCGCTGATGGCGCAGCCAGTGCAGCAATATATCCCTGTCATCGGCTGTCAGTATTCCGTTCAGCGTATCGCCCTTATGTGCGCTGACGATTCCTTCGGCCACCACCAATGCGTGCAGGTCATGGTTGCCAAGCACCACTTTTAGATTGTCTTGATGCGCATAGCACCAGCGCAGCACCTCGAGCGAGCCACTGCCACGGTTTACAAGGTCTCCCACCAGCCATAGCTGGTCAGATTTCTCATCAAAAGCAATGCGCTCAAGCAATGCCTGAAATGCATGGTAACAACCCTGAATATCACCTATTGCATATGTAGCCACTTAACCACCACCCTACTTTGCTTGTATATCGTCAATAAAAAAGCCACTTAAGTATTAAGTGGCTTTTAGTACACATCATTCTAACCAATCAGCGATTAATTAAAATTTAGCACCTGCGGCATTTGCCATATATTTAACGGCACCTGCTACTTCAGCATCTGTCAGCGCTGGGTTACCGCCACGTGCCGGCATAGAGCGAATACCTTCCAGTGCATGCTTGACCAAAGTATCATAACCCTGTGCAATACGTGGCTGCCACTGGCCTTTATCACCGATTTTAGGTGCATTCATCAAACCCGCACCATGACACATGGAACATACGGCCTTAACAACTTCTTCGCCACTTTTTTCGGTCTTAGCGCCAGCATCTGCTGCCGCCAAATCAACCACTGCTACCGGCTTGATGTTTTCATCTACTTTGTTAATTGCTGCCGTTGGTACCGCCACTTCTATCGTGTCAGTTACACCGAAAATCTTCGCTACCAGCAAATAAAACAATATAAAACCAATAATACCTGCAACTGCCGCAAGCACGATCTGCCCGAATGAATAGCTTTTTTCGCCACTATCTAGATTGCTCATTACCGTTATTCCAAGAAAATATAATTAAAGAATCATTATACCTGCTCTTTAGTTTAAGACAAAAAGCCTAGCTGTTCATTTTCAATTATTAATTCAGCTACATTTATTTAAATCACATATCCAAAGACCGCAGCAATAATGCAGCGGCCTTGTATTTATATTTACACTGCTTAAAGTAGCTAACCAGCCTACCCCATTTCCTGTGCTACGGAGTTTTGCTGAATATGGGCATTAAATTCAGTTTGCAGGTAATCCCTGGCAGAATCCATGGTGGGGAAAAATGTAGGATTTATCTTTGCCAGGTTTTTTGCCATATGGTCTGCAAACACCTGCTGGCTTGCTTGGTCGAGCTGTGCGTACAACTTACTTGCCTCACGCATGCCTTCAGTAAAATGTCCATGCTTGATAAGAGTGTTAATTGCAGACTCTTTTTCTTTTGTTAACGTTACTGCTGCAGTAGTATTCTCATCTGCATGCCTCGCAGCATTAGGTTGCTGTTGTACAGTTTTTTCACTGGCTGCTGCTAATTTTTTTTCGCTAATTTTGTCAAGGTTATAGGTGTCATTTGCTGGCGCTGCAGGCTGTGCTTTGGCTGCTGGCCCAGATGTTTTTCCCAATACCGCACCTATGGTTAACCCAACTTCTGCTCCGCCATCTTTCTGGCCTATGCCAGAATAACCAGCGTGCACATTTGTATAGACTTCTGCACTTTTATCTACATCATAAGATGCAAAAACGCCGCCGCCAGCACTGCCATTCTTTACGCCGAATCCGTCTTTATCCCGCAACTGCACACCTCCATCAACATATGGTGCCACATGCAATTTGTCATTACTGACTGGAATTTCACCTGACAATCTATTCCACTGGTTCACATTACCATTGGAGTCACCAGAGACCACACTGGTTAATCCTATGCCGCTTGGCTTATGCAACCCTACTATCCCCACCATCGCATTACCCTGGGCTTTTCCTTTTGCATCCACGCCTGCTGTAATCTGGCCTATCGCCACCGCTTCATAATTACTGGATGGGTCATTCACTAATGGTGAACTATAAGCCCTGATTACCGCACTTCCTCCCGTGGGTTTTCCATGTGCATCTATACCGCCGGTGGCACCTACAGACACATGATCCGTAACGCCATGCATCACCAAACCATTAGCGCCTGTAAGGTTTAACTTTTTATCCAGGCCAGCGCTTAACTCAACCCTGGTTGCACCTTTTTGCGTCACATAACTGGCAATGGCGGCATCTAACCCATGCTCATGGGCAACTTTTTTCTGCAATGCTGCAACTTCTCCTGCCAGCATTGCCAACGCCTCCATTCTGTCACCTCCATATGAGGAGGTAATTGCCGCCATTTCCTTTGCCTGCTCATCTGTATCCTGCTTCAGCAGCCCTTTTGCTTTTTCTTGCAAACTTGCTTTCTGCTCATTTGTTAACGCCATCATGTTCTCCTCAATATATATCGCTAAATTTAAATTTTTAATTTCATTGCAGCCTGATATTTAAATCTTTTAGCTGGCTGTGATTTGCCGGCTTTTTATTCGCACTACAAATTCATCTATAAAAATATTTATTCAGGAGATATACGTTTTAAATCAGCAAAAACGGGTTAAGCGTTAAAAAATATTTTTAGTTTTAAATATTACCTTCCATTAGATTTTCATCACATCAACAGTTGCTGCGACAGACCTATTGTGGCTGCAAAAGCTCATCAATAAAGGCTTGCAGCTTCAACACATCTAGCAAAATTATTGTTTGAACAAAGCCTGCATAGCCTCCAAACCATTCTGACCGGCTTAGCGTATTAACATTAATTTAAAAATGGTATTGACAACCTATTTTTTTATAGTTAAATTAAACACAAATATGGGAAATTTTCCCATATTTGTAACTATAAAGTAGGCCATTAATGGTTTTAATTTAGCCTACAAATAAGATTGGGGGCAATATGTTAGCCAGCTATAAAGAAAATGCAGCAGCACACGTTCATGCCTGCAAAAACTATAAAAAAGTCCAGGCAGCTCATTTCACCAGCAGCATTGCATTAGCATCATACAAATGCATTGAACGCTCGCAATCAAAACTACAGCCTAAAGCGATATAGCCATGTCGCAATACATCCATTTAGCTAAAGCAAACATGGCTCTTGTCGGCAACCAGAAACGGCGCAAAGGGCCAAGAGAAAATCCGGTGAAAGAAAATATTCACCTATTTAGCTCCGGCATCAGCCGCAAGCTGGCGTTTAAGGTGGCAAGCTTTCTGCTGCCTATGACATTAATCACCTTATTTGCTGTTTACCAAATAGCAGCGCACGAGGCAGATGACACAGGCCGGGCAGCCGCAATCAACGAAACTGAAAGCCTGCTAGGTTCAAACGCATCAGCCACAAGCAACCTAGGCTATGCAGAAAGTCCGGACATCGCGGCACTCAACAAGCTAAACCGCTTATTTACACATGGAAAAATTGATGCTGAAGAACTGCACTTTCTATTACAGGAATCAGAAATTCCGTTGCAGATTCCGGCATGGCTTGAATTAGCAGCCAGCCGTATAAAAACAACACCAGACAATGGCATAAAAGCTGTTTTGAATATAGACCTGTCAGCAATCCCTGAAGCCATGCCCAACACGGTGTCAGTAAACGGCAAAAACTATGTAGTGATAGGCACGCTGATATCACCGATGAACTGGCGCTATTACCGACTGATTCCTCAAGAAAAAATACTTGCTCCGGTCAACAAACTGTTCGGGATGCTCGCTGCAGCACTTTGCCTGATTAGCATCGCAGCCGCACTGGTATTTGAAATCACATTCAGGCATCTGGTAGTTAACAGACTCCAATTATTAACTGACGCCGCCAAACGGCTGGCAACCGGCGATCCAAACATCCGCGTAGGGTTTACAGGAGATGATGAAATTGCACAGGCTGCGATGGCTTTTGACCGCATGGCCAACAATTTTGAAGGTCACCGCAATATTGAAAGCATATTGAACCAGCTGGAACATGACTATCTGGATGGTAAAAAAGCAGAAGTGCTGCTGGACGATGCCTGTAAGAATCTGGCAGCAATTAATGCATTTCCTCTGGTATGGGTTGCGTTACAGCGTGATGACAACTTTCAGATTCGCGGTGCCGGCGGCCCCGGAGCGCTGGAATTCAGGTCATATGAATCATTTGCACTTTCATTCTGTAATGAGGCATTAAAAAACCGGGTGCAGTCATACCTGCACAATGGGGAATCGCCGTTTCCTGGTGCACCAACCGGCCAAGCTGCAATATTTCCACTCATTTCAGGTCAGGAAGTAGTAGGCGCCATGGTGTTTCATGCCCCCTACAAGTCAGGCTTTATCGGCGAACACTGGAATGCGATGCGCTACTGGTCAGGCCGCCTGCAACACACGCTGCACGTGATGGAAAATGAACGTGAAATGCTGGATGTGCGCCTGCGCATGCTGCAAGCCCAGATTGAACCACATTTTCTGGTTAACACCCTATCAAACATCATCACGCAGGTTAAATCCAAACCGGCTGTAGCCAAGCACATGCTAAGCCTGCTTGCCAGCTATCTGCGCGTATCACTTACCAGAACACGCGGCCAGCGCACTACGCTGAGACAAGAGCTGGAAGTGCTATCAGTCTACCTTGAGATACAGGCGTTTCGCATGCCCGGAAGGCTATCGCACAGCATTTCATGTGCCGAAGAACTACTGGAACTGCGGTTTCCGCCGCTATTGCTGCAACCACTGGTAGAAAACGCCGTTCAGCATGGCATAGAACCAGCAGTTGCTGGCGGCAAAGTCAATGTCGAGATCTTTCAATCAGATGAAAAACTGGTGCTGAAAGTATCAGATACAGGCATTGGCTTAGTCACAAGAAGCAGAAAGAACCTCCCGCACGGAGGGGTGGGCATCAGCAACATCAAAAACAGGCTGTCAGGCCTTTACGGTCAATCTGCAAATTTAAAAATAATGCAGAACCAACCGCAAGGGGTACTGGCAATTATGGAAATCCCAAT
>Ga0208392_1000363_pt1 | contig 12420 bp, 12 predicted proteins | sample LakWasMeta3_LOW4_2_FD_183855 | JGI IMG/M metagenome (GOLD analysis project Ga0208392, IMG submission 183855) | Freshwater sediment methanotrophic microbial communities from Lake Washington under simulated oxygen tension - Sediment Metagenome... | ecosystem: Environmental > Aquatic > Freshwater >... | reverse complement strand
GCCATAGGTCTTCTAATCTATCGATTAACCATTCGGCAAGTGCCGGTTCATCTTCCACAATTAAGGCTGTTGGGTGTTTCATATGCTCTCCAGTTGTGTTGTTGGGATTTCCATAATTGCCAGTACCCCTTGCGGTTGGTTCTGCATTATTTTTAAATTTGCAGATTGACCGTAAAGGCCTGACAGCCTGTTCTTGATGTTGCTGATGCCTACCCCACTGTGCGGGAGGTTCTTTCTGCTTCTTGTGACTAAACCGATACCTGTATCCGATACTTTCAGCACCAGCTTTTCATCTGATTGATAGATCTCGACAGTTACTTTGCCACCGGCGATTGCTGGCTCTATGCCATGCTGCACGGCGTTTTCTACCAGTGGCTGTAGCAGCAGTGGTGGAAAGCGTAGTTCCAATAGCTCTTCAGCACATGAAATACTGTGCGATAGTCTTCCAGGCATGCGAAACGCCTGAATCTCAAGATAGACCGATAACACTTCCAGCTCTTGTTTCAGCGTAGTGCGCTGCCCACGTGTTCTGGTGAGGGATACGCGCAGATAGCTGGCAAGCAGGCTGAGCATATGCTTGGCTACAGCCGGTTTGGATTTAACCTGCGTGATGATGTTTGAAAGGGTGTTCACCAGAAAATGCGGTTCAATCTGGGCTTGCAGCATGCGCAGGCGCACATCCAGCATTTCACGCTCATTTTCCATCACATGCAGCGTGTGTTGCAGGCGGCCTGACCAATAGCGCATCGCATTCCAGTGTTCGCCGATAAAGCCTGATTTGTAGGGGGCGTGAAATACCATGGCGCCTACTACATCCTGACCTGAAATGAGCGGAAATATTGCAGCCTGGCCAGTGGGTGCGCCGGGGAAAGGTGATTCCCCATTGTGCAGGTATGATTGCACCCGGTTTTTCAATGCTTCATTACAGAATGAAAGTGCAAATGACTCGTATGACCTGAACTCCAGCGCGCCGGGGCCACCTGCACCGCGAATCAGAAAGCGGTCGTCACGCTGTAATGCAACCCATACCAGAGGAAATGCATTGATTGTTGCCAGATTTCTACAGGTGTCGTCCAGCAGCACTTCCGCTTTTTTACCATCCAGGTAATCATGCTCCAGCTGGTTCAGTATGCTTTCAATATTGCGGTGGCCTTCAAAATTGTGGGCCATGCGGTCAAATGCCATCGCAGCCTGTGCAATTTCATCATCTCCTGAAAACCCTACACGGATGTTTGGATCTCCGGTAGCCAGCCGTTTGGCGGCATCAGTTAATAATTGCAGCCTGTTAACTACCAGATGTCTGAATGTAATTTCAAATACTATTGTGGCTACAATGCTGATCAGGAACAGTGCTGCACAAAGTATCCCGAACAGTTTATTGACCGGTGCAAGTATTTTTTCCTGAGGAATCAGTCGGTAATAGTGCCAGTTCATTGGTGCTATCAGCATGCCTATTGCTACATAGTTTTTGCCGTTTACTGACACTGTGTCGGGCATGGCTTTGGGTATCGCTGACAGATCCACATTTAAAACATCTTTTATGCCATTGTCTGGTGTTGTTTTTATACGGTTGGCTGCTAATTCAAGCCATGCCGGAATCTGTAGCGGATTTTCTGATTCCTGTAGTAGAAAATGCAGTTCTTCAGCATCAATTTTTCCGTGGGCAAATAAGCTGTTCAATTTGTTAAGTGTTGCCATGTCAGGGCTTTCTGCATAGCTTGGGTTGCTTATTGCTGCTGCATTTGAACCGAGCAGGCTTTCTGTTTCGTTGATTGCGGCTGCCCTGCTTGTGTCATCTACCTCGTTTGCTGCTATTTGGTAAATGGCAAATAAGGTCAGTAATGTCATTGGCAGCAGAAAGCCTGCCACCTTCAACGCCAGCTTGCGGCTGATGCCGGAGCTGAATAGGTTGATGTTTGCTTTAACCGGACTTTCCCTCAGCGCTTTGCGCCGCTTCTGGTTGCCGGCAAGTGCCATGTTTGATTTAGCTAAATGGATGTATTGCGCCATGGCTATATCGCTTTACGCTGCAATGTGGATTGCGAGCGTTTAATGCGCTGACATGATGCTAATGCAACACTGCTGATGAAGTGTGCGACCCAGTTTTTTTTATAGTTGCTGCAGGCCTTAGTGAGTGCTGCTGCTTTTTCTTTATAGCTGGCTAACATATTGCCCCCAATCTTATTTGTAGGCTAAGTTAGAACCACCGGCAGCCTACTTTATAGTTACAAATATGGGAAAATTTCCCATATTTGTGTTTAATTTAACTATAAAAAATTGGGTTGTCAATACCATTTTTTAAATATTGTTAATACGCTGAACCGGTCTGAATAGCTTTTGGGGTATGCAGGCTTTGTTCAAAGAATAATTTTGGTAGATGTGTTGAAGCTGTAAGCCTTTATTGATGAGCTTCGCAGCCCAAATGGGCTTGGGCATGGGTGCAGTTTATGTGACGAAATTTAATGGAAGGTAATATCTAAAAATAAAAATATTTTTAATGCTTAACCCGTTTTTGATTATTTCAAACGTATATCTCTTGAATAAATATTTTTATAGATGAATTTCCAAAGTGAATAAAAACCGAAAAATCGGAGCCAGCCGCAAGGCCAGCATGAGGCTGCAAGGAAATTAAAAAATTAAATTTAGTCATAATATTGAGGAGAACAAGATGGCATTAACAGATGAGCAGAAATTAAGTTTGCAAGAAAAAGCAAAAGGGCTGCTAAAGCAGGATGCAAATGAGCAGGCAAAGCAAATGGCGGCAATTACCGCATCATACGGAAGTGACAGAATGGAGGCGCTGGCTATGCTGGCAGGAGAGGTTGCAGCTTTGCAGAAAAAAGTTGCCAATGAGCATGGGCTTGATGCCGCCATTGCAAGTTATGTAACTCCAAACGGTGCAACCAGGGCTGAGTTAAGCACAGGCCTGGATAAAAAGCTAAACCTTACCGGCGCTAATGGGCTGGTAATGCATGGTGTTACAGACCATGTATCTGTAGGTGCAGCCGGCGGTATAGATGCACATGGAAAACCAACAGGAGGAAGTGCAGCAATCAGGGCCTATAGTTCACCATTAGTGAATGACCCGGCCAGTAATTATGAAGCTGTGGCAATAGGCCAGATAACAGCCGGCATGGATGCAAAAGGAAAAGCCCAGGGCAGTGCGATGGTGGGGATAGTAGGGCTGCATAAGCCAAGCGGCTTAGGGGTAACCAGTGTGGTCTCTGGTGACTTAAATGGTAATGTGAACCAGTGGAATAGATTGTCGGGTGAAATTCCAATCACTAATGACAAAATTCATGTTGCGCCTTATGTTGATGCAGGTGTGCAATTGCGGAATAAAGACGGTTTCGGCGTTAAGAATGGCAGTGCAGGCGGTGGCGTTTTTGCATCTTATGACGTAGATAAAAGTACAGAAGTCTATACAAATGTACATGCTGGTTATGCTGGCTTAGGCCAGAAAAATGGCGGGATGGAAGTTGGGGTAACTATAGGCGCAGTATTAGGAAAAACACCTGCGCCAGCAGCCAAAGTGCAACCTGCAGCGCCAGCAAATGATACCTATAACCTTGATAGAATTAACGAAAAAAAATTGGCAGCAGCCAGTGAAAAAGCTATGCAGCGGCAGCCTGATGCTGTAGCGCATGCAGATGAGAATCAGATTGCAGCAGTAACGTTAACTACAGAAAAAGAGTCTGCCATTAATGCCCTTATCAAGCATGGACATTTTACTGATGGCATGCATCAGGCAAGTGAGTTGTACGCGCAGCTCGACCACGCAAGCCAGCAGGTGTTTGCAGACCATATGGCAAAAAACCTGGCAAAGATAAATCCTACATTTTTCCCCACTATGGATTCTGCCAGAGAATATCTGCAAACCGAATTTAATGCCCATGAACAGCAAAACTCGGCAGCACAGGGAATGTGATAGGCTGGATAGATATTTTAGCAGTGTGAATTTAAATTCAAGGCCGCTACATTATTGAAGCGGCCTTTTTTGATGTAATTGAAATACATGTACTTGAATTAATAATTGAAAATGAACAGATTGGCTTTTTGTCTTAAACTAAAGAGCAGGTATAATGATTCTTTAATTATATTTTCTTGGAATAACGGTAATGAGCAATCTAGATAGTGGCGAAAAAAGCTATTCATTCGGGCAAATCGTGCTTGCGGCAGTTGCAGGTATTGTTGGTTTTATATTGTTTTATTTGCTGGTGGCGAAGATTTTTGGTGTAACTGACACGATAGAAGTGGCGGCGCCAACGGCAGCAATTAACAAGGTAGATGAAAATATCAAACCGGTCGCTGTGGTTGATTTGGCGGCAGCAGATGGCGGCGCTAAAACCGAGAAAAGCGGCGAAGAAGTTGTTAAGGCCGTATGTTCTATGTGTCACGGTGCCGGTTTGATGAATGCACCTAAAATCGGTGATAAAGGCCAGTGGCAGCCACGTATTGCCCAGGGTTATGATACCTTGGTCAAACATGCGCTGGAAGGCATTCGCTCTATGCCGGCACGTGGTGGCAACCCAGCTCTGACAGATACTGAAGTAGCAGGTGCCGTTAAATATATGGCAAATGCCGCAGGCGCAAAATTTTAATTAATCGCTGATTGGTTAGAATGATGTGTACTAAAAGCCACTTAAAACTTAAGTGGCTTTTTTATTGACGATATTCAAGCAAAGTAGGGTGGTGGTTACGTGGCTACATATGCGATAGGCGATATTCAGGGGTGTTACCATGCATTTCAGGCCTTGCTTGAGCGCATAAATTTTGATGAAAAGTCTGACCAGCTATGGTTGGTGGGTGACCTTGTAAACCGGGGCAGTGGCTCGCTCGAGGTGCTGCGCTGGTGCTATGCGCATCAGAACAGTTTAAAAGTGGTGCTTGGCAACCATGACCTGCACGCATTGGTGGTGGCAGAAGGCATCGTCAGCGCACATAAGGGTGACACGCTGAACGAGATACTGGCGGCTGATGACAGGGATGTATTGCTGCACTGGCTGCGCCATCAGCGCCTAATCTACAGTGAGGGTGGCTATTTGATGGTGCATGCCGGCCTGCTGCCGCAGTGGAGCAGAGAACAGGCGTTAAGTTATGCGGCAGAAGTTGAGTCGGTTTTGCAAAGTGACGGGTATCTATATTTCCTCAGGCATATGTATGGCAACCAGCCTGATAGTTGGCGTGATGATTTGGCTGGCATAGACAGGCTACGTGTGATTACCAATGCAGCAACACGTTTGCGGGTTTGTGCAGAAGACGGCCAGATGGAATTCAAATTTAAAGGTGAACTGGAAGATATTCCTGAAGGATTCATGCCCTGGTTCGATGTGCCTAACAGGGCGACACGAGATACGCAGGTGATTTTCGGGCATTGGTCCGCGCTGGGTTTGCAGCAGAGAGAAAATATCTACGCACTGGATACAGGCTGCCTGTGGGGCGGCAAGCTGACGGCAATGAGCCTAGATACCAAGGCAATCATACAGGTAGATAGCCACCCGCTGGATAAACCAATCAGTCTGAAAGCAATTAAAGATTAGCAGGCGAGATTCCTGTAGCCGTGATGCAAATATAACTACAAAGCCAGGTGCTGGCGAATCAGGTTTTCAACGTAAGCTGTCAGTTCCCGCCGGTCCTGCATCGCAACATGCTGTGACGGAATCGGTTTCAAAAAATGCAGTTCAATCACAGGCTGCTGCTGAGCCAATATATTCTGCATCGATTCTGCCATGGTGGTATCGCCAGCGTAGGCAACATCTATATTGATGCTGCCGTCAGGGTGCGGGTAGCGGATTGCTACCGGCCATATGGTCGCCTTGGCCTCAATGGCTGCCTGAATCAGGCTGCTTTTAAAAGGTTTCATGCTGGTGCCGTCAGTGGTGGTGCCTTCAGGGAACAGGCATAAGTTATCCCCGGATTGCAGGCTCTCGACTGCAATGTCTATGGTACGTTTGGCATCGCGCCGAATATTGCGGTCAATAAACAATGTGTTTGCACGACTCACCAGATAGCCAAAAACCGGCCAGTCCTTGATTTCTGATTTTGCAATGAAACGCAGCGTGACAATGCTGTTAAGCGCATGTATATCTGACCATGAAATATGGTTGGCGATAAACATGGTGTTTGTGTGCCCGGCATCGTTAGCAGGCACTTGCCCCAGGCTTACAACCCGTATATTGAAAGCCGTTAGCAGGCCCCTGCACCACCATCTGATTAATTTTTCTTTACGGATATTGCTAGCCAGTGGCAATGCAATTGCTGCAATCGCCACCCCCAGCATTGTGTGCACGGCAATGCGGGAGATACGGTAATACCGGGTGATGGCGGTCGTTCTATGTAGCGTGGTTTTTAATGATTGCAAAGTGTCTGATGCTATACATCCCATCTATTTCATGAAATGGCTGGCATACCTTGGGTTGATTCTTGATACCGGTAACATTACCAGCATATCTGCCGTGTTGAAATAGGGGTCCCATGCTGGTTCGCCACAAATGTAGGCCCCCAGGCGCAAATAGCCTTTGATCAACGGTGGGCAGGCAACCTGCAAATTATTGTTAAGCGAGTGAATTGGTAATGGATTGCGCGCAAAAACGCGGTATTCCAGCGGTGATAAATATTCGTCTTGCAGTTTCTGGTAAAGGCTTGCCGCCAGATGGCCGCCATCAGACATGCTGACGCTGCCGCAGCCTATCATGTATTCATAGTTGTTGATCTGCATGTATTTGGCAAGGCCGGCCCATAGCATGGTGATGGTGCCGCCATTGCGGTAGTTCTGGTGTACGCAGGCACGGCCGACCTCAACGGTGCGGTCAAATAAGTGCGATAAACGGCTTAGGTCAAATTCACCAGCAGAGTAATAGCCGCCAGCGTCGTTAGCCTTGGATGGGCTTAATATCCGGTAGGTGCCAATGACCTGATTGGTGCCGCTGTCACGAACGATCAAGTGGTCGCAGAACTGGTCAAAACCGTCTATATCCAGACCCCCGGTTCCAGAAAGCTGTGCGCCCATTTCTTCTGCAAATACTTTGTAGCGCAGGCGCTGTGCTTCTTCGATCTCGGCCTGCGTGTGGGCCAAACTTACATATAACCTTCTTTGTATGGACTGCTCGCGGCCGGTAGTTTTGCTGCCATCAATAATTGCAATTTCTTTGCGTGTGTTTAATGTGCTCACAATGATTTCTCTCCTTTTGTTTAGGTGAGACTTTAATCAGCGGATGTGAAGAATTAATGACGTGAGCGTGACTGTTTGTTGACAGATGCAGATGTGTTTAAGCCCCGATGATGCTGGTGCATCATCGGGGCTTAAACAGGATAAGTTTTTTGTAGTCTGGAGCGCTGCCGTTTGAGTAACGCCCGTTGTGAACAGAACTTAGTGTGAAACGCGTGTAGTGCCGCCGCTTTCAATGATGCGCACTTTCTCGCCTGGTGCAAATACTTCATCTGCTTCCTGCACGATGGCAATCAGTGCGCCGCCATCCAGTTTTACTGTAATCTCTACTGCATCCTTGCGGGTGAGCATTTCTTCGCCGGCAGAACCAGCTAAACCACCGGCTACAGCGCCTACCACCGCTGCAATGGCGCTGCCTTTGCCATGGCCAACTGAACTGCCGGCAATACCGCCGATCGCACCACCGGCAATTGTGCCGACTGGAGATTTTGTACCTTCAAGTTTAACCTGACGTACGCTTTCAACTACACCGGTCTTGATGGTCTGCACCCTGCGGGCTTCATCGCGGCTATAAACGCTGCCGGAGTTTGAGGTGGCGCATGCAGCCAGAAATAAGCCTAAAAAGCTGATTGCCAATAATCGAGTGATGCGCATGATTTGTTTCCTTTGACTGTATATAAAAATTTATTAATGAATATTACCTAATAAAAATACGACTGTAATTAAATTTGATTGTTCAAGCTAGTTCGTTTCGGCTGCAATTGTTTCGCTTAGCAACGCCTGGGTGTATATCACTTCAATATCCTCCCGTGTAGGCGCATGGTTTTGTCCGCCACGGCTTGCGATTTTAATGGCACCCATCGTAGATGCCAGCCTGCCGCAGGTTGGCCAGTCCCAGTTTCTGACGATGCCATATAATAAACCTGCACGATAAGCATCGCCACAGCCGGTCGGGTCAACAATCTCTTGGGCCTCAACGCATGGAATGTCGTAGCGCTGACCATCGGCATAAATCTGGGAGCCATTGCCGCCAAGCGTGACGATTAATGCTTTGACTTTCTGCGCCAGCGCTTCTAATGATAAACCCGTTTTATCCTGAATGATCTGAGATTCATAGTCATTCACGGCAAGGTAGTCTGCCATCTCAATAAACTGCAAAAGCTCTTCACCGTTGAACATAGGCAAGCCCTGGCCTGGGTCAAACAGGAACGGGATGCCGGCATCGAAGCATTCCTGCGCATGTTTAAACATGCCATCACGGCCGTCAGGTGCAATCACGGCAAGGCTCACGTCCTTGGCATCGTTTACGCTGTTCTGGTGTGATTCCACCATGGCACCCGGGTGGAATGCGGTGATCTGGTTATCATCGATGTCTGTCGTGATAAAAGCCTGAGCGGTGAAACTGCCGGCAATGGTCTTGATGTGTGCAGTGTTTAATTTGTGCTGGTTCAGCCATGCTGTGTAAGGCGTAAAGTCCTCACCGGCAGTTGCCATGATGAGCGGATTGCCATCAAGCAGTTGCAGGTTATACGCAATATTGCCGGCGGTGCCGCCAAATTCACGACGCATTTCCGGCACATAGAACGCTACACTGAGCTTGTGAATCTTGTCTGCAAGGATGTGGTTTTTAAATTGATCCTGAAACACCATGATGGTGTCGAAAGCGAGGGAGCCGCAAATGAGTATGTGCATGAAAATAATGGCATGTGTAAAACGCCTATTATCTTAGCTTATTGCCGATGGAGGCAAGTTTTATAGAAAACGAGAGGTATAGCGGAGCTTGGTGGCTAGTTTTTCAGGGCGCCGTCAATCAGTATCTTGGCTGCCTGTTTTGCATATTTGATAGCGCCAGAGCCGCGCTGCATTTGCTCTGCCTGTGCCGCGCCCTTGAACAGCAGAGAGAGTTGCAATGCCAGGCCATCTGCGTCTTGAATATTGGCATCGATTGCCAGGTGTTTTATGTAATCCCTGAATTGCTGTGATTGCTCGGCAGACAATTGGTGAACCGGGTTGTCTTCTTTGGGGAACTCTGCAGAGGCTTTGATAAAGCCGATGCCGTTAAAATCTGGCGAAGTGACCCATTCTTCAATGTAGTCAAAGAGTTTTTGCAGTTTTTCGCTTGGTTTTTTTGTGTTGGCGCTGAGTTTGTCATTCAGCCAGTTCTGAAAATCCTGATGGCCCTGCTTGAGGACTTCAAGAATTAATATCTCTTTACTGTTGAAGTATTTGTAGAGGGTCATTTTTGTGGTGCCGGCAACGGCCACGATAGTGTCAACTCCAGTCGAGTTGATGCCCTGCGTTTGAAATAAGTTGCTTGCAGTGTTAAGTATTTTTTCACGTAAGCTAGACATAGAGCTCATTATACTAACCTGTATATATATTTTGCAACAATTATTATTGGCCTGTCTTTTCTGAGTAAATTGAGACAGCTATTTCGATGCCGCCATCAGCATGGGCGTGAAGTTGCAGCGTACTTTTTCCAGATAAAAGTTTGCAACAGCCAAGTCTGCGAGGTCAGACGGCAACTTGCCGCCAACTACGTTTTCAAGATAAATCGCCTTATGCTGGTCAGGGATCTGCAATGCCTCCGGGAATTGGCACGTGCCCTGGCGCATTTGTTCATATTTGGCATACATGCGCGATGCGTCAAGGGCGGTTAGCTGTTTGTCTTCAATGGCAGCTGGAATTTCTGTCGAGATGGCTGTTTGCGTAGCGACGGCTTGAGCAGGCCCGCTGTGCATGAATGCGGGCATCCAGATTGCAGAAGCCCCGATGATTAATAGCAGGCTTGCTGCCAGACCGTAAATGGCCGGCTTGGATTCTTTTAAATTGGAAAACAGGCCGGCTTTGTGCGTTTGCGCCAGTATCAGTGCGTGCGCAGCCTTTTTTGCATGAGCAAGGCTGTTGCTGCTCGGCTGTTCAATTGCCTGCTGTGCTGCACTGCGGGCAATCAGCACGATATGTTCAGCCAGCACTTCCGGGCTTTCTGCACCCAGTAATCTGGCCTGTTCCGCGCAGTAGGCAATCAGTGTTGAATTGGCTGCAGCATCCATGGTGGCTTTTTTGTCTACATTGGGTGCCTTTAGCCAGTCATCAAGGATGTCGAACAGGCTAAGCAAGCGGCCCTGTGCGGTTTTGCTGGATTTTGCCAGCATGTTGATGAGCCACGGTGAATTGAAAAGATCCATATTATTTCAAGCTTTGCTGTTAAAACGGTTTTACTGCTAAAAAGGTTTTACTACGACGAGTATTACCACTGCGGTGAGTATAAGTACCGGCAATTCATTAAACCAGCGGTACCAGATGTGGCTGTGTTTGTTCTTGCCGAGTTTAAAGTCATTCAGTAGCCTGCCGCAATATGCATGGTAACCCACCAGAATAAGCACCAATGTCAGTTTGGCATGCATCCAGCCGCCGCCAATACCGTAGCCGCGCCATAGCCATATGCCAAAGCCCAGTGCGAGTATGGCAAGCGGCAGCATGAAGCGGTAAAGCTTGTGTTCCATCAGTGTTAATCGCTCTGAACTTGCCAGGTCCGGGGTTTCGGCTGCCAGCACCATGGCGTGGTTGACGAACAGCCTGGGCAGGTAAAATAGCCCGGCAAACCAGCTGGTTACAAAAATAATATGTAGTGATTTAATCCAAAGCATCAGGCGCCCAGTTCTTCGTTCAATAATTGATGTAGTGCTTTAAAGTCCAGGTCACCCATTGTGCGTTGCAATAGCTGACCTTGCTTATTGTAAATGAATGCGGTGGGAGTGAGACTCACTTTGCCAAATTGGTTGCCGATTTCACCGGTGCTGTCATGCATCACCGGAAACGGCAGTGCCTGCGACTTGCTGTAGTTCTGGATTTGTGTGATCTGGTCATAAGGCATGGCGACTGCTACCACCTCAAACCCTTTTTGATGGTATTGGTTATAGGTCTTGATGAGCTCCGGCATTTCCTTGATGCAGCCCGGGCAGTCTGTGGCCCAGAAGTTTACCAGCACAACTTTACCTTTTAATGCGCCCATGGCGATTTGCTGGCCGTCAATAGTGCTGAAGGTTACAGCTGGCGCTGTGGGCTTGTTGTTAAACTGCAGGCCAAGAAATGCAACCAGGCCAATGACAATAATAGGCAGCAGTGATTTTTTTAATAAACTATTCATATTCTCAGTGTAACGTTTTCAAAGGTTTAGTCTAGGGTATATGTGTTGGATGGAATTTTACCTTGTTATTACACTCAAAATAACCATGAAATACTTACGCTTATTTGCTGAAGCATCGCATGTTATAATGCACTTTTAATAGCCAAGCTATTTATCAAAACTTAAATGAACGCACCTCTATCAAGTAATATTCTGAACGCAGAGCATCAACCTGCTGCGCGCTTGCGCGAAATTCCATACAACTATACCTCTTTCTCAGACCGTGAAATCGTGATTCGGTTTCTTGGCGAAGAAATCTGGGGCATTTTAAATGAGCTGCGCGGTGCCCGTAAGACCGGGCGCTCAGCACGTATGCTGTTTGAAGTGCTGGGGGATTTATGGGTCGTATCACGCAACCCGTATCTGCAGGATGACCTGCTGGAAAATCCAAAGCGCCGCAAAGCCCTGGTAGATGCATTGCATCACCGTATTGCCGCAATCGACGAGCGCAGTGCGGGCAATGCCAAGGTGGTGAAGCTGGTGGTGGCTGCGCGTCAGGCCGTGACGCAGTTTGAGAATGATTTCAAGCAGACGGCAAACCTGCGTAAAAAGGCATTGGCCAAACTCTCTAAAATCACGCGTAAAGATAATATCAAGTTTGATGGCCTCTCACGCGTGTCGCATGTCACAGATGCGACAGACTGGCGTGTTGAGTATCCATTTCTGGTGCTGACACCAGATACAGAAAAAGAAATCGCGGCCATGGTCCGCGCCTGTATCGAGCTGGGCCTGACCATTATTCCTCGTGGCGGCGGCACAGGTTACACCGGTGGTGCTATTCCATTGACTTCATTGTCTGCAGTTATCAACACTGAAAAGCTGGATCAGCATACAGGTGTGCAGATGCGCACCTTGCCGGGCGTAGCACGCCAGGTGGCTACGATTGAGTGTGGCGCAGGTGTAGTGACGCGCCGCGCAATGGAGGCGGCTTCTGATGCCGGCCTTGAGTTTGCGTGTGACCCGACCAGTGCCGATGCTTGCTGTATTGGCGGTAATGTAGCCATGAATGCCGGCGGTAAAAAAGCGGTACTGTGGGGCACTGCCCTGGATAACCTTGCTTCAT
>Ga0208392_1000360_pt1 | contig 12436 bp, 11 predicted proteins | sample LakWasMeta3_LOW4_2_FD_183855 | JGI IMG/M metagenome (GOLD analysis project Ga0208392, IMG submission 183855) | Freshwater sediment methanotrophic microbial communities from Lake Washington under simulated oxygen tension - Sediment Metagenome... | ecosystem: Environmental > Aquatic > Freshwater >... | reverse complement strand
GAGCAATCGGACGCCTGTCGCGTTCACATTCCACCGTCATGATCAATGGTGAATCCGGCACCGGCAAGGAACTGGTCGCCATGGCACTGCACCGGCATAGCCTAAGGGCTGACAAGCCGTTCATTGCCATTAACACCGCGGCCATCCCCAAGGATTTGCTGGAATCGGAACTATTCGGCCATGAACGTGGGGCGTTCACCGGCGCACAGGCGGCACGGCGCGGGCGCTTCGAGCAGGCGGATGGCGGTACGCTATTTCTGGATGAAATCGGCGACATGCCCCCAGACCTGCAGACCCGCCTGTTGCGGGTATTGTCCGATGGCCAGTTCTATCGCGTCGGCGGCCACCAGCCGGTCAAGGTCAATGTGCGCATCATTGCTGCTACACACCAGGATCTGGAAGAGCGCGTCAGGCAAGGCTTATTCCGTGAAGACCTGTTTCACCGCCTGAATGTCATCCGGCTTCGCTTGCCGCCCTTGAGAGAGCGACGCGAGGACATTCCGTTGCTGGCCAAATTCTTTCTGCAACATAGCGCTGCTGAACTAGGAGTGGAGCCGAAACAGCTTTCTTTACCGGCTCTAAATTATCTCTCTACACTGGGCTGGAGCGGCAATGTTCGCCAGCTGGAGAATGTCTGCCACTGGCTCACTGTGATGGCCCCAGGACAGCACATCGACGTTGCCGATCTGCCACCAGAACTTCGTGAAGACCTTGGCAACCGTCCCAGCTCGACATCATGGCAGGAGGCTCTGGCACAGGAAGTTGCGGATGCCCTGAACCACGGCGAGCAAGACATTCTCGAAGGTCGCGCCCGCGCATTCGAACGCATCCTGATCACCAAGGCGCTGGAACACACGGGCGGGCGTAGAATTGAGGCTGCCACGCAACTCGGCATGGGACGGAATACGCTTACCCGCAAAATTCAGGAACTCGGGATCGAAGACTAAACGCTCATACCTGTAAGGTATATACCTGACTTGCGCAGTAGTGCACCAAACCCCCGTAGCAATTAAGCTGCTCCGTTACGAGCAACCCACGAAAAACACTTGCTGACGAATATTGTTCTGCGCTTTCATGGTGCGTTTCGGTCATGCTCCGCTACCCAGTGCCCCGATTTTCCTCCGGACTTCTCCAACAGCTGAATGCTCTCAATCACCATGCTGCGATCTACCGACTTGCACATATCATAAATAGTCAGCATCGCAATGCTGGTGGAAGTAAGCGCTTCCATTTCAACTCCGGTCCGGCCCATGGTCTCAGCCGTAACGATACAGTGAATAGTAGCGCTAGGCTGATCGATGTCGAATTCCACGCCCACTCTGGTGAGGCTAATGGGGTGGCACAACGGGATCAGTTCGGCGGTACGCTTGGAACCCTGGATAGCAGCAACGCGGGCGATACCAAGTACATCGCCTTTTTTAGCATCGCCCCGCATGATCATCGCCAGGGTTTGCGGCAGCATACGGATGCTACCGACGGCGCGGGCCACACGGCGTGTTTCAGATTTCTCGCCAACATCAACCATATGGGCTCGCCCGGCGCTATCAAAATGTGTTAGTTGACTCATGGTGCGATGAACTCTCTAGGCGAAATGTATATCATAGCAGGGTGAAAATCGTTTACACCTTATTGTTCTTTCTGTGCATACCGGCCGCCCTAGCTGACGGCCTGCCCGACTTGGGAGAAGTGGCGCAGACCGTACTGACTCCGCAGGACGAACAGCGCATCGGTGAGGAAATCCTGCGCGATGTCGCGACTAGCGACGATGTAGTGAATGACATCGAGGTTATTGATTATTTGCAGGCTCTCGGCTACCGCCTGGCGAGCAACAGCCCGGATAATCAGCAACACTTTACTTTTTTCGTGGTACGGGACAAAAGTATCAACGCATTTGCCATGCCGGGCGGCGTCATCGGTGTGCACACCGGCCTGATATTGTCCACCACCAGCGAATCTGAACTGGCTAGCGTGCTGGCGCACGAAATCGGCCACGTCGTACAGCGTCACTTGGCGCGCATGCTGGCGCAGCAGCAAAATGATGCCTGGAAATCTTATGCCGCCATGGCGTTCGGGCTGTTGGCCGCAAGATCCAACCCGCAATTGGCCAGCGCTTCCATGCAAGCGGCCCAAGCGAGTGCTGTCCAGCGCCAGATAGACTATACGCGCGAGCATGAACGCGAAGCCGACCGTGTCGGCTTGCAAATTCTCAATCAAGCCGGGCTTGACCCGCGCGCCATGCCAATGTTCTTTGAGCAACTGATGAAGGGAACCCGTTTTTCAGACGGAACTGCGCCTTCCTTCTTGCGCTCCCACCCACTGACCACGGAGCGGATGGCCGATATGCAAAACCGGGTTGATCAGATCCCATACCGACTGGTTGTGGACGGCCCGGAATTCCACTACGTGCGTGCTAAGCTGCGCGCAGAACTTGACAATCCGCAGCAAGCTATCGCTATGTTCGAGGACAATCTGCGTGAGAAAAAATACAGTACGGAAACCGTAGATATCGAAAACCAGGGAAAAGGTGCCGGTCTTTTCCGCAATTCTCATATAAATGCTAACGAAACCGCCCAGCATTACGGCCTTGCGCTGGTGCTGTTGCGCACCAATGACCTTGCGCGTGCCAGGAAGGAAGTTACCTGGCTTGAAGACAACGCACCGCGCCACGCCATGATTGAAACCCTGGCTGCCAATCTCGAAGTTGCCATGGGCAACTCGCACGCGGCAGCCGAAAAATTTAAACGTGCACTAGCGATTTTCCCCACCCATCGCGGCCTAATTTATGGCTACGCGGAACTGTTGGTGGGTTCTAACCAGGCCGAAACGGCCCTCCAATTCCTGGACGAAAAACAGCGGAGTTATCCTGAAGATGCACATCTGTACACACTGAAATCCCAGGCTTACACTTCGCTTGGCCGGCAATTGCTACGCCATCAGGCGCAAGGCGAAGCCTATTACCGCAGTTACAATCTCACTGGAGCCATTGAGCAGATGCAACTGGCTTCCAAGGCGGGCGACGGTGATTTCTATCAGTTGTCGATCGTCGAAGCCAGGCTCAAGCAACTGCAGCAAATGGCAGCCACCGAAAAAAAATAGGGGGAATGACATGAACAGAAGAGCTTGGCTGACAGCCGCCACATCGGCTCTGACGCTTGCACTGCTGGCACCGATACGTGCGCTGGCGAGGGTATGGAACAAGGCTGCTTTTGAATCGCCCAACATGAAAGACGCATTGCAAGGGCTAGGGGCACTGCAGGTTGGCCCCAGCCGGGATATTGTCCTGGTCGCCCCCGACCTCGCCGAAAATGGCGCCATCGTGCAAGTAGAGGTGGAAAGTCGCATCGCCAACACCGAAGCCATCGCCATCCTAGTTGAAAAGAACCCCACGCCGCTGATTGCCAATTTCATTTTTTCCAACGGTGCCGAGCCTTATATCGTTACCAGGATCAAGATGGCGGAGACTTCGGAGCTGAGGGCCATCATCAAGGCCGATGGCAGGTATTACTCGGTATCCAAAACCATTGAAGTGGCTCAAGGAGGGTGTGGCTAATGGCTGATATGATGAAAATCCGCGCGCGCCAGAAGGATGGGATCACTGAAGTGAAGGTGCTGATGGCCCATCCTATGGAAACAGGGCGTCGCAAAAACGATTTCAACGAGGTAGTGCCGGCGCATTTTATCCAGCTTGTCACGGCAACGCTCAGCGGCAAGACTGTGCTGGAGGCCCAATGGGGTACCGGTATCTCAAAAAACCCTTATCTCACATTCCGTCTCAAGAGCGCCAAAATAGGTGACCAGATAACTGTAAATTGGATAGACAACAAGGGCGAGTCTCTTACGATTGACGCCGTGGTAGAAGCCGCCTGAGCCATCAAGACAAAGATGGGTAGCCCCTGACTCAAACACTGCATCATTTACACTTCCTGAGCGATTCTGCCTTTACTCAACCGTAACCGACTTTGCCAGATTGCGTGGCTTGTCCACATCAGTTCCCTTGAGCAGGGCGGCATGGTATGCCAGCAATTGCACCGGTATCGAATGCACAATAGGGGAAAGTACCCCGACATGCCGTGGTGTACGAATCACGTGCACGCCTTCGCTTGCCGTAAACTGACTGTCCAGATCGGCAAAAACGAATAGTTCGCCGCCACGCGCATGCACCTCCTGCATGTTGGACTTCACCTTTTCCAGCAAAGCGTCGTTGGGCGCAATGACCACCACAGGCATATTTTCATCCACCAGCGCCAAGGGCCCATGTTTCAACTCACCGGCAGGGTAGGCTTCGGCATGGATGTAGGAAATTTCCTTGAGTTTGAGCGCACCTTCCAGCGCGATCGGATAGTGCACTCCGCGACCAAGGAACAGGGCATGCTGCTTACTGGCAAAGAGCTTGGCCCATTCCCGGATTTGCGGTTCCAAGTTCAATGCATGTTGTACGCTAACAGGCAATTGCCGCAACGCTTCCAGATATTGCCGCTCATGCTCCGGCGCCAGTAAATTTCGTTGTTTGGCCAGTGTGACCGCTAGAGTAAACAATCCCAGTAATTGCGTGGTGAAAGCTTTAGTAGAGGCTACCCCGATCTCGGCACCGGCCCGTGTGTAGAATATCAGGCGCGATGCACGCGGAATGGCGCTCTCCAGAACATTGCTGATGGCTAGGGTCAGGTTTTGTCCGAGTGATTTGGCGTGCTTGAGCGCCTCCAACGTATCGAGCGTTTCACCAGACTGCGAAATAGTAATCACCAGTTGCTTAGGATTAGGCACCGAATCACGATAACGGTACTCACTGGCAATTTCGACCGATGTGGGAATACGAGCAATGCTTTCCAGCCAGTACTTGGCTGTGAGGCCTGCGTAATAACTAGTGCCAGCCGCCAGAATCAGTACACTATCCACTTCGGCAAAAACCTGTTCTGCAGCTTCGCCAAACAGCGCCGCGCTGAAGCCACCTACGTCAATCAGCGCTTCCATGGTGTCCGTCAGCGCACGCGGCTGTTCATGCACTTCTTTCTGCATGAAATGGGTGTATGGTCCAAGCTCCATCGAGGCCAGCGAAACATCGCTCACATGAATGCGGCGTTCAGCTTGATTGCCATCACCGTCGACCACACTAATACCTTCTTGACGTATTTCGGCCACGTCGCCATCTTCCAGATAGATCACCCGGCGCGTGACGGAAAGAATGGCGGAAACATCGGAAGCAGCGAAATTCTCGCCATCTCCCAGACCGATCAGCAGCGGGCAGCCTTGGCGCGCGCAAACTATCCTATCGGTTGCGTTAACGGAGATCACGGCGATCGCGTACGCGCCGACCAGCTCTTTCATGGCACAGCGTGTGGCCGAGAACAGGTTACGCTCCTGTTTGAAGTAATGATGGATCAGATGCGCGATGACCTCGGTATCGGTCTGCGATTCGAACACATAGCCCAGTTCTTTCAAACGGTTACGCTGTTCCTCATGGTTCTCGATGATGCCGTTATGCACCACCGCAATCTCCCCGCAGGAAACGTGGGGGTGGGCATTGGATTCAGTGACGCCGCCGTGCGTGGCCCAGCGCGTATGGCCGATACCGACGAAACCACTTAAACCGGCCTCATCTGCCTTCTGCAGCAATCCGGCTACACGTCCGACAGAACGTACGCGCTGTATGCCCTGACTGAGCACCGCGATGCCGGCTGAGTCATAGCCGCGGTATTCAAGACGATTTAGCCCCTCGATCAGAATAGGGACAATATTACGCTGCGCAACAGCGCCTACAATTCCACACATATAAGCCTATTTTTTCTTTTCAGGACGTTTCCAGCCAGTTATCGTAACCTGTTTGGCCCGCGACAATGTCAATGCGTGGGGCGGCGCATCTCTGGTAATGGTGGAGCCCGCGCCGATAGTAGCCCCAGCCTCGACCGTCACCGGCGCTACAAGCTGGGTGTCCGAACCGATGAAAGCGTTGTCGCCGATCACGGTTCTATGCTTGTTGGCACCATCATAGTTGCAGGTAATAGTGCCGGCACCGATGTTGACGTTCTTGCCGACCGTGCTGTCGCCGACATAGCTAAGATGGTTGATTTTGCTGCCAACATCGACGCGACTGTTCTTGATTTCGACGAAATTGCCGATATGCGCTTCTGCGATCAATTCCGTTCCGGGGCGTAATCGAGCATATGGACCAATTCGGCTATGTTCCCCCACTTTGGCACCATCAATGTGCGTATAAGGTTCAATTATGCTGCCCGCGCCCAGCACGCTGTCTCTGATAACGCAGTAAGCACCGATACAGACGTCATTCCCAATCTCGACCTTGCCTTCGAACACGCACCCGACATCAATGCTCACATCACGTCCGGCCTTGATTTCACCACGCACATCTAGTCGATCTGGGTCAGGCAAGGTCACTCCAGAACTCAATAATTGCATCGCAACTTTTTTCTGGTAAACACGCTCGACCTCCGCCAGATCACGCTTGGAATTAATGCCCGCGACCTCCCATTCATCCTGCGCCCGTTCGGTCACAACGCCGATCCCGTCAGCAACAGCCATGGCAATCACATCGGTAAGGTAGTATTCGCCTTGTGCATTGTCGTTGCTCAGCCTCGTCAGCCATTGCTTCATGAGGGCTGTTGGCATGGCCATGATGCCGCTGTTAACTTCCCGTATCAGGCGCTGCTCATCGCTGGCATCCTTTTGCTCGACAATGGACTGCACGTGCCCGTCATAGGCCCGCACAATGCGCCCGTAGCCGGTTGGATCGGGCTTTTCCACCGTGAGCAACGCAAGGTGTTGATCCGCCTTTTTCAGCAATATCTGACAGGTTTCAGGCCGGAGCAGAGGCACATCGCCCAGCAATATCATCGTCACGCCATCGTTATCCAGCATCGGTGCTGCCTGCTGTACGGCATGGCCGGTTCCATGTTGTTCGGCTTGTCTCGCCCAAAGCACTCCCGGCTTGCCGATGACGTTAGGCACCTGCTCACCGCCAAAACCGTAAACAACAACAATCTTGTCTGGATCAAGCTGCTCGGCGCAGTGAATGACATGGGAAAGGAGAGGGCGCCCTGCAATCTTATGCAGGACTTTGGGCAAATCGGAATGCATCCGGGTACCCTTGCCTGCGGCAAGGATTACGATGTTAAGCGTGCGTCTGGACATGTTTGGAGTATAAACAAAAAGGCAACCTAACGGCCGCCTTCGTATTGTGTTGCATGGTTGAGGTAAGGTTAGTGCACGGACTTGCGAAGTTTCTGGATAGCGCGTAACTGTGCCGCAGCCTCAATCAGCTCTGCCTGTGCCTTCGCATAGTCCATTACTGAACTCTTGTCACGCATGGCTTCTTCCGCCAGCCGCTTGGCTTCCAGAACACTTGCCTCATCCAGATCATGGCCACGAATGGCAGTATCTGCCAGCACAGTGATAACCCCAGGCTGCACTTCCAGAATGCCGCCGGAAACAAAAATCAGCGTTTCCTCGGCTTCGTTAGGCACCTTGACACGCAACGCACCCGGTTTGATTCTGGTAATCAGCGGTGCATGCTGTGGATAGATGCCGACTTCGCCCATCTGGGCCGGAGCGATGACAAATTCCGCCAGTCCGGAGAAGATCGACTCCTCGGCACTTACCACATCGATATGAATCGTCATAGCCATAATTGCTCCGCCTGATTATTAAAGGGTCTTGGCCTTTTCCACAGCTTCTTCGATACTGCCCACCATGTAGAAAGCCTGTTCCGGCAGGTGATCGTACTCGCCACTGACAATGGCTTTGAAACCCTTGATGGTATCTTTCAGCGTCACATACTTGCCTGGCGAACCCGTGAACACTTCCGCCACGTGGAACGGCTGTGACAGGAAGCGCTGAATCTTGCGGGCGCGAGCCACGGTAAGCTTGTCTTCCGGAGCAAGTTCGTCCATACCCAGAATCGCGATGATGTCACGCAGTTCCTTGTAACGCTGCAGGGTTGATTGCACAGAGCGTGCCACGCTGTAATGCTCTTCGCCTACCACCAACGGATCGAGCTGGCGAGAAGTCGAGTCGAGCGGATCCACGGCAGGGTAGATCCCCAATGATGCAATGTCACGCGACAGCACCACGGTGGAGTCCAAGTGCTGGAAGGTAGTGGCCGGAGACGGGTCAGTCAAGTCATCCGCTGGCACGTACACGGCCTGGATGGAGGTAATCGAGCCGACCTTGGTGGAGGTGATGCGCTCCTGCAGCTTGCCCATTTCATCGGCCAGCGTCGGCTGGTAACCTACGGCGGAAGGCATACGGCCCAGCAGTGCGGACACTTCAGTACCAGCCAGGGTATAACGATAGATGTTGTCCACGAAGAACAGGATGTCACGGCCTTCGTCACGGAAACGTTCAGCCATGGTCAGGCCCGTCAGCGCCACGCGCAGACGGTTGCCCGGCGGTTCATTCATCTGACCGAACACCATGCCGACCTTGTCCAGCACGTTGGATTCCTTCATTTCGTGGTAGAAGTCGTTCCCTTCACGGGTACGCTCACCAACGCCGGCAAACACAGAGAGGCCGGAGTGCTGCTTGGCAATGTTGTTGATCAGTTCCATCATGTTCACGGTCTTGCCTACACCGGCGCCGCCGAACAAACCGACCTTGCCGCCCTTGGCGAATGGACAAACCAAGTCAATAACCTTGATACCGGTTTCCAGTAGGTCGACGGAAGGGGCTAGCTCCTCAAAAGTAGGCGCCTTCTGGTGAATGGAACGAAGCTCATTGCTGTCGATCGGGCCGGCTTCGTCGATGGGGCGGCCCAGCACGTCCATAATGCGGCCCAGCACCCCGGGGCCAACGGGTACCATGATTGGAGCGCCGGTGCGCTTGACCTTCATGCCGCGCGAGAGGCCGTCACTGGAGCCCATCGCAATGGTGCGCACCACGCCGTCCCCCAACTGTTGCTGAACTTCCAGGGTTAGGCCTGCTTCCCCAGTAGAACCTTCTTCGTCTAGCAGCAGCGCTTCATACACCTTGGGCATTTGGTCACGCGGGAATTCAACGTCAACCACAGCGCCGATACATTGAACAATCTTACCTTGACTCATCTTGTGTTCCCCAATCTATACTTAAACGTTACACGGCCGCCGCGCCGCCAACAATCTCGGAAATTTCTTTGGTGATTGCGGCTTGGCGCGCCTTGTTGTATACCAGCTTGAGTTCTCCGATTACGCTCTTCGCGTTGTCGGATGCAGCCTTCATTGCCACCATACGGGCGCTTTGCTCTGAAGCCATGTTTTCCGCTACTGCATGAAAAACCAATGATTCGACATAACGTACCATCAGATCATCGATGATTTCCTTGGCCTCCGGCTCGTAGATGTAATCCCAATGTCCCTGGGCCACGCCAACCTGTACCATGCTTTTGACGACATCGGTTGCCGTCACCTTGTCCTTGGCATGGCTGACTTGCGCAGTATTGACTAAGAGATCGTCACTCAGCGGCAGCAACTTCTCAACTACCGGCTCCTGCTTCATTGTGTTGATGAAACGTGTATAGCAGACGAAGATTTGATCGATTTCGCCCGCCAAGTAGGAATCCAGCAGCACCTTGACTGGTCCGATTAATTTTTCCATGTGCGGGGCATCGCCCAAGCCCGTAATTTGAGACTTGACGTTAGCGCCAACCCGACCCATGAAACCCAGGGCCTTGTTGCCAATCGCACATACCGATACGTTATGCTTTTCGCTTTCCCATGCCTTCATTTCAGCGATTGCCATACGCAACACGTTGGTGTTAAGGCCTCCGCACAAACCCTTATCGGAAGTCACCACGATTAAGCCGATATTGCCAACCTGATCACGCTTCACCAGAAATGGATGCTTGTATTCCGGATTCGCATGAGAAAGGTGAGCCGCAACATTACGGATTTTTTCCGCATAAGGGCGAGCGGCGCGCATCCTTTCTTGCGCCTTGCGCATTTTAGATGCGGCCACCATCTGCATAGCCCTGGTGATCTTGCTCGTGTTTTCCACGCTCTTGATCTTGGTTCGAATTTCCTTACTACCAGCCATTTTCGTGCTCCGACTTAGTAAGCGTTGGTGGCTTTGAAGTCCTGAATCGCAGCTTCCAGTGCCTTCTGGTCATCGCCACTCAGATCTTTGGTGGATTCAATCTTGTCCATCAGCGCCTTGTACTTGGACTTGATGAATGAATGCAGGGCAGACTCGAAGGCCAGCACCTTGGCGACTGGCACGTCATCCAGATAACCTTGATTAGAGGCCAGCAACGACACGGCCATTTCCGAAATACTGAGCGGAGCATATTGCGTCTGTTTCATCAACTCGGTCACCAGACGACCGCGATCCAACTGCTTGCGGGTGGCTTCGTCCAGATCGGAAGCGAACTGTGAGAACGCGGCCAGTTCACGATACTGCGCCAACGCAAGACGCACGCCACCGCCCAGCTTCTTGATGACCTTGGTCTGCGCAGCGCCACCGACGCGGGATACCGAAATACCGGCATTGATGGCGGGGCGGATACCTGAGTTGAACAGATCGGTTTCCAGGAAGATTTGCCCGTCGGTAATCGAAATCACGTTGGTCGGCACGAAGGCAGACACGTCACCAGCAGCGGTTTCAATCACCGGCAATGCTGTCAACGAGCCAGTCTTGCCCTTGACTTCGCCCTTGGTAAAAGCTTCCACATATTCTTCGTTGACTCGCGCGGCACGTTCCAGCAGACGGGAGTGCAAATAAAACACGTCACCCGGATAAGCCTCACGACCAGGCGGGCGGCGCAGCAGCAAGGAAATCTGACGATAGGCCCAGGCTTGCTTGGTCAGATCGTCATAGACAATCAGTGCATCCTCGCCACGGTCACGGAAGTACTCACCCATTGTGCAACCGGCATAGGGAGCCAGGTATTGCAAGGCGGCGGAATCGGAAGCAGAGGCGGCAACGACGACTGTGTATTCCATGGCGCCGTGCTCTTCCAACTTGCGCACTACGTTGGCGATAGTAGAGGCCTTCTGGCCAATCGCCACGTAGATACAGGTCATGTTCTGACCTTTCTGGTTGATGATGGCGTCCACGGCCACGGCAGTCTTGCCTGTCTGGCGATCGCCAATGATCAGTTCGCGCTGACCACGGCCAATCGGCACCATGGAGTCGATAGCCTTCAAGCCAGTTTGTACCGGCTGGGAAACCGATTTACGCGCAATCACGCCCGGTGCCACTTTTTCCACCTTGTCAGTCATCTTGGCGTTGACCGGACCCTTGCCGTCAATCGGCTGGCCCAGCGCGTTGACCACACGACCCAGCAATTCAGGCCCTACCGGCACTTCCAGAATGCGGCCGGTACACTTGCAGACGTCGCCTTCGGTAATATTCTCATAATCGCCCAGCACCACCGCTCCAACGGAATCGCGCTCAAGGTTGAGCGCCAGACCGAATGTGTTGCCCGGGAATTCGATCATTTCGCCAGCCATCACGTTGGATAGGCCGTGGATGCGAACGATGCCGTCCGTCACCGAAATCACGGTACCCTGGGTACGCGCTTCGGCGCTGGTGGAGAAATTCTCCAACCGGCTCTTAATCAGTTCACTGATTTCTGATGTGGATAACTGCATTACTTTCTCCTAACCTTTCAGCGTATAGGCCAGCTCTTGCAAACGGCCACGGACTGAGGCGTCAATGACTGTATCGCCTACAACAATTTTGATCCCGCCAATGATTTCCGGGTCCACTTTCACATGCGCTTCGACCTTTTTGCCGAACTTGACCTGCAACTGGCTGACCAGCGTTTTCACTTGCTTGTCATCCAGTTTGGTGGCGGCAGTGATTTCGGCATCAAGCGTACCCTCATCCTGCGCCTTCAGATCCTCGTAGATCGATGCAATTTCTGGCAGCAGAGCCAACCGGTCATATTCCACCAGCAGCTTGATCAGATTGATGCCTGGCACGTCCAGCCTGTCGCCGCATATCGAAATAAACAACCGCTCAAGATCGGCGGATGCCAGTTTTGGGTCCTCTATGAGGGCATGCATTTGCGCGTCTGCGGCAACCGCCGAAGCCAAGCCCAGCATTTCCGACCATTTGGCGAGTGCGTTCTTTTCCTTAGCCAGACGGAATACCGCCACGGCATAGGGTCTTGCTATAGTGACCGCTTCAGCCATGATCGTTATAGCTCATTTGCTATGGCCGTCAGCATTTCGCCGTGCGCCTTGGCGTCGATCTCGCGACGCAGGATTTTCTCGGCGCCAGCCACTGCCAGCTGTGCCACCTGCTGTCGCAAGCCTTCCTTGGCGCGATTCACTTCCTGGCCGATTTCGGCCTTTGCACCAGTGATCAGGCGATCGCCTTCGGCTTTGGCATCTTCTTTGGCTTTATCGATGATCTCGCTGGCACGCTTTTCGGCCTGCGCGATGATCTCGGAAGATTTTTCCCTTGCAGCACGAAGTTCCTGTGCAGCCTTTTTTGCAGACAGCTC
>Ga0208392_1000359_pt1 | contig 12442 bp, 11 predicted proteins | sample LakWasMeta3_LOW4_2_FD_183855 | JGI IMG/M metagenome (GOLD analysis project Ga0208392, IMG submission 183855) | Freshwater sediment methanotrophic microbial communities from Lake Washington under simulated oxygen tension - Sediment Metagenome... | ecosystem: Environmental > Aquatic > Freshwater >... | reverse complement strand
GCCCTGCTGGTCTGGCAGCTGCGCAACAGCTGGCACGCGCTGGCCATAGCGTGGTGGTGCTGGAGAAAAACAGCCGTATCGGCGGCCTGCTGCGTTATGGCATTCCTGATTTCAAAATGGAAAAATCTCATATCGACCGCCGCATGGCACAAATGACAGCTGAAGGTGTTGAGTTCCGCGTGAACCAGCACGTAGGCGAAACTGTAAAAGCAGATGATCTGCTGGCTGAGTTTGATGCAGTGGTGCTGGCAGCAGGTGCCGAGCAGCCGCGTGATTTGCCGGTAACTGGCCGTGAGCTGGATGGCGTGCATTTTGCGATGGACTTCTTAACCCCGCAGAATAAAGTGGTTGCTGGCGATACTGTCACTAACCAGATCAAAGCCACAGGCAAGCACGTTGTGGTGATTGGCGGCGGTGATACAGGTTCTGACTGTGTTGGCACATCAAACCGTCACGGTGCATTGAGCGTGACGCAATTTGAGCTGATGCCGCAACCTCCGGCAAAAGAGAACAAAGAACTGGTATGGCCAAACTGGCCGCTTAAAATGCGTACTTCAAGCTCACATGAAGAAGGTGCAAACCGCGACTGGTCTGTAACTACTAAAGAATTAGTGGGTGAAAACGGTAAAGTGGTTGCGCTTAAAGCCGCACGCGTAGAGTGGAAAGATGGCAAGATGAGCGAAGTGCCAGGCTCTGAATTCACGATGCCGGCTGACCTGGTATTTCTGGCGATGGGCTTTGTATCACCAATCCAGAAATTGCTGGAAGTATTTGGTGTAGAAAAAGACCAGCGCGGTAATGCCAAGGCAACAACCGATGGTGAAGGCTGCTACAAGACCAGCAAGGACAAAGTGTTTGCTGCCGGTGACGTACGCCGTGGCCAGTCTTTAGTGGTATGGGCAATCCGCGAAGGCCGTCAGGCAGCGCGCGCGGTGGATGAGTTCCTGATGGGTTCATCTGTATTACCTAGGTAATACTATTTTTGTTTTACCGCCGATAAACGCCGATAAACGCCGATAAGCTCAAAATTAATCAATTTTATGAACAAAGTATAGTTTCAATGTGTTTGTAAAATTAGTAACCATTTTTTGTTTTTAATCAGTTTTTATCGGCGTTTATCGGCGTTCATCGGCGGTTAATATGAATAGCTTAAAAAACGACACATTTCTTCGCGCACTCTTGCGCCAACCTACCGAATACACGCCAGTATGGATGATGCGCCAGGCTGGGCGCTACCTGCCGGAATATAAGGCGACACGTAGGGATGCAGGCAGTTTTTTAAGTCTTTGTAAAAATGCACAGTTTGCAACTGACGTTACGCTGCAGCCTCTAGACCGCTATCCACTGATAGACGCGGCTATCCTGTTTTCAGATATTCTGACCGTGCCTGATGCAATGGGCCTGGGTTTATATTTTGAAGAAGGCGAGGGCCCCAAGTTCGAGCGCACCCTGCAGCAGGAAGCCGAAATTCTGAAACTGGCTGTGCCGGATATGTCTGAGCTGCAATATGTATTTAACGCGGTAAGCAGCATACGCAAAGCCTTGAATGGCCGCGTGCCGTTAATCGGCTTCAGCGGCAGCCCGTGGACGCTGGCAACTTACATGGTTGAAGGCAAGGGCGGTACGGACTTTTTAACAACCAAGAAAATGGCATATGCACGCCCTGATTTACTGCATCATATCCTCGAGGTTACAGCCCAAACCGTAATCCAGTACCTGAATGCACAAATCGCAGCAGGTGCGCAGGCGGTGATGATATTCGACTCTTGGGGCGGTGCGCTGGCACATGATGCCTATATCGAGTTTTCATTGAATTACATGCAGAAAATCGTGAATGGTTTAACCAAAACCAGCGAAGGCCGTAAAGTACCTAGCATCGTGTTTACCAAAGGCGGCGGCTTGTGGCTGGAAGCGCAGGCTGAAATCGGTGCTGACGCACTGGGCCTGGACTGGGCAGTAGATATTGGCAGTGCACGTAAGCGTGTGGGTGATAAAGTTGCACTGCAGGGCAACCTTGACCCTGCAATCCTGTTATCGACGCCGGAAGCGATTGAGAAACAGGTTGCCAATGTGTTGGCAAGCTATGGCCATGGCAATGGCCATGTGTTCAACCTGGGCCATGGTATCACGCAGTGGACGCCGCCGGAGAACGCCGCGGCGATGCTGAGCGCGGTGCGCGAGCATAGTAAACAGTACCACCAATAATAAAAAAGCCCGTCATTACGGGCTTTTTTATTATCTTGGCATTCCTTAAGCGTTATTTCTTAAGAGACATGCGTTTCATGGTTTCATCTTTATCGATGAATTTGTGTTTCAAAGCGCCAACTACGTGCAGGATAATGATGACCAGTAGAATCACGCCGATATTTTCATGCAGTTCTTTGAACAGATCACGCAGGCTGCTGTTGTCTAATCCATCAAATAGCTTCATGCCAAACCATAACAAGCCGTATTTGCTGTAAAGCGTCATTACAATACCAGTTACCGGCATTGCCACCATCAGCAGGTAAAGCAGGTGGTGCGTTCCGGTAGCAAGTTTTTTCTCCCAAGCTTTGTAAGAATCCAGCATGGCTGGTGGGCGGTGTGTAACGCGCCACAGCAGGCGAAATGCAATCAGCGCTAATATGGTCACGCCTAGCGACTTATGCAGGTTAAAGTAGAAAGTTCTCGGGCTGGCTTCCTTCACAAGATTCCAGGTGTAAATGCCTAAGTCGAACAGATCAAAAGCAGTTTGTTTAGCTGCTTCTTTAGGCAGCTCGCTCATGTACCAGCCGAGTGCGAACATGGCAAAAATGCCTAGTGCAATCAGGCCGTGCAGCACAATAGCCGTTTTGGTATAGCGTGTTGTTGTTTGATTCATAGTAATATCCAGATTAAAGTTAGAGCTTTAGTGCATGTGGCCGCCACTTTGGTCTGTGTGACCGCTACAGTGAGACCATTGCTGTGAGACAAATAACACAGCAAATAATTGCATTAGGCTGGCTCATTTTAATCTGTATCATAAATTCAAGGAACGATTCATGCGTATTTTAATGATTACCATGAGCTTGCTGAGCCTGATTGGCTGCAGCAGCCTCAATTCCAGCCATGCAAATGCTGCAGAAGAGGCTTTTGCAGTAGAAAAAGTGGCAGATGGCGTTTATGTGCATCACGGCAAGCATCTGGATATTGATACCGGCTATCAGGGCGATATCTGCAATATCAGCTTTGTGGTAGGCAGCAAAGGTGTGGCGGTGATTGATACCGGCGGCAGCCTGAAAGTCGGCAGGCAGCTGCGCGAAGCGATTCGCAAGGTGACAGCGCTACCGGTGCTGTATGTGATTAATACGCATGTGCATCCGGACCATATCTATGGCAATGCAGCGTTCCTGGCGGATAAGCCGGTATTTGTAGGGCATGATAAATTAGCCAACATCATGGAGCTGCGACGTGACCAATATGCAAAGCTTAATGAAAAGCTGCTGCATGAAGATGCTAAAGGCAGCGAACTGGTTAAACCTACACTTGCTGTAAAAGATAAGCTGACGCTTGATCTGGGCGATAGGAAGCTTGAGCTTAGCGCGCATCCGGTGGCACACACCAATACGGATGTTTCGCTCATCGATGATAAAAGCAGCACATTATTTACCGGTGACCTGCTGTTTATAGAGCGCACGCCGGTGGTCGAGTCCGACATTAAAGGCCTCATTGCTGAAATTGAAAAGCTGAAGGCAAGCCCGGCCAAGCTGGTGGTGCCTGGTCACGGCCCTGTAGCAAAAGACTGGCTGGGTGCATTGAATGATGCACAGCGATATTTGAATCTGTTGTTGGAGGATGTGCGTGCCAGCATCAAGAAAAACGAAGGTATGGAAAAAGCGATGGACACAGCTGCCGCGAGTGAAAAAGATAAATGGCAGTTATTTGAGATTGCCAACCGGCGTAATGTGAATACGATCTACCCGGGGCTGGAATGGGAATAATGCGACAGCAATAAAAAAGCGGCGCCGGAATTAAATCTCCCGGTGCCGCTTTGCATATTTTTGGAACTTATTTTTTAAGGTTATTCTGCTTTTTTCAGGTTATCCAGGCTGCAGGCCGTGTTGGGGTTTGCGCTTAACAGCAATAAACCGCCGGCGATTGCCAGATATTGCAGCAGAGGCAATTTGAGCAGGAAAATCAGCACAACGACATAAATCGCCATCACCAGTGCAGCCGCTTTGGTTTTGTAGCCCAGCAATAAGGCTAAACCACCTACCAGGTTAATGAAAATGATCAGTGGTGCAAAAATGCCGGGTAAACCCAAGCTGCCTAACCCAGCCTGGTAATCCTGATAACCTGTAGGATTGTTCATAAAGCTGATGATGAGCGCGACAACCTGAACCAGAAAAATTTGAGAAAGCAGAATACGTGCAACAGTTGCTGAATATTTTTGCATATGAAACCTTAAATTTAGTTAAATTAACTGAAAAGACAAACACGCATAATGCCTGTTACTGCCATGGCCTGCAAGTGGCAATCTGATTGAGCGGGGCTGAATTGAACCATAATTTCATCATTAAAGATGCAAGCTGGCAAACGCATGCCAAATTATTAAAAGCAGTGCGTGAAGTGGTATTTATCAAAGAGCAGCACGTGCCCGTGGAGCTGGAGTGGGATGGGCTGGATGCCAGTGCCCGGCATTTGCTGGCATTAAGCGCTGCCGGTGAAGCTATAGGCTGCGCAAGGCTGCCAGGGAATGGCAGCATAGGCCGCATGGCTGTATTAAAGCCGTGGCGCGGCTTGGGTGTTGGTGCTGCATTGCTGAAAAAGGCAGTAGAGTCATATCGGCAACAAGGTGTTGCCAAAATAACGCTTTCAGCACAGGTACACGCAATACCTTTTTATGAAAAAGCAGGTTTTAAAGTGTGCAGCGCCCCATATCTGGATGCCGGTATTCTGCATGTGGATATGCGATTGTAGTGAGCGCTTACGCCCTAAGAAGTGGTGCCGGATAAACGCACAGGTATTTTCATGGTAACCTACGATAAAAAAATATAGATACAGCCAAGCTGTTACGTGGGCTTATGCGGCATTTCTGTAAGGTCTTGCGGCAGAATTGGCAGTGCAATCCAGAGGAATGATCTTCAATGGATATAAATACTATCTTTACTAAAACTGACAAAGCCTTGCGTGCTGAAAAGTCTTGGATCGGTGGCCTGTCGACACAATTCAAGCGTGTATTGTCGCAGATTGATGGTAGCCAGAGCGTAGAGGATATTCAGCGTCAGTTTGAGAATCTCACCCATCAGGAGCTGCTGAAGATATTGCACAAGCTCGAGATCGATGGCTATATCCACCGTCAGCCAAATCTGAAAGCTGAACCTGAGTGGTTAAGGAGTCTTGACACTTATCCCATAGGTGCCAATAGCATGGTGGTGGAGGAAATTGACCCTGCTGCTATGGGGCTTGACCAAATTCCGGAAAAATCAGATATAGAAGATAAATCAAAAAAAGATTTGCCTGTAAGTCACAGGCGTGAAGTCGAGCGCAAGGTGCACGAAGAGGATTCGGAAAAGGCAAGGCTGGATGCAAAATGGCAGGAATTTGAACATATCGAACGTGATAAGGCTGAAGTTGCAGCCAAAACCAGGGCCGAAGAAAAAGTAGGTCTGAAGGCGGCAGCTGAGCTCAAGGTAAAGGCTTTGGCGGAGTCGCGCCAGAAAGTCGAAGAAAAGCGAAAAGCACAGGCGGAGTCTGCAAAAAAAGTGAGGCTCGAAGCGCTGGAGCAGGCTAAGCGCATCGCGGAAGCAGAGGCAAAGGCGCGGCAGGAGCTGGCACGTATTGAAGGTGCTAAGGCTGAAGCTTTAGCCAGGGCCGAAGAAGATGCGCAGGCCAGGCTAGAGGACGAGCGCAAGGCAAGGGAAGACTTGGTGGCAAAAGCCCAGCGTGAAATAGAAGAAAAAGCCCGCCTGGAAGCTGAACGCGTAGCGCGTGAAAAGGCTGAAGCAGCAGCCAGGGCTGAAGAAGAGGCACGCTTGAAGGCAGAGGCGGAGCTACAGGCACAAGCTGCAACTGAAGAACAGGCTCGTCTGGAAGCCGAACGCAGGGCGCAGGTGGTAAAGCAGGCCAGGCTTGAGGGTGAGCGTATCGCCAGGGAAGTTCTGGCGGCAAAAGCCCAGCGCGAGGCAGAAGAGAAAGCCCGCCTGCAAGCTGAACGCATTGCGCTGGAAAAGGTTGAAGAAGATGCCAGAGCCCAGGCCGAAGCAGCAGCCCGGCTGACGGCTGAGCGTGAGGCAGAAGCTGAGGCGATGCATCAGGCACAATTGGCGGCGGCGCAAAAAGAACAGGAAGCAGCGGCGCTAGAGGCCAGGCGTGACGCAGAACGCATCGCCCGTGAAGAAGAAAAAGTACAGCTAGAGGCCGCTAAAAAAGCGCAGTTTGAAATCGAAAAGGCAGCTAAAAACGAGGCCAAGCGCCTTGCCCGGCAAGAAAAAGAAGCAAAGGCGCAACGTAAGGCTGAAGAAAAAGCGCGTATCAGGCAAATGCGCGGCCCCATCATGTTTAATAAATGGGCTGCCAAGTCAATCAAGGTAATGTTAATAGTGCTGCCCGTAGTGCTTATGCTCATGGTGGGGCTGATACATGTAATCAACCTGAGCATGCTCATCAAGCCCATCGAGAAGTTGGCTAGTGAGGCCATCGGCGAACCCGTCACGGTGCAGCAGGTGCATGCTTCGCTGTACCCGCAGACTCGTCTGACACTTACCGATGTGGCTATCGGCCAGGATGCTGGTACCAGAATCGGCCGTGTGCAGATGCTGCTGGATGTCTCGGCGCTGTTTAAAGAGGTGAAAGAACTGAAATCGCTTGAATTCAGTGCTTTCACTGTCAGCCCTGCCGACCTTGGCCGCCATGAAAAATGGCTTAATACTGCTGCAAAAGCCAAAAAACTGAAAATAGGCCATATTGTCTTGAAGCAAATCTCGTTTAAGGTGCCTGGCCTGGAGCTTGAGCCCCTGGATGGCAAGATTATCCAAGCCCCATCTGGTGAACTTGGCCATGTCGAGCTGGTAAATGCCGATGGCAATTTGACGCTTTTACTCACGCCGCAGCAAGGCAGCTGTGCAGTGGAGTTAACGGCCAGCTCATGGAAGCCGCCGCTGTTCAATCATCTGGAGTTTGATGAAGTTAGCGCTAAAGGTGTGATCAGCCAGGATCAGGCCAGTTTCAGCCAGATCGAGGCCAAAGCATTTGGCGGTACCATTAAGGCGCAGGGTACTGTGGACTGGGCGGCAGGCTTGAGTGCAACAGGAAATTTCGAGCTGGGAAAAGTCACATTGTCCCGGCTGCTCGCAGCTTACGGCAGCAGCGCTTCGGTAGATGGCAGCCTTAATGCTAATGCGGCTTTTGCCAGCAAGGCAGATCAGCCACTGGCGCTGGTGGAAGGCGCGCAAGTGAATGCTGATTTTGAGGTGCAAAATGGCAAAATCAATGGGCTTGCCCTGTCGCATGCCGTCATGGCCGGGCCTGCCAGCAAACCGCCAGCCGATGCCGACTTTACGCGATTTGATACACTCGCCGGCCATTTGCAATTCAAGGGTGGGCAGTATCAGTATAAACAACTCGTGCTTAAAACCGAGCAGTTCCGTGCTCGCGGTGACCTCAACATAGAGCCGAGCCAGACGGTTTCCGGAAAAATCAGTGCCGAACTGACGTCAAAATCACTGCGCCGGCAGGCTGGATTTGCTATTGGCGGCAAGGTTGCAGACATCAAGTTGCAATGATGCATGCTGAAACTGGTTGTATTTAAGCCGGCAGCGAAATTTTTGTGTATGCGTGCGAATTACTGAGCGCTACTACTTAGGTGTAAATTGCTTAAAGTGGGGCTATTCTATAAAATCACGCCTTATTGAATTTAAGCGCTTAAGCTTAATCATCAGATTCAAATTTTTCCAATCTCTCAAGGATTTATCATGTCAAAAATCATTTTTAAAGCAGGTGAAGCGACCGTTTACACTGAAGGTAAAGACGTAACCGCTGCAATGCCGGAAATTTTAATCGGTGCTGTTGACGGCCCGGTAGGCCAAGCGTTTGCCAACTTGATGGCACAAAGCAAAGGTCACACAGCCATGTTTGCCGTGCGTGACATTAATCAATTAGTCCGTCCAGTTTGTATGACCGTGCCAAAAGTAACCTTGAAAGGCAGCACCGATGTAAGCCTGTTCGGTGGTGTGGTGCAGGCTGCGACTGCAGATGCGATTCTGGACTGTGTGATTGAAGGTATTATCCCTAAAGAGCAAGCGAACGACTTGTGCATCATCAGCCTGGTTTGGATTGACCCAGGTTGTATCGCGCTGGAAAAAGAAGGTACATTGGACAAAGCCGACATGTACAAAAACAACTACGACGCTACTAAACTGGCGATCAAGCGTGCATTGAACGACGAGCCGACAATCGATGAACTGATTGCGAATCGTCATAAGATCAAGCACTGTATGTGGGAAGATTCCTGGGATCAAAAGTAAATTTAATTCCACATTAAACCGATACTTTGTCAACTTCGGCTTGCCGTGACAGCACTGTCTATGCCACATTTTTATAGTTAATTACGCTTATTCGTCATACCAGCGAAGGCTGGTATCCAGACCACGTGAATATTAGTGTTGTTACGATAAACAACTATTCGTGGCTACCACCTTGTCTGGATTCCCGCCTGCGCACCACAGGCACTCCGATTTGCTAAGCGCTAAAACGCTTGCAAAGTCGTATGCGGGAATGACGAGTTATTTAGTAGAATAGCTATAATGTGAAATGAAACGGCAGGAAAATAAAAAAAGCGGCCAGAAATGAGCCGCTTTTTTATTTCCTAAATAGCTTTAATCTTTGCGTATGGATTCGCGAATGTCGCGCACCAGCTGAAATACCGACCAGCTGGTTTGCAGCAAGGCGCTGAAACGTGCGATATGCATCTTGCGGATCAGCACGCCGGTCAGTGTGCTGACACCTACCATCAGTACCGGGTATCTCCTGAAATAGCGTATGACTTCCAGGCCATGGTCGGCAATTACCAGCGGCTGCCTCAGTGGCTCCATGTTTTGTGCCAGTATGATGCGCTGTGACGCTGCTTTGCGAATCAGCTTTTGCCTGCGGTCGGCAAGCGCTGCTAATTTTTCATTCATCACTGACTCCTGCCCGCTTAACGATTGGCGTCAATTTCATGGTGGTCTTTAATCAGTTCTGCAAGGCTTGCTTCAAACATCCTGGGCATGGATTTCAATCTCTTGATTACCAGTGCACCCAATACCGCGCCGGTAAGCAGAAACAGCCCGGTGAGCGAACCCAGCACCAGTAAACGGTGCGTATCCCAGAACACAACGACTACCAGAATAGTAAGCAGTACAGCGCCAAAACACAGGCTGAACAGCGATACAAAAATCATCGCCAGCAGTGATATGAAGCGCTCACGGCCTTCTTCCAGGTCTGTGCTCAAGAGCTCAAGGCGCGTATGGATAATCGCAATGAGCGTGACTGTCAGGTTTTTAAGCGAGGTTAACAACCCCTCAGCCGGCTGGTTGGGTGCGTCTGCCATTTGATTTTAGCGCCGACCGATTAACAGGCCAACTACAAGGCCAACGCCTGCTGCAATGCCAACTGCATGCCATGGTTTTTCATGTACATAGTCGTCAGTTGCTTTGGCAGCTACGCGGCCTTTTTCAACCAATGCATCCTGTGCGTCGGCAAGTTTTACTTTTGCGGCTGCGAGTGATTCTTCAGCTTTGGCACGTAAATTAACAACTGCTTCACCGCCTTGATTGGCGGTTGCTCTGATGAGCGCTTCAGCATCGGCAATCACTACTTTGAAATCGCTGATCAACTGCTCTTTGGTTACGGTGGTGTTTTGCAAGTTAGTGCTCATGGAAATACTCCTTTTTTATTATTCACAACATATATGCTGTGACAGCTGCTTAAAAACTAAATTCCGTTTTTACTTAATTACCTGTCTATTATGCTACCCCTCGCACCTTGATTGGGCAAGGTGATGTTGGCTTTAATTGATATGCGTCAAAACAGCGATGTTGCCTTGGCCTGTAAGAGGGATTGCAGTATTTTTCGCACGGGTGTGGGGATTGCAGCACCCATTGCATCTTCAATATTCAGCCATACATTAGCTGATTCATTAAGTTGTGTCTGTTGGCTAACGACCATAAGCGGCTGTGGGTTAATATGCAATTTGAAATGGGTAAACGCATGGCTGAGTTTAGCTAAAGGCTGCACCGCTTCTACATCTACGCCAAAGCGTTGTTTTGCGTGATGCACTAAATCTTGCAAGCCATCAGTTTCAGGAAAGCTCCACAAGCCACCCCAAATTCCACTGGGCGGGCGCTTTTCCAGCAAGATACTGTCTCCTTGCCGCAGTATGAGCATGGTGGTATTTTTTTGCGGGGTGGATTTGCGCGGTTTTGGGGTAGGCAGCGCATGTACTCGCCCTTGTTTCAAAGCCAGGCAGCTGTCAGCCACGGGGCAAAGCGTGCATTGGGGTTTGCTGCGGGTGCAAAGTGTTGCGCCTAAATCCATCAGCCCCTGCGTGTAAGCGACCATACCGGTTTCAGGCAGCAGGCTTTCAGCCAGCGTCCATAATTCTTTTTCAATCTTGGGGGTGCCGGGCCAGCCTTCAATCGCAAAGTGTCTTGCAAGTACCCGTTTTACGTTGCCATCCAGTATGGTTTGCACCTGATTGAAGGCAAATGATGCGATGGCAGCCGCAGTAGAGCGGCCAATGCCGGACAGTGCTTGAATGGTCTCGAAGTCCTGCGGAAATACGCCGCCATGTTCATCCATGATGGTTTGCGCTGCATTGTGCAGGTTGCGTGCCCTGGAGTAATAGCCCAGGCCGCTCCAGTGCTGCAGGACTTTATCCTGCGTTGCCGCTGCCAGTGCTGCAACGGTAGGAAAACGCTGCATGAATCTGCTGTAATAGCCTATGACTGCGGTAACCTGCGTCTGCTGCAGCATGATTTCCGACACCCATATCGCATAAGGGTCGGTGGTGTTCTGCCACGGCAGGTCATGCCGCCCGAACTGCTTTTGCCATGCAATCAGGCGGCTGGAGAAATCTGTCATTTGTATACCGGCAGCTGCTTAAAATTTAAACAGTTTTTTGAGTTTCTGCTCAGCTTTTTCCTTGGCAATCTGCTCGGCTGATTTTGGTGCTTCGGCCGGTGCAGTTTCAGCAGGCGCTGCCGCTGCCCCTGCATCCGCTGGCGTAGCAGGTGTAGCCTCGGCAGGTTTTTGTTTGCCTAACAGGCCTTTCAGCGCTTCAGCCTTATCACCGCCGCCTATCAGCTCTTTAACCGCCGTGCCTTTGTCGCCGCCTACTTTGTCCAGCAGGTTTGATTTAGCCATTGCGGCGCCGATTGCGGCAAAGTCCATGCCGTATTTAGGCGCAGAGAAGGTGCCGGTGATTTTTACCGGAATGCTCAGGCCCGCCAGTGAATCAAGGTCGGCACCGCCCTGCCCTTTTAATGATTTAACTACGGTCGGTTTTGCCAGGTAGTTGATGGTTTCATTGCCGATATCAATGTCGCCGCGGCTGTCACCTTTTGCCAGGCGCAGAATAGGCGCTTTCATGGCCAGGTCTTCATTGTGCGCCACGCCGTTTTTAATATCAAAAGAAGCAGTGAGTTCGCTGAAGTCGGTTTTCTTTTTCTGGTCGGCACCGAGGCTGCTCTTATCCTTGAAGATGTTCACTTTTGATTTGATGTCGCGGATAGTGCCAGGAATATCAACGCCTTTGATGGCGCCATCGGCCAGGTTCACATTCGCTTTGCCGGCAAGTGCTTTCTTAAGCGCATTCACGCTGTTGCCGGATGTGGTGATATCTACATTCAATGTACCCTTGCCATCGAGCATGTCATTGTTGATGGCATCTACCAGCAGCGGGCCAATGGCAATGTTTTTCATGTCCTGCCTGAAAGTGATGCTGGGTGTGCCGCGGGCATCCACTTTTAGCGAGCCATCCATGCTGCCCTGGTAAAGATTGGCGGCAAATGGCGATACGGTGGCAATGCCGTCAGCCGCTTTCAGGCCGATGTTTACGTTCTGCGTTTTGACATTGGCAAGTTTCAGCCAGCCGATTTTTGCTTCACCGCTGGCATTAAGCTTTTTTAATGCACTCAGGTCAATCGGCGTGTCGCCAGCGCTTTTGGCGGCAGGCTGATCGCTTTTTGTGATGTATTTATCCGCATCCAGTTTGTCGATATTGAGGTTAAAGCTGTAAATCGGGTTGTTAAAACGGGTAATGCCGATGTTTGCATTAATCTGGCTGTCGTCCACTTTTGCCGCCAGCGGGTTCAGGCTAAGTTTCTGGCCGTCTGCCTTTAAATCGATACGCACATTCGATGCCTTGGTTTTGCCGTATTTCAGGCTGCCGATGCGCAATGAGCCATCTGCATTCAGGGCTTTCAGCGCGCTCAGGTCAAGTGGC
>Ga0208392_1000358_pt1 | contig 12500 bp, 8 predicted proteins | sample LakWasMeta3_LOW4_2_FD_183855 | JGI IMG/M metagenome (GOLD analysis project Ga0208392, IMG submission 183855) | Freshwater sediment methanotrophic microbial communities from Lake Washington under simulated oxygen tension - Sediment Metagenome... | ecosystem: Environmental > Aquatic > Freshwater >... | reverse complement strand
ATGAGCACGCGTAACCCGCGCAGGTCAGGCTTTGGTAGCAGATTCTTCAGCTGACCTTTTGCCTTGCCCAGGCGGGCTGTAAACCAGAAAGTACTGCCTTTACCCAGCTCACTTTCAAGGCCGACCTCGCCCCCCATCAGCGCAGCCAGTTGCTTGGCTATAGCCAGACCCAAACCTGTACCGCCATATTTACGGCTGGTTGAAGAATCCCCCTGCTGGAACGACTGGAACAGCTTACCTTTCTGTTCCTCTGTCAATCCGATGCCGGTGTCACTCACTGCAAATCTCAGCAATACTTCCTGCGGCGTTTCTTCCTCCACTCTTGCGCTGACTACAATCTCGCCTTTATCGGTGAATTTAACCGCGTTGCTCGCATAATTGATGAGCACCTGCCCCAGACGCAGAGAATCACCATTCAAGAACTTGGGCACATGGCGGTCAATATCAAAAATCAGCTCAAGGTCTTTTGCGCCTACTTTTTCTGAAATCAGATTAGCTACGTTATCCAGCACTTTTTCTAGGTTAAAGTCAGAGCGTTCGATGCTGAGTTTACCGGCTTCGATTTTCGAGAAGTCCAGAATGTCATTAATAATGCCAAGCAGGTGCTGGCTGGAACTCTGTATCTTACGAACAAAATCCCGCTGTTTAGGTGTCAGGTCAGTTTTAAGCGCTAGATAAGACATACCTATGATGGAATTCATCGGTGTCCTGATTTCATGGCTCATATTTGCCAGAAAATCAGATTTGAGCCTGGTGGCTTCTTCTGCAATCTCTTTGGCTCGCCTCAAATCGGTCACATCAATAAACCAGCCCAGAATACATGGCTCATTTTCATAAGTCACCATGATGTATGAGGCCAGCGCAAGCACTTCTTTACCGGTTTTGGTCACAACTTTCATCGGAATGTTAAGCGTGGTTTCACCTTTTGCCAGCTTAAGTGCAACGCCTTCTAGCTGGTGCGGCAGCCTATAGAAATCATCTGCATCAATGCCCAGCAAATCCTCTTTATCCACTTCAAACAGCTCTGCACATGCCTTGTTCTGATAGACCACTTTTTTAGTTGAGATATTGGTCATTCTGGCTGAAACTGGACTTGCATCAAGCAGGTAGCGAATCTGACGTTCGCTCGCAAGAATACGGTCTTCCATATTCTTGCGCTCGGTGATGTCATAGAACCAGCCAATCAGTGCAGGCTCCGCATTAAAGGTAATATGCATATAGGTTGCCATCACCCAGAACATCTCACCATCTGGCTTAATCATTTTTACAGTGCGATCAACGACATCTGCGCCAGATTCAAGATCGCGCACAATCTGATTGTATTCCTCTACATTGCAATAGAAGCGACTCGGATCTTTTCCTACAATTTGTTCCGATGAAACTCCAAGCAATCGAGACATGCGGTTATTGGTATAGAGCACATGCTTGGTCTTGCTATCCAACAATCTAGTGGCAATCGGGCTGGAGTCCAGAATCAGCTTCAGGTTAGACTCGCTGGTTTTTAATTTATCTTCCGCCACTTTACGCTCTGTTACGTCACGAATCGACGCACAGACACAATTGCCGTGCATGCCAATGCCTGGCAGGCGGCTTAATGCAATCTCAACCGGAAACTCCGTGCCATCCTTACGGCGACCGCGCAGCTCAACCCCTTGATTAAGCTTACCCATATCACCAGACGACATAAAGTTATTGCGCATCGCAGGGTGTCTCGACTTGATATGCTCAGGTACAAGATCATCGACACTCTTGCCAATCAATTCATCAGCAGCATAATCAAATATACGCTCGGCATCGCTATTGCTCAGAACAATCCTGCCAGCTTCATCAACCACTAGCATGCCTATAGGTGCTGCGCCTATAATGCCGCGATACCAAGCCTCCGTCTCGCGTATCTCTTCCTGCTGGGCTTCCATTTCCACAGCCTGCTCTTCCAGCTGGGCGGCTTGCAATTCCATGCGCTTCGCCTGCTCCTGCGTCTCACCTAGCAAACGCTGTGTATGCGTGTTACGTTCCAGTATTTCCAAAGTCAGTGCTGTAATTGGCAATAACTCATCAACAAGCGCCTTTTCACTTTCATTAAACGAAGTAAACGACGCCAGTTCCAGCACACCTAGCAACCGATCATTGTGCAGCAATGGAATCAGAACGATGCATTTGGGCGCAGCGCTGCCAAGGGCTGAGCTTATATTGATGTAATTCTCTGGAGGGGTATTAAGTGTAATGATGGTTTTTTCAACGGCGCACTGCCCTGCCAAGCCTTCTCCAAAAGCGATCTCCTGCTTTAAGCCGCTGCTGCTGGGGTAACCATAACTAGAAAGCAGTACGAGCCGGTTTCTTGCTTCATCAAAGATGTAAAAAGCGCCAAAGCCAACATTTAGCAATGGCGCTGCCTTGGCAAGAAGTATGTGCGCAAGATCTTTAAAGTCATCGACCCTTTGCAGGTCTGTTGATATTTCTGCCGAATGTGCCTTAACCCAGCGCTGAGACTCCAGATTCTGGTATACCTCCTTAAGTACCAGCATTGAACGCGCCATGGCACCAATTTCATTAGGATAAGCAGCATGTGGAACCTGCGCGCTCAGGTTCCCGGCAGCAAGCTCTTCTACATACTCACGCAGCCTGCGTGTAGGCCTTGTAATAGATAAAGAAATGATAATGCCCATCAGGCTACTGACAACAAATGCAGCGACCAGCAGCACGATGGTCAGCAGGCGAAAGTTTTTGTAAATCCTGTCTGCGGTAAGTGTGGTTTTCTGAGCACTTGTCTGCGCATTGACAGCCATATCATTTAGCAAACCGACTGCACGGTCAATGACTTGATTAAACTCGTCACTGCTGGCGTAAGCTGCCGCCTGTCCAAGCCTGAAACCATCTTTTTCCAGCAGGTCAAATGTATGATTAATATTCTGCTGGTATTGCGCCAGCACAGGTTCAAACTGTGCTATCAACTGCCTGTTAGCATCCTGGTGTGCCGAGGTACGCACTTCATCTAAAGCCAGATGCAGCTCTGATGTCGCCAGTATGAGATTCGCTTTCGCCTGAGTGCGTTTTTCTGGCGTAGTTGCAAGCACGGCATCGCGTACCGCGCGCCCCATGAACCTTAAATTATCATCCACTTTAAATATGCTGGTAACACCCCGAACATCATTCTCATAAAGGGCTTCAGTGTAGCTGTTAACCGCATTCATCCCTTGCAGGCCTATAATCCCGAGCACCAAGGGCAATAGCAAACTAACGCAGGTTGCAAATACCAGCTTAGGCATGAATCTAAGTTTTTCAAGCGCTAACAACAATCTTTTCATTCTTCTGCTTCCTATAATCTGCGCGGGAAATCCGTGATTAGCTGTAAAAACATAATACAATACTTCCAATTAAAATTTAGCTGTAAATATCGTTCAGCCACATGTCATGCAGGCCTGCTGCGAAACAGCCTGTGATAGTAAGTAAGTGGCGTAAATAACTGGACTCCCTGCTCACCTACGTTTTCAGACTGCCCCAGAAACAAAAGCCCATCTGGCTTTAGCAGCTGGTGAAATTTCTTGACCAGCGCATTCTGTAGCGGCGCTTTCAGGTAAATCAGCAGGTTACGGCAACTGATCAAATCAAAAAGTGTTTCATCATGCATTTTAAAAACATCGCAGTGCCTAAATTCACACAGGCTCTTTATATCTTTTGAAATCCTGTAACCGTCGCCGTCCTTTATGAAATATTTGGCGACCAAATGCTGGTTCATCTCCTTAAAAGAAGATGAGCGATACCAGCCTTGCCTCGCCTTATCTATAGCATCTGCATTCAAGTCATTGCCTATGATTGTAAAGTGCTGCGGCAATGATAATGGAGCCTGCAATTCCTTAAGCAGGATAGCGAGGCTGTAACACTCCTCGCCAGCGGCACACCCTGGCACCCACACGCGAATCGATTCTCCGGCTATTTTTTTCTGAATCAACACCGCCAGCTGCTGGCGAAGAAAATCGAATGAGGCCCTATCCCGGAAGAAAAATGACATGCTGACCAGAAAAGCCTGCTGAATCATATTGGCTTCACTGCGATGAGACAGGATATAGGCCAAATAATCATCTACATCTGCAATCTTTAAAGTGCTCATACGAGCATTCAAACGTCGGATCAATGTCTCTTCCTTGTAACAGGAGAAATCAACACCGGTTGCATGCAATACAATTTCAATCAGCCTGGCCAATTGAGCATCACTGACCGGATAACGCAGCTTAGCTGGTTTATTAACCATGGCATTTTGTGTGCGCCCAGTATCAAATAGCACCCATCCGAGCCTACTCGGGGCCACTATATGCTCAACAGCACCGGATTCAATTGCCGCCACAGGCATTGCATCCATCACTGCGGTGGCCGGATCTTGCGCGACAACTAGCCCTCCGTGAGCTTTAATTGCAAGACACCCCTTCACACCGTCTGTCCCTGAACCAGACAGAATAACCCCTACTGCCCGACTGCCGCAGGCACTTGCAATGGAATTGAATAAAAAATCTATGGATGGCTTTGAATAGTATTTTCCGGTTAACTGCGTGAGCTTGAACCGACCATCCTCAAGGCTACAATCGTAACCGGCAGGAATGAGATACACCCTATCGGCCTCTAAAGCTTCATTCGGGTTAATGATAGAGACAGGGAGTGCAGATTCACGCCCCATAAGCCTTGCCATTAACTGGGTGTGGCCATCCGATGACATATGCTGGGCGACAACAAACACGAACTTACCGGTTTTTTTTAAATTGGCAAGCAATAGCTTGATAGCCTCAAGCCCGCCTGCAGAGGCGCCGATACCGACAACATGGATTGTTTCTGGTAGCTGATTGCCCAACATATACTGACCACTGAAAGTATGTATTCAGTCTATATGATTAAGTGCAAGATAAGTGTCGAAATATAGCGTTAAGTTTTGTAAATCAGCAGATACTGAAAACCAACACTGCTATTGACTATAATTACTGATTAGCAAGCAGAGCAACAGCCTGTGCACGCTTGCCAACATTAAGCTTCTGAAAAATCCGTTTAAGATGGCTCTTTACTGTATTTTCGCTGATGTTCAGAATCAGGCCTATTTCCTGATTTGTTTTACCGGCCTTAATCCACTGAATGACCTCTTTCTCTCGCTCACTCAAACAAAGTGTAGCAAGTGAATCATGTGCTTTATCAAGAGATTTGATTTGATCCAGGTATTGAACTTTTCTCACCGCATGGTCAACATGCGGCATCAATAAATTAACCAATGAACTATTAATTTCAGATTTACTTTGTGTACTCAAGAATACATGCAGACATTCAGCACCACAACACAAGTCATTAACACCATAAACCAGCAATGATTTAATTTCTAATGACAGATTTGGATATACCAGCTTTAGCTTCTCATAAAACTCGGTACCAACAAAATTATCCAATACATACCAGTGCCTGCTATTGCTTAACCACAAGCTATATAAATCTGCCATGCAGCAATTTGCGGATAATAAATCTGCCGTCAGTATGCATGGACTGATACCTGCAGTGTTATAGGTGAATTCATAATGCAGCCTTGAGTCGACTGCACCTGCTGCTTCAAAATCTCCCCATACAGTAATCAGTGCCTGGTGCGGCATGAATCCGCAAATTGAGGTTTGCAACCAATCCGAAAAATCATCATGGCTACTGATTTTGTAAGAGCTTTTAACGGCTGAAAGTACTTTTTCCAAGTCACTGTTATTAATCTCTGCATCCATGATTATACGCACCAGATGTATGGGCAAAATTGCCATCATCCAATTTGAGGCAAAATGAATGCCACAAAATAACTATATATAAAACATTAGGTTACATGACGATGACTAATAGAAACATGACAAAAGTGTTATAAATTCGACTCAGATGTCAGTTTTGTGACATTGCTGCCAGCGAAAGCTATGCAAAAAAATATTAACGCATTGCATATATGGCAGGCAAGTTACGCCACCAACCGTATACATCCATACCATAACCGAACACATATCTATCCGGTACTTCCAAACCTACAAAATGGGCTGCTATAGGCTTTGTGCAATCCAGTGTCTTTTCAAAGAGAACCGCACAGAATACCTTTGCCGCACCCAACTCATAACACTTCTGCTCTATTGCCTTTAAAGTGATGCCCGCATCCAGAATGTCATCTATCAACAGCACCGTGCGGTTAGTTAAATCAAGTTTGGGTAGAGATTGCCACGCGATAGTTTTGCCTACTGTTGCGTTTTGATAGCGACTTGCGTGCACATAATCGAACTCAAGCGGAAATTCTAGCTTGGTCAGCAGTTGCCCTGCAAATACGGCACCGCCTCCCATCACGCACAGAACTATAGGCTGGGTATCCTCCAGCACGCCTGTAATCTCGCGACCAAGTCTGCAAATGGCGGCTTCTATTGAATCAGAGGTGTGGATCAGGTCTGCATTTTTCAGCAAATGCAATGGGTCTAATGGTGTTTTATTCAATTGAGTTCAAGTAAAAAAATTAAAAGGGAGTTTGCTGCAAAAATTTAAGTGCCACTGCTAATGCAAAGTAAGCTGCTCGCCAGGCACCGGAGATTGTAAATTTGCAGCAGCATCAATTTGAGGGCTGTACTCTTCAACCCAGCTTTTAAGCGCTGTTTTTATATGGTTTTCAGGGCTGCTATGCGAGCTTTCGATCCATTTGAGGAGCGTATTCACCCAGAGTTCATTTGTTTTTCTGGCCTGGGCGATGCGCAGTTTTTCATGTGGCGTAGGTAATGTGTGCTCATCATCAGCCAGTAATTCTTCGTAAAGCTTTTCACCCGGACGCAAGCCTACAAATTCAATTTTAATTTCATCCGGCTGCAGGCCTGATAATCTGATCATATCGGCCGCCAGTGCAGCTATCTTGACTGGCTCCCCCATATCCAACACAAATATCTCGCCGCCGCTGCCCATTAAACCAGCCTGCATCACCAATTGTGCCGCTTCAGGAATCGACATGAAATAACGGGTTATCTCTGGGTGTGTGATAGTGATCGGGCCGCCTTTGGCGATTTGGTCTCGAAACTTGGGAATTACACTGCCGCTGCTACCCAGCACATTGCCAAAACGCACTATGACAAAACGCGTACCAGTATTTTCATCAGTTACATTATCCTGTAAACCCTGGCACACCATTTCCGCCAGGCGTTTGCTCGCTCCCATTACATTGGTAGGATTGACTGCTTTATCCGTAGAGATTAATACAAACCGCAATACGCTGGCTTCCTTACAGGCCTGAGCCAGAGTATAAGTGCCGATTACATTGTTGGACAGCGCCTCCCAGACATTACCGTTTTCCATCATAGGCACATGTTTATAGGCCGCAGCATGGTAGACAACAGATGGTTTGTATTGGCGCAGCAAGTCATCGATTCTAACCTTATTTTTAACATCACAAGTCTTGTAAACAAGCTTGATTGTTAATCCTTGTGCGCTGAATTCCTGCTCCAGCTGATAAAGCGAAAATTCGGAAATATCCAGGCAGACCAAAGTGCCAGGATTGAACTTCACCACCTGACGACATATTTCAGACCCTATAGAACCTCCTGCACCGGTAACCAGCACCACATTACCCTCAATCAGTTTCTGCAATCCTGTGTTATCAAGCTTGACGGCATCCCGGCCAAGCAAATCCTCTACATCAACCTTACGAATCTGCGACACGCTGACTTTGCCGCTGATTAAATCATCAATCGCTGGTACCGTAAGCACTTCAAGGCCTGATTGGGTTGCAAGGTCGATAGCCTGGCGGCGCTTCAAATGATGGGCAGACGGCATTGCAACAATCACATGGCTAACGCCAAGCCTTGCATGAATACTTGCCAAGCGTTTAATCGGCCCCAATACTTTCACACCAAAGATCTCACGGCCCTGCATGCTACTGTCATCATCCAGCAGCCCTACTACACGCCACTGTGTACTGCGCGCCAAGTCTTTTACCAAAGAAATTGCAGCCTCACCCGCTCCCAGCACTATCACCGGAGCCCCCTGCTTCAAGGTCATGCCGTAAAGCTGGTGTTCTTTCCAGGCTCGGTATGCAAAGCGGCTGCCGCCCATCATCAATACCAGCAGCATCGGGTCTAGAATCACTACAGAACGCGGGATTACGATTCCGGTTCGTGTCATGAATAAAGCTGCAATAATCAGCGCTGCAGATGAAACCACCGCTAAACAAATCCGTTTTAAATCAGAAACGCTCGCAAATCTCCACACTCCGCGATACAAACCAAATACAAAAAATATGGCAGCCTGCATAGGAATCACCCAGGTTAACGAGTGCAGCATACTCACCATGAACTCATCCGGAATTGCAAAGTTAAAACGCAGCAGGTATGCCAGCACCCAGGCAAAGCCAGCCGCAGCAACATCATGCAGCAATGCTAAAAAAGTAAGGGGGTTCATCAGTGTCTTTTTCATTTGAATTCTTATACCACACTCAACTTATCCGTCTGTCTGTCATTTTAGGCTATCTGCAACTTTAATGCTGGATACCATCCCGTTTCAAAACTTTCACAAAGGTCATGAAAATGATTTTTACATCAAACAAGAATGACTGGCGCTCGGCATATTCCACGTCCAGCTTGACCTTTTCAGGTATAGGCAGCTCATCACGCCCGTTAATCTGCGCCCAGCCGGTCAAGCCCGGCAACAGTTTATCAACATCATGCCGGCTACGCAGCGCTATCAGGTCATCTTGATTAAACAATGCAGGCCTTGGCCCGACAAAGCTCATATCCCCCTTGATTATGCTCCACAACTGCGGCAATTCATCCAGGCTGGATTTGCGCAAAAACGAGCCTACCGGCGTCAGGAACTGTTCCGGGTTAGCTAAAAGATGTGTTGCAACAGCAGGTGTATCTACCAACATGGTACGAAATTTGGGCATTTTAAAGATTTTATTCCGGCGCCCGACACGGTCTGACCAATACAGAATGGGGCCCACCGAAGTCAATCGCACCAATAAAGCCACTATCAGGAACGGCAAGGCCAGAATCAACGCCGCCCATAATGCCAGAATCAAATCAAAAATACGCTTCATTACTTATCCGTTTCACTCAAAGCTACAGCTGTCTTCTTTAAACCATCAGCCACAGAAAAAGGCGGCTCCCAACCAAGCAGACTGCGTGCCTTGCTGATATCAATCTGCAAGTTGCCGCATAATCGCTGCGCCACATTTCGTTTCCCGATTAGAGCAGCACCCAGTTCAATCAACTTTTGCGGCACCGGTACAAGCCTGGCTTTTACCCCCAGAGCTTTAGCACATGCCAGCAACAAACCGGTCGTAGACAAGTCCTCGCCATCTGCCGCCAGAAACACCTGATTAGCTGCCGCCGGATGCTCAACACACTTGATAATCAAGCTTACGAGATTTTCCACATAAACAAAGCTGCGCCGGTTATCAATGGCACCCAGTGGCAAAGGCAGGCCTCTCTTCACCGCACGCAACATGCTCAAAAAGTTAGCTTTAACGCCTGCACCATACACCAAAGGCGGACGGATAATGACCACTTCCATACCCGTTTCTTGCGCGATTTTCAGCAAACCCTGCTCAGCTTCGAGTTTCGATACCGCGTACGGATCCTGTGGATTTGCAATGTCATCTGCCGTGAATGGCTTACCCGCCTGCGTAACCTCACCATTCACTTTGATAGAACTGATGAATATAAATCGTTTTACCCCGGCCTGCGCTGCCTGCATGGCCAGGTTAAGCGTGCCATCTACATTCACTTTACGAAACTCGGTCAAAGGCTCGCTCGCGGTATCGTTCATTACATGCACACGGGCTGCCAGATGTATGACAACTTCACAAGTTTGTAAGGCCTCTGTCCAATCTGTGTTTTTATCAATAGTAGATAAAATTATTTTCTGGATATTATCTTCAAGCACAGCTGTTGACCGCACAACACATCGAACTGACACAGCATTTTTTATCAGGCTGTGGGTTACAAAGCGGCCAACAAATCCACTGGCACCCGTAATTAAAAATTTAGGGTTCAATGTTTAATTACCTGTTACACATAAAATTAGGCAAGTAAAAAAGAAAAGTATCTTATCTGCCATGCGCCTACGACACTGATTGGCATGCAATGCAAGATATAACATGCCAATGCGATGACCAGATGACCAATTACACACAAACAAATCATCCTTCAAGCCGACTTCATTGGAAATCATTAATGCTTGAGAAAAGCCCCAGCCGCTGATGACTTTAGATACTCTACTCATAAAAGCTTTGTATCCATGATTAACACCTACCTGGTTACAACTATGTTGGCGGTAAAACATGCCTGAATAATCATCAATAATCCAAACATATTTATGTGCCCTAGCAAAAGCATAAAAGAACCAGTCATGCAAAGTAATCAACTGAATATAAACCAATCTTTTCCTAACAGTACGTTGAATATCAACGGCCAAACTTCTGCTAAAAACATAAGTACAGCCAGGACCTGCTGCCTCAAATAAAAAATCCCATTTCACCTGTGGCTGTGATTTCTTAATCAAAAATTGTCGTCCATCAGACCAAAAAGCAGTTACATTGCTGGAATAAGCATCAGCTTCTGAATTAATCAGTATGTGACATGCCCTAAGAAGCTTATTTTCAAGCCAGATATCATCCTGATCAGCCAAAGCAATATAATCAAATGTCTCAAAGTCAACATCTTTAACGAGACGGTAAAAATTTGGCGCGGCTCCTCCAAACGTCTCCCCGTAAGCTAACACAACTATTCTTTTGTCCCTTAACGCCAATTCATTAACAAGAGTCTCGGTACCATCAGTAGATTTGTCTACACTGATAAACAATGTAACATCAACGCCATTTTGTCCGAGAATTGATTCAATCTGCTCCTGAATCCAGGCTCGGCCATTAAAGGCCGCCAAAAGTATTGCAACTGCGGGCATTAACTTATTCTCTCATCTGGCAACAAACGCCACTTCTTGTTACATCTACGCCAAATAAAATACGATAGTGGAAACACTAAGATAACCTGAACTCCAAGCATTATCATCACCATACCGCCAAATGAATGCAGCTTTGCTGCATATATTGATGCTGGCACAATAATCAAAGCTCCTGCAACAGAAACCCAGATAAGTGGTTCTCGCTGGAAGGATCTTAACTGAGCTGATAGTGCACCATTTATATGGCAAAAAAAGACAAACAAAAGCAGTCCTACAAAAGGCCAAAAAGGCAACACCCTGACAATATAGCCAGTTTTCGATATAAGCATATGTGCTACCACCAGCATCAATGCTCCCAAAACAAAAACAACTAATGACTGAGTAAAATCTTTTTTAAATAAATGATCAAGAATGGCCCATTCCCTTTTAACAACTGCCTGAGACATTGCCGGCACTCGTTGGGCTATCCAAGATTGTGAGAGAATCCCAAGCATATTGGTAATTGTCAGAGACAAACCCATCTGTCCAGCAATAACGGGACCTAAATAATAAAATAAAATTGGAGTAGCTAATTGAGCCATTAAAAAAACACTAATCCAATTTAAACCCACTCTCCACTGTAGCGGTAACACCTCAAGAGACCAACTAAACTCATTGTCATTGTAACTACTGAATAATTTCCGGGCCAAGCCTATTCGTTTAATTAAAATCCAAAAAATCACAATCAATACACTACAGAATGGCATCATAAGTGTCGCCCAGAGCCAACCTCCCATCCACAAAACCAGCCAGCACAGGATTGCTCCGAAGATGCCTTGCATCAGTCTTACACCATAGACCTCTGCAATTTCGCCACTACCTTCGACTATTGCTAAAAATGGCAAAGTCAACATATTCAAGGCTGTAAAAATCACCAAACCCAGCCAGGGCAAAAGCCAAGTTCCTACAGAAATTGATTGAGAATGCTTATGACTAAAAACATTAAAGCCAATCAAGAAAGATATTACTAAAAATGCAATAGCAAAAAGAAAATAAGCTCTGACAGAGCGATGGAAAAAAGAGGTGAAAGCCAGTACGCCGTCTCCTGATACCCTCCCCTGAGCCAGCCAATGTAGTTTAATAAACATACGTGCTGAAACTTGAATCAAAACAGAAGACAATCCCATTTCAAAGATAGAGTAAAGCGCTGCAATACTTAAAAAAGTGTAATACCAACCCTGCTGCTCTTGCGTTAATGTGGAGGTAATTACCAGAACCGTAATCAGTCCAGCCAAACCTTGCCATAGGCGTTGCGCCACAATAAGTGACAAGCCATTTTTAAACATAAAAGAAAACCTAAAGAATTTTTTCAAAAACACCTAAATCGTAAATAAAATCAGGCTTCAATATTTTAATCAAAATCGCATTACCTAAAGTTGATATTAAAACTTCCCAATTATCACTAAAATCTTTTCATAAGCCATGATAGTAACTTTCATTCAGCATAAAATTTATGGCTTGAGTTGCTAAACTCGATTTTCGGTACATGAACCATACAACTTACAGTCATTATTTAAAAGAATATTTTTTATGTCCAA
>Ga0208392_1000357_pt1 | contig 12515 bp, 10 predicted proteins | sample LakWasMeta3_LOW4_2_FD_183855 | JGI IMG/M metagenome (GOLD analysis project Ga0208392, IMG submission 183855) | Freshwater sediment methanotrophic microbial communities from Lake Washington under simulated oxygen tension - Sediment Metagenome... | ecosystem: Environmental > Aquatic > Freshwater >... | reverse complement strand
AGGCGATGTGTGGATCCCTGCAACCTATACGGTAGGCAGTGAGCGCTTTAACTCGACTTCGACCGGCGCAAAAATAGCCCAAATTATAAATCAGGCCAGCACTGATATACGCCAAGCCTTAAGTTGTCACCCCTTTACGACACGCATTATTGAAATCAAGGATGATAAGATTTTTATTGATGCGGGAACGCAGGAAAGACTTAATGTCGGCGATCAGCTGATGGTTTACAGCACGGGCGGCGATGACTTAAACCTTGATGGTGGAAGCAGCTTTGTCGGCAGAGACAAACAGCCAACCGGTATAGTCACCATCATCAATGTAACTCCGCGCTATTCCATTGGCAGTTTGGAAGCACCAGCCCGTGATCTGGGCGTCAGAATTGGCGACTGGGTGCAGTCCTAGTAAACGGCTCGATATAGGCCAGCCTTGCTATACTGGGAGCTTTCGACTATATACTCACATTTTTCACATTTGCATTAACATTTATCCAGAGTTCCTATGGAAATTAAATCAAGCATATTCGGCGAACAAACCATTGACCCAAGCACTATCATTAACTTTCCTAACGGAATCCCTGGTTTTGAAGATCAAACCCGCTTTAAACTGTTCCATCAAGAGGGCGATAATCCGCTTATTTTCTGGCTGCAATCCTTGGACGATGAATCCCTTGTTTTCTCAGTTGCTCAACCGTCTATTTTCAATATCAATTACGACTTCACATTAAGTGATACGGAAGAAGCTATTCTGGGAATTGAGGATATATCGGACGTACTTATACTAATAATGTTGCATAAAGAGTCATCAGACCAATCGGCTATTAAAGGGTCCATTAAATCCCCACTGATTATTAACAGCGCAAAAAGAATTGGTTTACAAAAAATACTTATTCAAGTGGATCAAAGTATAACGCTGACCGATATTAGCAATGCTTTTGAAAACGTCTAAGACCGGTAGCAGGATGAATATTGCTTAGGAAAACCTTTAGTCAATTTTTAAACCATACATTTGAAATTTTTATCATTACTGCCGCTTTTGAGCGGCAGTTTTGCGGGAATATCGGTAATAATGCGTTAGCACAGCTAAAGCCGGAGATTTTCTGCTTGGCGAAGTAATAGTGTAACGACGGGCCAAAGCTTTGCTTTAAAGGACTATTGCCGACCCAAAATAAAAAGCAGCTCGGAAAATCAGTACATTCAAGGCAACAGCAATTTCGATTTGCGCCGTGAATAAAACAGGCAATCAAGTGGCGGATGCAGCTTGAACAGGAATGGAGTTGGACGTACGCTGAACCTGGTTCTTTTCATTAAAATAAATCAGGGTAGGCTTATGATTTTCCGCTTCTTTTTGATCCAAGATTGCATAAGCGCAGACAATAATCAGGTCACCGGGACACGCCAGACGAGCGGCGGCGCCATTAACTGAAAATAAGCCGGACCCGTCTTCGGCACGAATAGCATAAGTCGTAAAACGCGCACCATTATTGACATTATAAATCTGTATCTGCTCGTATTCTCTGATACCCGATAAATCAAGAATATTGCCGTCAATCGCACAAGACCCTTCATAACCCAATTCTGAATGAGTTACTTTGGCTCTATGTAATTTCGCTTTAAGCATTGTGATTTGCATAATAAAAACTATATAAATACTCTTGAGAACCGCGTATTATCCATTAATTGTAACCATGCATCAACTTTTAGCATTTTTCAATCCGTACAAACCCTATTATTGCTTATCTGGAAAAACAAATGTTATCGATTAATCGGGTTCTGCCAAGTCTCGCCGCCGTCAACAAAACCAGATCCATATCGTTTGCGCCTGCTTTTTTTAAGTCGCTCGCCCTGCACACAGCAAAATATTCCGGCTGAAAACCTGAATCCCGTAAAAACAGCAATGCCCTGCTCTCGATTTCCTCATAAGATTGCTGTCCCGCTAAAATAGCGTCACGCGCAATACATAAGGACTGATACAGTTTTGCGGCGACAGCTTTTTCATCTGCAGTTAAATAACCGTTTCTGGAGCTCATCGCCAGCCCGCTTGCGTCCCGAACCGTTTCTACACCGACTATCTCAACAGGAACATTTAAATCCCTGACCATTGTCCGTATCACTGTTAACTGCTGAAAATCTTTTAATCCGAATAAGGCAGTATCCGGCTGCACCATATTGAATAATTTACAAACAACCGTCGCAACCCCGTCAAAATGTCCCGGCCTTGATGCCCCGCAATACCACTCGGATAAACCAGCAACCGACACAGTCGTTTTTGCATCGGACGCATAAATTTCTGAAACAGCTGGCAAAAACAATAAATTCGCACCGGATGCATTGAGCTTTTCCTGGTCTTCTTGTTCGGTACGCGGGTAGGTCTCAAAATCTTCACCAACACCAAATTGGGTAGGATTAACAAAAATACTGACCACCACCCGATCCGCTTTTTCCTTGGCTTTGCTTACCAATGCCAGATGCCCCGCATGCAAATTGCCCATGGTTGGCACCAAAGCAATGCTCTGTCCTGCCGAACGCCACGCTCTAACCGCATCGCGTAATCCTGATACTGTATTAACTATGTGCATAAGTCTTAAAAACTATGTTCGGCCGCTGGAAACAGAACCTGCTTAACCGCTTGGTGATAGGCACTGATAGCCTCCTCGATATTCGCCGCGTCAGTCATGAAATTTTTGGAAAAGCGCGGACGTTTAACTGTACCGATATTAAGCATGTCATAAAGCACCAGCACCTGCCCATCGCAATCTACGCCAGCACCGATACCTATAACAGGGATCGTCAACTCCAAGCTGATCTTTTTAGCCAGTGTTGCAGGAACGCACTCCAATACCAGCAGACCGGCACCTGCTTGCTGTAATTGATGGGCATCGGCCAGTAATTTTTCTGCAGCCGCCTGTTCCTTGCCTTGAACCTTATAGCGGCCTAATTGGTTAATGGACTGCGGCAACAAACCCAAATGCCCGCAAACAGGAATACCCTGATCGACAAGGAACCTGACACAATCGATTCTCGCTCCTTCCAACTTAACCATTTGTGCTCCGCCAGCCTGCATTAACTTGCCGGCATTTTTAGCCGCACTGACAGGCCTGCTATAAGTCAAAAACGGCAAATCGGCAATAATAAACGCCCGCTGGCGGGCATTGCTAACGCACCGGGTATGATAAACCATGTCCCTGATAGTCACCGGCAGCGTGGTATCATGCCCTTGAATGACCATCCCCAAAGAATCTCCCACCAACATCATATCGACGCCCACCTTGTCTATCAAGGCACTGAATCCTGCGTCATACGCGGTTAAACAAGAAATTTTCTCGCCGCGTTGTTTCATGGCTGCCAGATCAGTAATTGATAACGGCTTTAATGTAGCTGCAGAAGCATATGGGTTCATTTTATTCCGAAAGATGTCGGCATTGGCTGAAACAAGAGTCAATCCAATCGCTTCAGTTCATTGATGGGACAGCGGGCAAGCAGATCGGCAATATGGCCTTTTCCAGGCACCACTAATTGCGGCGCGATCTCAAACAAGGGATACAAGACAAAGGCTCGTTCAGTCAAACCCGGATGCGGCACGGTTAAATCAGGCAGATCAATAAGCTGTTCGCCATAAATCAACAGATCCAAATCCAGCGTTCTTGCCCCCCATCGCTCGCTTTTTCTGACCCGCCCATGATCGTTTTCAATGCGCTGCAGCTGACGCAGCAGGTCTATCGGCGACAAGTCGGTCGCAACAGACATCACCGCATTAACATAATCAGGCTGATCCTGCGGCCCCATCGGTGGGCTATGATACAAACTGGAAAATGACCGCTCCCGCACTCCGGGAGTTTGCGTTATTGCAGTGCGCGCTGACTTAATTTGTTCCGCAGGGTTTGAGAGATTACTGCCTAATCCTATATAAGCGGTTATTAAGTCAGCTTTTGAATTTTCCATAGCTACCGAAACTCTAAGGTTCTGTTTTTGGAGTGCTATCGTTACCTTTTCTGTGATAGCTTCTTTTGCGTCCTGACTTTTTGTTACGTGGCGGCTGAGTCATTTTTCTTTGCTCATTTTCACCGGCACTCTGGTATCTGGTCCACCATTCAGCCAATTCGGGGTCGGCGCCTCCGGTTTCGGCGCGCAATACCAGAAAATCATAGCCCGCCCTAAAACGAGGATGGCCGATTAAACGGCTGGGCTTAGAGCCAATACGCGCGTTGAATTTGGGCTGCAAGGCCCAAACCTCTCGCATAGCCGTGCTGATATGGCGCGGCATAGCAGTACTTCTGATCTGCCTGGCAATAACTTCACTGGCAGCATCCTGATAGGCGATATATTCAATTTCGCCTTGCGCCATTTTTTCTTTGGCCAACATCCGTACCGGCTCCCACAAAAAGGCTGCCAATAAAAAGTAAGCGGTAACCGTTTTGCCCTCTGCGATCCTGTTATCCGAGTTTTCCAGCGCTTTAATCAGTAACAATCGAGGAAAACCGTTTTCTTCCACTCCCAAACTATTCTCTGTAGCTGGAAACAGCACTTGAAAAAGCCCGTAATGCCTGAGCATTTCAAAAGTTTGCAGCGCATAACCGGATAAAAACAATTTTATTGCTTCATCATAAAGCCTGGCGGACGGGATGCTGGACAACAACTGTGCATCATTGTGTATGGCTTTCTCGCATTCAGCGTCCAGGTTGAAACCGAGCTTAACCGCAAAACGCACTGCTCTTAGCATCCGCACGGGGTCTTCACGAAAACGCATGTCAGGGTCGCCGATAAGCCTGATTATCCCGGCTTTATGGTCGGCCATGCCGCCGACATAATCCACTACCGAGAAGTCCTTTATATTGTAATAAAGGGCATTAACAGTAAAATCCCTGCGCCAAACATCTTCTTCGATCGTACCATAGACATTATCCCGCAACAGCCGGCCTTCCTTGTTGAGTACCTGCTTGTCGCTTTGCTCTTCTCCCGCGCCTCTAAAAGTCGCAACTTCAATAATCTCCCTACCAAAATGCACGTGCGCTAGACGGAACCTGCGACCGATTAATCGACAGTTTCGGAATACTTTTCTAACTTGGTCAGGATCGGCATTAGTGACGACATCAAAATCCTTGGGCTCCCGTCCCAACAGTAAATCACGCACACAACCGCCGACAAGGTAAGCATCGAAACCTTCCTTTTGCAAACGGTACAAAACTTTCAGCGCGTTTTCACTGATCTGGGAGCGTGAAATATTATGTTCAGCGCGTGAATATATTTTGACCTGTGCGTTGACAGGTTCAGCTTCATTTCTGGCCGATTTAATAATTTTTTTAATGAAGTTTAAAATAGTCTTTACACCGTGTTATTTTTATAATTGTTTTGATTATATCATTGCTAATGAATTCTAACCCAATCCGCAAGTTTCTTTTACATTCCTCTTTTGAATGGAGTAGAATCACCACTCTGATTTTTTCAAGCAATTCTAAATTACATCATATTGCGCATACCAGATAAAAGATCAGACAACCCTTTTTTAAACATCGCACAAACATTAGCGTGCTTGACTGGAATTGTTATGTTCAAAAAGATTCTTAATAGCTTAATAGACCAACCTTTGTTAACCAGCCTTTTTGCAACAGATTTCTTCATTCTTCTGTTTCACAGACCGCCATTTTTGTTTTCGCTCGTAATGCTGGGAGCGCTAATGGCGATGTGCATGTATTTTGGCCAAAAACTAGCCTTATTTAAAATCTAATTGGTTGGGTCAACAAAGAATATATCGCAAAAACCAGGCAATGATCCCGTATCAAAGCCTGGTTTTTTCCGGCGCCTTGCAGCCACATTTTACGACCTCCTGTTACTGATTGCCGTTTTATTCGTCGCAACAGCAATCTTGCTCCCTTTGAATGGGGGCGAAGCGTTCACTAGCCAACAATTTTTTTTCCCCGTTTATCTTCTGCTAGTCAGCTTCTTGTTTTACGCCTGGTTCTGGACGCATGGCGGACAAACGCTGGGCCTGCGGGCTTGGAAAATAAGAGTGCTTACTTTTGACATGAAACCGATCAGCTGGAAACAGGCATTGCTTCGTTTCATAGCGGCCATCCTTTCATGGGGCTTTTTCGGACTGGGCTTCCTGTGGATACTTATCGATAAAAATCAACGCAGCTGGCATGATCATCTATCCAAAACAGCCCTTTTTTTTAACGCTCCCGACGCGCATCATTACAAAGCTCCAGGCCATATATCACCCAAACAATAAACTCGCAATGTCATCATGAACTGGCTGACCAAAATACTTCCCAAAAGCCCCAAGACCTCCGTTCCGGAAAAAAAAACCGACATTGCCGCCCCCAGCGCCAGCCCAGACATACTTCACTGTTCGGAACCCATCGCCAGCGAACATAAAAAACTGTCTTTGGCGTCCCTAAAAAAACTGGCTCCGCTACGGGACATGGAAGAAGACTATATAGAGCAGCTGGCGCACACGACATTGCGTTACACTCAGGATTCTGTAATTTTCAGGCTGGGCCAAAAAACCAATTCCGTGTTTTACCTGCTTGAAGGAAGCGTTGAACTTCAGCCCGATAGCGACAACCACTACACGCTTTCGGCAGAATCATCGCTAGCCAATTTGCCGCTCAATAGCGGCAAACTTTGCGGCGCAACAGCCATCGCTAAGACAGACATTACTGTCTTGGCGATTTCAGGGGAATTTATCCATCGCTGGTCGAATAAAAGCTCCCAACAGTCCACTTCCACTGAACTCCTTGATATCGAGCTGCCCGAACAAATCGCCAACAACCGTTTTTTTGCCAGCTTTTCGGAAAGTTACCGGGAAAACAGATTAAGCCTGCCCTCGTTGCCCAATGTCGCCATAAAACTGAAAGAAGCGATGGAGAAAGACTTAGGCATTGCCGAGGCGGTAAAAATTATCGGGGTGGATGCAGCCATCGTAGCCAAGCTGATCCAGCTGGCCAACAGCCCGCTATATTCGCCCATCTCGCCGATCACCAACTGCCATGCCGCCGTTACCCGGCTGGGCCTGGAGCAAACGCGAAAACTGGTCATGGGTATCAGCCTAAAACAGCTATTCCAGTGCCAAAATCCGCAACTGATGGAAAAAATGCAAACCTTGTGGAAAAACAGCCTCTATGTTTCCAGCTTGTGTTTTGTGCTTGCCCAGGAAAGCGGCTCGGTCAATCCTGAAGACGTCTTATTGGCCGGCCTGGTCAGCGACATAGGCATAATACCGATATTGCATTTTGCCGAGCAGAATCCGGATGAATACCCGAATTTGGATATACTCGACTCGGCCATCCCTTTCTTGAGTCCGTCAGTAGGCTCTTTGGTGCTGCACACCTTGGGCTTTGCTCCGGAATTAGCCAGCATCCCTCAGTACGCCGAAGACTGGTTCTATGAAAGCGAAGGTAATAAATTAAATCTGGTGGATATAGTCATCCTCGCCAAATTGCACAGCTATTTCGGCACCAGCAGGGCCAAGGAAATACCCTACCTGAACTCCATACCTGCTTACGCCAAACTTACCAACAGCAAACTAACTCCCGACTTTTCTTTGGATATACTGCAAAAAGCCAATCATCGCATCAACGCAGCCATGAACTTCCTTTCCTGAGATCACTATGAACAATCCATTACTAGCCAACTCTCCATTGCCGATGTTTTCCAAAATCAAACCGGAACACGTCGTACCTGCCATCGATCAGTTATTGAGTGAGGCCCGCGCGTCTGTCGAACAGCATCTCCAAGCCACGCATCATTACACCTGGGAAAACCTGGTCGAACCGCTGGAAGACGCGGACGACAAGCTCAGCAGAGCGTGGTCCCCGGTCAGCCATATGAATTCCGTGGTCAACAGCGACGAGCTGCGCGAAGCCTACAACGCCTGCCTGCCCAAGCTCAGCGCCTACTCGACCGAAATGGGGCAAAACGAAGCCTTGTTCAAAGCCTACCGCTTCATCGCCGACAGCGATGAATTTGCGACGCTGGACACCGCCCAACAGAAAATCATCCGTAACGCCTTAAGGGATTTCAAACTGTCCGGCATCGACCTGGACGACGCAAAAAAGCAGCGCTACAAGGAAATCAGCCAGGAACTGTCCGCGCTGGCCAGCAACTATGAAGAAAACCTGCTCGATGCGACCAACGCCTGGAGCAAACTGATCCGGGATATCGACGACTTGACCGGCCTGCCCGAATCCGCTTTGGCTCAAGCCAGGCAGACCGCCGCAAGTCACAATGAAGACGGCTGGATGATCACCTTGCAATTTCCATCCTATATCTCGGTCATGACTTACGCCGACAACCGCGAATTGCGCCGCGAGCATTACACAGCGTTCGCAACCCGTGCATCCGATCAAGGCCCGCATGCCGAGCAATGGGACAACAGCGAAATCATGGAAAAAATCCTGGCCTTGCGCTACGAAAAAGCCCGCTTGCTGGGCTTTAACAATTACGCGGAATTGTCGCTGGCGACCAAAATGGCTGAAAAGCCGGATGACGTCACCGCTTTTCTGGAAGACTTGGCCGACCGCTCATGGCGGCATGCCCGCAAGGATTTGGCCGAACTGCGTGACTTTGCCAAAAAACATTACGGCGTTAAAGACCTGCAAGCTTGGGATATGGCTTATTTTTCGGAAAAAATGCGCCAGCATTTTTACCAGTTATCGCAAGAAGAAGTTAAAACCTACTTTCCGGTCACCCGCGTCTTGCTCGGCCTGTTTGCGATCGTAGAAAAACTGTACGGGCTGCAAATATCCGAACTTACCGGCTTTGACAGCTGGCATCCCGATGTGCGTTTTTTCGAAATACATGACGAACACGGCCAACTGCGAGGTCAATTTTATCTCGACCTTTACGCCCGCGCCAAAAAACGCGGCGGCGCCTGGATGGACGATTGCGTCAGCCGCAAAAAATCCGACGGCCACATTCAAACACCGGTCGCTTACCTGACCTGCAATTTCACGCCGCCAACCGGCGATACTCCAGCGCTGCTGACGCACGACGAAGTGACCACGCTGTTTCACGAATTCGGCCACGGCTTGCACCACATGCTGACGCAAGTCGACCATCTGGGCGTGTCCGGCATTAACGGCGTCGAATGGGACGCCGTCGAACTACCCAGTCAGTTCATGGAAAACTGGTGCTGGGAAAAAGAAGCGCTGGCGCTGATGTCAGGCCATTACCAAACCGGCGAATCGCTGCCGGACGCCTTGTTCGACAAAATGATTGCCGCCAAAAACTTTCAATCCGGCATGATCATGGTGCGGCAGCTGGAATTCAGCTTGTTCGATTTCAGGATTCACCGGGATTACGACCCTGAAAAAGGCGGCCGCATCTACGAAACCCTGGAACAAGTCAGGGAGCAGGTTGCCGTCGTCCGGCCGCCTAAGTTCAACCGCTTTGCGCACAGCTTTTCGCATATTTTTGCCGGCGGCTATGCGGCGGGCTATTACAGCTACAAATGGGCGGAAGTGCTGTCCAGCGACGCTTTTTCGCTGTTCGAGGAAAAAGGCATTTTCGACCCGGAAACCGGCAAAGCCTTTTTGACTAACATCCTTGAAAAAGGCGGCAGCCAGGACGCAATGGAATTATTTATCAACTTCCGCGGCCGCAAGCCGACCATTGATGCATTACTCAGACATAACGGCATCGCGGCATGAAATATAAAGACCTCCGCGACTTTATCAAACAACTGGAAAAACAAGGGGAGCTAAAGCGCATTACCGTTGAAGTCGATCCCTACCTGGAAATGACCGAAATCTGCGACCGCACCCTGAAACGGGGCGGCCCTGCGCTGCTGTTCGAAAACCCGAAAAACGCGAATATCCCGGTGCTGGCCAACCTGTTCGGCACCCCGCGCCGCGTCGCAATGGGCATGGGCGCTGAATCTGTCACCGAGCTAAGAGGCATCGGCGAATTGTTGGCCTATTTGAAAGAACCGGAACCGCCCAAAGGCATGAAAGACGCCTGGGAGAAATTCCCGGTATTCAAGCAAGTGCTGAACATGGCGCCCAAAGTGGTCAGCTCGCCGCCGTGCCAGGAGCTGGTCCGCGTTGGCGACGAAATCGACTTGGCCGACTACCCGATCCAGACCTGCTGGCCGGAAGACGCCGCACCGCTGATCACCTGGCCATTGGTCATCACCAAAGGCCCGAACAAGGAACGGCAAAACCTCGGCATCTACCGGATGCAGGTTATCGGCAAGAACAAAGTCATCATGCGCTGGCTGGCGCATCGCGGCGGCGCGCTGGATTTCAAGGAATTCCAGGCCGCCCATCCGGGCCAGCCGTTTCCGGTTTCGGTCGCTCTTGGTGCAGACCCTGCAACGATACTGGCCGCGGTCACGCCGGTGCCGGATTCATTGTCCGAATACGCATTTGCCGGCTTATTGCGCGGCAGCAAAACCGAAGTCGCCAAATCGCTGCTGAACGATTTGCAGGTTCCGGCCAGCGCCGAAATCGTTCTGGAAGGTTTTATCTATCCCGGCGAATTCGCCCCGGAAGGCCCTTACGGCGATCACACCGGTTATTACAATGAAGTCGCCGACTTTCCGGTGTTCACGATCGAGCGCATCACCCAGCGCCAGGCACCGATCTATCACAGCACCTACACCGGCAGGCCGCCCGATGAGCCGGCGATTCTCGGCGTTGCATTAAACGAAGTGTTCGTGCCGATTCTACAAAAACAGTTCCCGGAAATCGTCGATTTCTACCTGCCGCCGGAAGGCTGTTCATACCGCATGGCCGTGATCAGCATGAAAAAGCAATACGCCGGCCACGCCAAACGCGTGATGCTGGGCACCTGGTCGTTCCTGCGCCAGTTCATGTATACCAAGTTTGTGATTGTCGTCGATGACGATGTCGATGTGCGTAATTGGCAGGACGTGATCTGGGCGATGACGACACGGATGGACCCGGCCCGGGATTTGACGATACTGGAAAACACGCCAATTGATTACCTGGATTTCGCCTCGCCGGTTTCCGGCTTGGGATCGAAAGTGGGATTCGACGCGACCAATAAATGGCCCGGCGAAACCAACAGGGAATGGGGCAGAACTATCGTGATGTCGCCGGAGGTGGTTAAGAAAGTGGATGAGATGTGGGATAGTTTGTTTTAGACAAGCGGAGGATGAACGATAAAGTTGTTTGTCCTCCTTACAGAGCTGAGTGCACCCTATGACTAGTACGGAACCAACCGCTCATCATATGGAATACCTAACAGACAACTTAAGTCCTTGCCAAGTATTCGACCATCTCCTCTATTTGTTCTTGCAAGCAAGATATCAGGATTTCCAAACTTACCAATCAGTAAAATCCGTTCTGCTTGCACTGAAAAAGGGTTTATCTCAACCATTATTTTCTGAAACTCATCGAGAGGTATTCGTCTACTAGGTGTAGAAATATAAAGTTCCCGAAAGCTACGTGCCTGAACGACAACTTCATTTGCGGTGATCGTACCGCGCGCCTTGGGAGTGACGCACAAAAAGCCTAATAAAGAACGAAACAATAACAAAAACAAGAACCAGCGGTAAAAGAACCCCAATCCCTCTAAATAGTAATGAATATATCCCACTGAAAACTATAAAAACCTGAAAACCAACTGCAGCTCGAACAATCCGCTGATCTAATTCAAGCGTATCAAAGTGGTAAGGAAACTGGCACGTAAAATATTTATTTTGCATTATATGAAACTGTTTAGCCAGTAGGATGGGTAGAGGCTATAGCCGAAACCCATCATAATCAATTATCTATGTGATGGGTTTCGCTACCGCTCTACCCATCCTACCCAGATATTGAATCAATCCGACTGACAATCTCGCTGGACGCCAGTTCCAGGCCCTGCTTGTAACATTCACTGGCCCGGTCTTTGTCGCCTTGGGCAAACAGCAAATCGCCGTAATGCTGGTAAGCCGAAACGGTAGGCTCTATGGATAAACTTTTGGTCAGGTAAGTTGTCGCTTTTTGGGTATCGCCGCATTTCATGCTCAACCTGCCCAAAACAGCCAGGAATATGGGATCGCGCGGATGCATGGGCAGCCATTGTTCAGCGGTTTCAAGCTGTTTTGCGACGTCATTCGATGGGACATTGCCGTACAGCACGACTAGCGTTTGATCCCAGGTTGTCGATATGGCTCTTGCCAGGCCGCCTTCAATCTTTGCGCCCGCGCCTGCGTCTATCATTGCGGCAAAATAAATCGCTGAAACACCTTTCATATTTCTTATGTAATCGGGAATTTCCGACCATAGCGATTCAATTTCATCAGCCTCGCCCCGCTCGGCAGCCTGCTTCAGTAATTTGCTGTACGCTTCGGTTTCCAGCAGTTTTATCTCGGCTTCCATCAACACTTTATTGTTGTTCAATGACGGGATCAGGTTGCGGACACCTTGCCAATCGCCGGCTTGCTGATAAGCTTGGTGCATCAGTTTTAAAACGCTGGCATGAGTCGGATCGATGGAATGCAGGCGCGTCAATGTTTCCAGCGCTTGTTCGAACTGTTTGTCCGACAAATGCAATTCCGCTTGGGTCAG
>Ga0208392_1000353_pt1 | contig 12551 bp, 13 predicted proteins | sample LakWasMeta3_LOW4_2_FD_183855 | JGI IMG/M metagenome (GOLD analysis project Ga0208392, IMG submission 183855) | Freshwater sediment methanotrophic microbial communities from Lake Washington under simulated oxygen tension - Sediment Metagenome... | ecosystem: Environmental > Aquatic > Freshwater >... | reverse complement strand
GATGTCGCCGAAGGCCGCCCCCAAAAATACTCGGGACGGCTGAACGCCTGGCCGATTAATTCGGAACCGAGCGGCTGCTCTTGACCGCCCAACAAGCTGCCGTTAGCCTGTTTCGGAAATATGGTTTGTGCGATCAACGTGACTGTCAATGGATAAGCGATGCCGGTCAGTGCGGTAAAAAACAGCAGCATAACGATTGCGGGTTTGATCGGGTTGGCCATCAGAGGCTCCTTTTATTAAAACGGTAGGATGTAGGCCGGAATACCCACAGGGCACAAGTAAACCCACCCGGCGACAGCAAGGATGGGTGTTTCCGGCAATCGGAGCGCCGGAAACGCCAGTTCTCGCTATCGCTCGAACCGGCTTATTCCGGCCTACTTCTGGAGCTTTCAACACTGCGTTTCCAATGTTGCAGCTCTCGTCGCTATACACAAATTTACTTCAGAGTCGTCAACCGGCATGGACAAAACGGTACACACAGGCCGCGCTGTTTTCCGCCTAACCTGGAACCTGGCAACGAGCGTAACATCAATAAAACGGTCTTTAATCATCGCAATCTCCCGATTCATAATACGGTTAACCCCAAATCGATCAACTTAATACCGATAAATGGCACGATAACACCGCCGCCGCCATAAACCAGCAAGTTATTGCGCAATAATGTTTCCGCATTTTGCGGCCGGTAAGCCACGCCTTTCAGCGCCAACGGAATCAAGGCGACAATAATCAGGGCATTAAAAATAACCGCTGAAAGTATCGCGTTGTCCGGACTGCTAAGGCCCATGATATTCAGCGCGCCAAGTTGCGGATAGGTGCTGGCGAACGCGGCGGGAACGATGGCGAAATACTTGGCCAAATCGTTAGCCAGGCTGAACGTGGTCAACGCGCCGCGCGTCATTAGCATCTGTTTACCGGTTTCAACAATTTCAATCAGCTTGGTCGGATTGGAATCGAGATCGACCATGTTGCCGGCTTCCTTGGCCGCCTGGGTGCCCGAATTCATCGCCACCGCCACATCGGCCTGGGCCAACGCCGGAGCATCATTGGTGCCGTCTCCGGTCATCGCTACCAGTCGGCCTTCGGCTTGCTGCTCGCGGATTAGTTTGAGCTTGGCTTCCGGCGTCGCCTCGGCCAAAAAGTCGTCGACGCCCGCTTCGGCCGCAATCGCCGCCGCCGTCAAGCGGTTATCGCCGGTGATCATGATCGTTTTAATGCCCATATTCCGCAGCTCGACAAAGCGCTCCTTAATGCCGCCCTTGACCGTGTCTTTCAGCTCAATAACGCCCAATACCCGTCCACCGTCAGCAACCAACAGCGGTGTACTGCCCCTGCGCGCAACAATATCGGCGGCTCGAGCCGCGTCCTCCGGGAATTTTGCCTGTTGCGCTTCCACATAGCCGCGAATCGCATCGGCAGCGCCTTTGCGGATCTGGCGATCGCCGATATTGACGCCGCTCATCCGGGTTTGCGCGCTGAAGGCGACAAACGTCGCATCCAGTTCGTGAATATGGCGCTCGCGAATGCCGAATTTCTGCTTGGCAAGAATGATAATGCTGCGGCCTTCCGGCGTTTCGTCAGCCAGCGTCGCCAGTTGCGCGGCGTCGGCCAATTGTTTTTCGGTGGTCTCGCCTATTGGCAGAAAAGCCGAAGCCTGGCGATTGCCCAAGGTAATCGTGCCGGTTTTGTCGAGCAGCAACACATCGACATCGCCGGCCGCCTCAATGGCCCGTCCCGAGGTGGCGATGACGTTTTTCTGCATCATCCGGCCGATGCCGGCAACGCCGATAGCGGACAGCAAACCGCCGATAGTCGTGGGAATCAGGCAAACCAGCAACGCCACCAGCACGGTGATCGAAACTGGCGTTCCGGATTTGGCGACTTCCACACTGTACAAAGAAAACGGCAGCAGCGTCACGGTGACCAGCAAAAAAATCAGCGTCAATGCCACCAGCAAGATAGTCAGAGCAATTTCATTAGGCGTTTTTTGCCGCGATGCGCTTTCGACCATCGCAATCATCCGATCCAGGAAGGCCTCGCCGGGATTGACGACAATCTGCACGACCAGCCAATCGGATAACACCCTCGTCCCTCCGGTTACCGAGCTGAAATCGCCGCCCGATTCGCGGATCACCGGCGCGCTTTCGCCAGTGATCGCGCTTTCATCGACACTGGCCGCGCCTTCAATGACTTCGCCGTCGGCGGGAACAAAGTCGCCCGCCTCAATCAGCACGATGTCGCCGCGCCGTAACGAAGTGCTTGTAACTTTGGCATAGTCTGTACTGTAACGCGGTTCATCCAGTTTCTTCGCCATGATGTCGCGCTTGGCGCTGCGCAACGATGCCGCCTGCGCCTTGCTGCGGCCTTCGGCGACGCTTTCCGCGAAGTTGGCAAACAACACGGTAAACCAAAGCCAGAACGTTATCGCCAACATGAAGCCGGTTTGTTCGCCGTTGCCGGACAATAACTGCGCCAGCCATAACCCGGTCGTCAGCAAACTGCCGATATAAACGACGAACATAACGGGGTTTTTCCATTGTTGCTGCGGAGCCAGTTTGCGAAAGGTATCGCCCAGCGCATCCGATAAAATCTGGCTATTAAATAGCTGTTGAGTCTGTTTTTTCTTGCTCATGACTGTGTCGCCTTGTCGCTTAAATTTGTACTTATCGTGAGTTTGTGGTGAACGTTCCTAATTATTTTGCCGCGTTCATCATCAAATGCTCGACCACCGGCCCCAGCGCCAAAGCGGGAACAAAAGTCAACGCGCCGACCAAAATCACGGTGCCGATAAGCAGCATCACGAACAGCGGCGTATGCGTCGGCAATGTGCCGACGCTAGCCGGTACGGTTTTCTTCGCGGCCAATGAACCGGCAATAGCGAGCACCGGGATAATGATCCCATAGCGGCCGATCAGCATCGCGACGCCTAATGCGATGTTATAAAACGGCGAGTTGGCACTTAATCCGGCAAAAGCGCTGCCGTTGTTGCCCGCGGCGGAAGAAAATGCATACAGAATTTCGCTGAAGCCGTGCGCGCCGGGGTTGGCGACCGCTGATTTTCCTGCTTCGACCATGACCGCCAGCGCCGTGCCGCCCAGGATGAACAAGGCCGGAATTAAGATGACGATGGCCGCCATTTTTACTTCGAAAGCTTCGATTTTTTTGCCGAGATATTCCGGGGTTCGGCCTATCATCAAACCGGCAACGAATACCGCGATCAACACAAAAACCAGCATGCCATAAAGACCGGAACCGACGCCGCCGAAAATGACTTCACCGAGCTGAATCAGCCACATCGGAACCAGGCCTCCCAGCGGCGTATAGGAATCGTGCATGGAATTGACCGAACCGTTGGATGCCGCGGTCGTCGCAGTCGCCCACAGCGCGGAATTGGCGATGCCGAAGCGCGTTTCCTTGCCTTCCATGTTGCCGCCGGATTGGTCAATACCAATGCTTTGCTCAACTCCAAGCGCAGCCAGCGTAGGATTGCCGTCTTGCTCAAGACCAACAGTGCCAAATACTAAACTGACCAGCACCAGCGTCATTGCAGACAAAATGGCCCAGCCCTGGCGCGTGTCGCCGACCATCGAGCCGAAGGTATGGCACAGCGCCGCAGGTATCAGCAAGATCGCCAACATTTCCAGAAAATTAGATAATGGCGTTGGGTTTTCAAAAGGGTGTGCTGCATTGGCGTTAAAAAAACCGCCGCCATTCGTGCCCAATTGTTTGATCGCGATTTGCGAGGCGACAGGGCCTACTGCCAAGGTTTGTGTGGAATCTTCCGTTGCTGTGCCTACCTGCTCAACTAACGGCATGGTTTGGTAAGGTTTGAACGTCTGCACCACGCCCTGCCCAACCAGCGCCAACGCCAGCACCAGCGATAGCGGCAGCAGGATATATAAAATACCTCGGGTCAGGTCCGCCCAGAAGTTGCCGATGCCCTCCGCATGGGTGCGCTTAAAGCCGCGTATCATCGCAACCAAAACCGCCATGCCGGTGGCCGCCGAAACAAAGTTTTGCACACTCAACCCCAGCATCTGGGTCAGATAACTCATCGTCGTTTCGCCGCTGTAACCCTGCCAATTAGTGTTGGAAGCAAAACTGACCGCGGTGTTGAATGCCGAATCGGCAGTGACATTGCCCAGCTGTTGCGGGTTCAGCGGCAGATAAGCTTGCAACATTTGCAATGCAAATACCGCCAGCCCGCCGAACAGGTTAAACCAGAGCAGCGCCGCTGCGTATTCTGTCCAGCGCATCTCCTGTTCCGGTTTAACGCCGCTCAATCTATACAACATCGCTTCCAAAGGCGCCAATATGCGCTTAAGGAATATCGGGCGGTTTTCATACACCGCCGCCATATAAATGCCCAAAGGCTTAGCCAACAGCAACAGGATGATAAAATATAAGGTGATTTGCCATAAACCGTTTGCCGTCATCAGAATTTCTCCGGGTAAAATAACGCCACCAGCAGATAAACGAATAATGCGAATGCGAGCACGCCGCTCAAGCCGTAGATGAAGGTCATGACTGCCTCTCTTTATAAATATTTCGAGAGGTTAATGTAACGCGGTTGTTATAAAAAAACTGTAAAAATAGCCGATCTATCGCTGCCGATCAGCCATTGGATATGTTGCGAAGTTCAATTGTTGTGGAGATATGTATACGTTGTGCTGAGAAACAAGGCTATGCCTGAACTCAAGCTGTTTGGAGAAAATCATTTTACGGTCAGCGAACAGGGACAGCTGAAAAACCGGCTGTCCCGCTGGGCCGCATTAACCGACGCCCAAGTTCCTGAATTTGATAAAGACCTGTTGCCTAAAGGCAAGGATGTTTTAGGCTGGCTGGATGAGCAAACCAGTCAAATTGAGTTTTTTGTAACGATCGTTTTCAGCCGTTAAAAGAATATGAAAGCGCTTTTGGTGACCGCGACAGCCGCGATATAAACGAAGCAGGCCAACGCCCCGGCAAAAGCTTTCCAGCGCAGGTCGCCCTGGCTCTTGATAGCGACAATGCCCAAGCCGACGTATGCGACCAAGGCTATTAATTTAGCGACAATCCAGCCGTACTCGGCTGACAGCCATGAACCTTGAAAAACCAGCGCAAAACCGGTAAGCAGCAATAAGCTGTTAACGACATGCGGCCCGATTTTTATCCATTTTTGTTCGAGCATGTCCGGGTTCTTCTCTGCAAGATAGACTCTGCCGACAAAGCTGGAAATAGACAATAAAATAAAGATGAGGTGGAAAATCTTGATCATGCTGTGCTCCTAAAATTGAATGTATTAACGTTACTGGATAAATAAGTCTGTTGCCGATGTTGCAGCAGTATATTCCGGAATACCTGCGGGTCTTTTTGCTGGATTATTTCGCCGGCGCGTGGATAATACCGATGTTCCAGGCGGGACAGCCAGAAGCGCAGCGCCGCCGCCCGAAGCAATGCCGGCCAGTGCTGTTTTTCCAGCGGTTCCAACGGCCTCAGGCTTTCGTAAGCAGCTAACAACGCCGTGACCTTCTCGTTATTCACCGTGCCGCCCTCGCAACACCAATCGTTAGCCGTTATCGCAACATCGAGCAGCAAGATATCGGTGCAGGCGCTGTAAAAATCCAGCAGGCCGCTAAGCCTTTCATCGGCAAACAACACATTATCCCTGAACAGGTCGGCATGAATGACGCCGCGCGGCAGGTCTACCGTGCTGTTTGCTGCCTGGAAAGCCAGCTCGTCATCAATCAGCGCGCGATCGGCTGCCGATAGATGCGCATCGATGTTGTTCAGCACTTTTTTGCACCAGATCAAATCATTGCCGCTTTGCATCGGGAACACATAGCCTTGCGTGCAGCGATGCAAACTGGCCAGCTGCAAGCCCATTTCCTGGCAATGCAACACCGAGGGCGACGCCACGGCCGCGCCGGATAAGCGGTTAAATACCGCCGCCGGTTTGCCATTAAATTCGCGCAACAGATTGTCCTGCCGGTCGCTTTGGGGGCGAGGGCAAGACAGGCTATTTTTACCCAAGTGCGCCAGTAAATTTAAGAAATGCGGCAATTCTCCGGCCGTCAGCGACTCAAACAGGGTCAGGACAAAACTGCCCTGCGTGGTTGTTACCCAGTAATTGGTATTGTCTATGCCGTCCGTTATGCCTTCAAAACCGACGACTTCACCGAGGCTATAAGCGCTAAAGAATTGATCGAGTTGCGGGCGTGTTATAGGAGTAAATACTGACACCGGTTTTAAGCGTCTACCATTCCAGCAGCTTCCACATATTAATGTCGAGCTCTCTGTCTATATTGTTGCGGCGTTCATCCATTTTGCCGTCGCCATTGGTATCAATGAAATAATACGGGGGGCCGACAGCCGGCACGACTTTTATCATATAAAGCCTGCCGCCGCGACGGTATTCCTGAATGGTTTCCTTGCCTTTACGGATAATGGTAATGTCCGGCTCCATGGTTTCGCCGTTTTGCACCGGCAAAGGCGGTTCCGGCGCCTCCGGCACGGCCTCAAGCTCTTGCTCAGGCGGGCGCTCATCGACAGCATATACCGGAAAAGCCAGTAAACTCAGTAAGATAAAACGTCGCATAATGTGACTCATTGAAAAACAAAATTGCGGTTATCTTATTACAGTTTCTAGCGGATTGCTTGACTAAATGACTCAACAATGCCGCCAACGGCGGTTTTTATCCCAGCACAATGTACAGGCTTTCGAAGAGCGGAAAAGGATCGGTTTACAACAGCCAGCCGCGTAGCTGGGCAGTATCGAGCATCTCCTCGACCTTCTCCCAGAGTGCCGGCGCCACCTGGCGCAAAAGCCCGGCCCGCTTGGCCACCTGTTCCCGCCTGATGCCGTTTTCCCGCCAGGACCGGCCTTCGTTAGACATATGCGTGAGGATTGGCTGGAGCGCATCCATCGCTTTCACGATACGTGCTTCAGGCGTGCTGCGCTGTTCAAACTCGAGCCACAGCTCCAAAAGCTCGGACCGGGTTTCCGTCGGCAGCATGCCGAAAAGATTCTCAGCCGCCGCTTTCTCCTGCTCGTGCTTTTCAGCGGCATCAAACGTTGCAAAGGCGTAGGTGTCGCCAGCCTCGATTTCGACCAAGTCATGAATGAGGGCCATCTTCACGGCCCGGAGCAGGTCGAACGGCTCCGCCGCATACTGCTCAAGCAAGAGCAACATCATAGCCATGTGCCAAGAATGCTCCGCCGAACTTTCGTGCCGGGGATCTACGGATAAATAAGTCTGCCGGTAGACCGATTTGAGCTGGTCGATCGTCTGGATGAACAAGAATTCTTTCACGGTTTGCCTCCTACAGGCATGGATAAAGCGGCCAAGGCCCGGTCCAGCACTCGCCACGCCAGCAGCGCGCACTTATGGCGCCCCCGGTGGGCAGACACCGCAGTGAGCGGACGGATTATATCGCAAACGAACGAATCGTCCGCGTTGCCGGAAAGAACATTATCCATCGCGAAGTAATAGCCCTGCGCCTCGCTGATGGCAACGCCGGTGAGCTTTGTCGTCATCATCGACGCCGAAGCGATGCATACGGCACAGCCGCTGCCTGTGAAATGCGCGCTGCTGATGCGGTCGGAATCGACGGTGAGAAACAGGGTGATTTGATCCCCGCAGACCGGGTTGTGCAGCGATGCCTTTACCGAGTAATTGGCCGGCTCTGCGCGATTGGCCGGATTTGTGGAATGCCGAAGAAGCTCCGGCTGATAGAGAGAAGTATTCATGCGATTGGCTTTCCTAGTCGTGTGCAGGCTTCCGCCAGCTGGTCAAAGAAAAAGTCGATCTCCTGAAGCGTATTGTACACGCCGCACGAGAGGCGCACCGCCGAGCTTACCTCTTGCTTGCCCAACAGCGGCGCAGCGCAGTGGTGTCCGGCTCGCACCGCAATCCCGTACTCATCGAGCAAGGTCGCCAGGTCGTGGGCGTGGATATTTTCAACCGCCAGGGTAAGGATCGGCGCGCGTTGCACCGCATGGCCGAGCAGCCGAACGCCCGGCAGCCCGGCAAGCCGCTCCAGCGCATGGGCCGTCAGTGCCCGCCCGTGGCGGTAAAAGTGCTCTTCCCCGACTCCGAGAATAAAGCGGATAGCAGCATTCAAGCCGACGGCGCCAGCGATATGCGGAGTTCCCGCCTCGAAACGGCTGGGAATATCGGCATAGGTGCTGCTGCCGTAAGCGACCGACTCGATCATGCCGCCGCCGCCCTGGTACGGAGGCATACGGGCCAACAGCTCGCTGCGCCCGTAGAGCACGCCGATGCCTGTGGGGCCATATATTTTATGGGCCGAGAAGCAGTAGAAATCGCAGTCCAGCGCGGTTACGTCAACAGGCGTGTTGGTGATAGCCTGCGCCCCGTCCACCACCAGCACGGCCCCAGCCTCATGGACGCGGCGGGCAACTTCATGAATCGGGTTGACCGTGCCGAGCACGTTCGAAACATGGCAAATGGAGACGATCTTCGTCTTCGGTCCCAAAAGCCCGTCCAGCGCATCGAGGTCCAGCTCGCCGGCTTCGGTAATTGGGATGACCCTAAGCCGCGCCCCGCTACGGTCGCAGGCTATCTGCCAGGGGACAATGTTGGAATGGTGCTCCATCTCGCTGATCAGAACCTCGTCGTTCGGCCCGAGCATCTGTTCACCGTAGCTCTGTGCAACCAGGTTGATCGCCTCGGTGGTGCCGCGCACGAAGACGACCTGCGAGGCTGCCGGGGCATTGATGAATTTCGCGGTTTCCGTCCTTGCGTCCTCGTACTGGTCGGATGCGATCATGCTCAGGCGGTGGATACCGCGATGAATATTGGCATAGTCGCGGGCATAGAAGCCCGTAATCGCGTCGATGACTTCCTGAGGCTTCTGGGCCGAAGCCGCGTGATCCAGATATACCAGCGGCTGCGCGGTCTCCTCGCTGAAGATTGGAAAGCGCGAGCGCATCTCTGGACTGCTAGCCATTTTGCTGGTTGTCCCTGTCAAGCACGACGAACGACGAGCACAGGCACATCCCGTGGATACAATAATCCAGCGACTGTTCCGAAAACTGGTCGTTAATATGGATAAGCGAGCGGGAGCGCGACATCTGCTGATATTCAGCAACGCTGATCCAGCGGATTTCCGAGTAGCTCGGGGTTGAATCGGGGATATGCTCGGCGCCTTCCAGGAGCACGAGAATGCTGCACATCCGGTGATATTCCTTGAACAGTGAGCCTTCGTCGGAATCGACCTGAATGCTGCGGGAAACAATCCCGTCCCGCTTCGGCTGGAGCGCATCGGAGAGGTTATCCAGGTTGTCATAAAGCACCGCCCCGACAATGAGCGAGGCCGGGGCTGCCCGATAGCGTACCTGCCCTCGCTCCAGAGCGCTTCCCGCTCCGAATTTCTGCGCGAGCAGGCTGTTGACGGCATAGATGACCGGTTCGTGGCCGCTATGAAGCTCGTTGTCAAAAAGATTATTGGACTCGAAGGTATGGATCGACAAAAACTGCTCAGGAAACGAAAGTTCCAACTCCTTGCAATACGCGACGCCTTGGGAGCGCTCCAGTATCGCATCGAAAAGCACATCGGGGATTCGCTGCGTCGGCGTACTGATAACGTGCGGGTGAGTGGTATTGACCTCAGTGCTGCGCACTCCAACCTGAATCCGGGTGTCGGCGCTGACCTTGCCCTCTGGCGTGAGCGTGCTGGCATCAAGGATCGTGAGGTTCAAGATGCTGGTGGGGCGGTCGGGACTTTGTCCGTAGTCGTAGTTCATGGTTACTGGTCCGTATAGTCAAGTTGAATAATTATCGGGATTAATTCTACGTCTAGCGTACAACATAAGCCGACTATTTGCCATTTAATGCGTTGTGATTTTCAAGGAAACAAATTGCAACAATAGTGATGACAAACAGAACAATCCACTGAACAATAAAAATACGAAAAACCATATTACCGGTTAAATCAGGCTGTTGCACTGAGTACCAATACTTATAACGTTGAACGGGGTGATAGTGACAATTGGCCTTGAGCAATATCTATTCGGCCAATTGAAGCCCTTGTGGACGGCCCGTAGAAGGTAGATTGCGGGTTTTCGGCAACGCTCGGTGTGTGGTGAACAGTATTTGCTGCAATGGCTTGAGCCGTTACGAACGGCTCAAGCCAGCAATGCCGGCTGGACATCCATGTTGCCGGGTTTATATGCGCTTGCCTTTACGCCTGCTTCTCAAGCAAAGACAATGCAAATGCATAAGCTTCGGGAAAATCGATCAGCGCCGCTTTGCTGGATTGATGGATTTGTTCGAACAAGCCGTACTGCACCTTGTATTTAAGGTTGCCGATGGCCAGAGGCCCGATGCTGCGGAATGTGCCATGCGCATATTCGACCGCTGCGCCCATATCGTGCAAGCCCACACCGATCACGCCGCTGGGGGGCACAGCGTTGGTATCGGCCACCGCCAGCAGGCTGTGGGCATTTTTTAACGATCCTTCCAGAATGCGCACCCCGGCCCTTGCCGCGCAAATAATGACTTCGGCGTCGGCCACTTCGTCGGTTTTTTCCTTGTTGGTTTGCGCGGAAACCCATTTGACGTCGGCTTCGTAACGCTGGCAGAAATTTAGCGCCTCGCGCTTGTCGTCGTCGGCAAGCAACTGGCACAGTTTGACGTTCGCACCTTGCTTGGCCGCCAGAATGGCCGTGCAGATGCCGACCGGACCGGTGCCGAATACGGCCACATTGCGGCCGTTTAAATCCATGCTGTAATGTTCTTCGAGAACCTTGGCCACCAGCGCGACGACGCTCGCCGAAGTGGTGTAAGCGCCGTTCGGGTCTGCGAAAACGCCGACTTCAAAAGGGGCGACCATGGCATTTTTGGCAGCCTGGAACATATCGGTCGCCATATGCACGTCGCGCCCGCCGATAAAAATACCGGTGTCGTTAAATCGTTTCGGGGGGCGGCAGAAAATAGCATCCTGAACGACAGCCGCTACATTTTTGGCTTCAATTTTAGTCAGCGGCACCACCATATCAAAGCCGGCATCGGCGGCGAGAGTGACATCGAATGGGCTGATGTTTGCCCCTGGCGTCAGAAAGTACAGGATTCGTTGTGTCATGAATATTCCGTTTAATTATTATTATGATTGGATAAAAACAGAATAGTCTAACGCATCGAATCGATATTTTAAAATCACAACCAACCGGTTCTTTTCAGATGTAAATACAATAGCAAGCTGCCTACCGCGACACCGCCAACCACCAATGGATAGCTGTATTCCCAGTCCAGTTCCGGCATATGCCTGAAATTCATGCCGTACCAGCTGAACACCATGGTCGGTATCGCCAGGATCGCGCCCCAGCCGGCCAACTGTTTGACGACTTCGTTCTGGCGCACCGTTTCGAAAGTCAGATGCACCTGCGTCGCCGCGAGCAACATTTCGCGCATGCCGTAAATCGCCTGATCGACGCGTTTGATGTGATCGGCAATATCGCGAAAATACACCTGCACATCTTTGGGAATCAGTTCGCCATGGAAGCGCATCAGCTCGTTGCAGATATCGATGACCGGGTTAATGGCGCCTTCGAGCTGCAACAGCTCGCGCTTCAGCTCATAAAGGCCTTCGATGGTCTGGCGGCTGGGGCGGGATTCGAAAATTGCCGATTCCAGCACATCGAAGCGCTGCTGCAAACCTTCGATTACCGGCACATAGTTATCCACGGTAAAATCCATGATCGCGTACAGCACAAACCCGGGGCCTTTGGCTAATTGCTGCGGCATGGCCTCGCAGCGCTCCCTGACCTTGCTGTGGCTGCGTGAAGCGCCGTGCCTGACTGTCACCAGAAAACGCGGCCCCATGAAAATATGGGTTTCGCCAAACTCGACCTGCTGTTCCGAAAGATCGGCAGTGTGCAGCACCATGAACAGCGAATCGCCGTATTCCTCGACCTTCGGGCGCTGGTGTGCCGTCCGGGCGTCTTCGATCGCCAAGTCATGCAGCCCGAATTCCTGCTGGATTTTGGTCAGCAACTCGCTGTTTTCATCATGCAAACCCATCCAGACAAAGGTGTGTTCCTGTTTCAGCACATCACTGATATCGTCAATGCTGACATCACCGATGCTGACGCCGTTCTGGTAGGCCACGCATCTCATGACCTTGTTGGTGTCTATTTGTGCTGTCAAAAGTTTCTCCCGGTATTTAGCAGTGGTAACGGAGCGAGTGTGCCGACAAATTCTCTAGTAAGAACCTGTAAATGCAAGGCAGGAAGTGAAGATTATGTCATCCTTTGAGTTTGGAAAAAATCCAGTTTGCATGCTGCAGGCGCTAAACTCAACCAGTTTTAATTGTTACCGGCGTCCTGCGTTACATCAAGTGTTAAGGAATGAGCATGAAACAATTTGAACAACTCGCGGGCAAGTTTTCAATGCAAGCCGTAGATACCGTCTTGAAAGTCAACGTTAACTTGCATAAGTGGGTTGATAAGGCTGACGGGTTTTCAAGACGCCAAAGCATAAGTGCACCAGCTTCCGCATGGCCGCCCCGAGGGCGGACATTTTGCTTTTACCGCGTGCTTGCAGACGTTGGTA
>Ga0208392_1000352_pt1 | contig 12586 bp, 12 predicted proteins | sample LakWasMeta3_LOW4_2_FD_183855 | JGI IMG/M metagenome (GOLD analysis project Ga0208392, IMG submission 183855) | Freshwater sediment methanotrophic microbial communities from Lake Washington under simulated oxygen tension - Sediment Metagenome... | ecosystem: Environmental > Aquatic > Freshwater >... | reverse complement strand
ATATCGATATCAGCGCTATTATCATACCAGCAAATTAACCAGTATCTGTTCATAGATATTGGTTAAAATTTCCAGATCCTCAATATCCACATGCTCATTGATTTTATGAATACTTTCATTCAATGGCCCCAGTTCAATAACCTGTGCGCCGGTTGGCGCAATAAAACGGCCGTCCGAAGTTCCGCCGCCGGTATCGTCCAGCGTTTCAAGTCCGGTCACAGTTTTAATGGCTGTATGGGTGGCATCAATTAAGGCGCCTTTTTCAGTCAAGAAAGGATTGCCGGATAAACGCCATTGTATGTCGTATTTAAAGCCGTATTTGTCAAGAATGGCATAGGTACGTTGTTTAATGGTTTCTTCGCTCAATTCGGTGCAGAAACGCAGGTTAAACTGCACCTCGGCAGAGCCAGGGATAATATTTTCCGCACCTGTTCCCGCATTGATATTGGAAACCTGCAGGCTAGTCGGTGGAAAAAACACGTTACCGTGATCCCAGACTTCTTCCGTTAATTCTTTTAATGCGGGAGCAAATGCATGAATGGGATTTTCAGCGATTTCAGGATAGGCAACATGCCCTTGAATACCAATAATGGTTAATTTGGCGCACAAAGAGCCGCGTCGGCCAACACGAATCACGTCACCAATTTTTTTATCACTGGACGGCTCGCCCACCAAGCACCAGTCTATTTTTTCATTGCGTTGTTCCAGTACATTCACTACTTTAACCACGCCATTGGTGGCTATACCCTCTTCATCGCTGGTCATCATGACGGCAATCGAACCTTGATGGCCAGGGTGTCGGGCGATAAAGCGTTCAACAGCAGTAATAAAACAGGCAATCCCGCCTTTCATATCGGCGGCCCCCCGCCCATAGAGTTTGCCGTCACGAACAGTCGGCACAAAAGGCGGTGACAACCACGAATTTAATGGCCCAGGCGGCACAACATCAGTATGTCCAAGAAAGGTAAACAGCGGTGTTTCATCGCCACGTCTAAGCCAGATATTTTGAGTATCTTCAAAATTCAGTCGTTCTTCTTTAAAGCCCAGCCTGGTTAAACGTTCTGCAAGAACATCCTGACAACCTGCATCTTCAGGTGTAACTGATTCCCGGCTAATAAGGTCTTTAAGAAGTTCCAGGGTTTCACTCATAGTAATTTGGCTTTGTAATGGTCAGCTTTCGCCGCAGCTGCTGCCGGCAGGTGTGCGGCATACCCACCATCCTTGGCGAAAAAACCAATAATCAGTTTATCGCCAGTATCTAAAATCGGGCGTTTAATAAGAGTTGGGGTGTTTAACATTAACGCTATTGCTTTTTCTAAAGTCAGATCGCTTTGTTGCTCGGCACTGAGTTGACGCCAACTGGTACTGCTGCGGTTCAGTAGCGTGTTAAAGTCAATACGCGCGGCAAATTCCTTGAGTTGTGCCGGCGTCAGCCCATCAGCCCGAAAATCATGGAACTGATAGGCTATGCCGTTTTGATCCAGCCACTGCCGCGCCTTTTTGACGGTGTCGCAGTTTTTTATTCCGTAAAGCGTGTGCATGGCTGTGCTTATAATTGACTGTTCAATAATTCGTCAATGCTGGGTAATTCTTTGTCAGCTTTGCAGCGGTTTTTGTAGAGATCAACAAATTCCATAAAGGCTTGTTCGAGGTCTGCCAGAATGTCTTCTTCGTTTTCGCGCTCATTCTCGGGAACATCATCTGATTCCAGATATTCCCGCTGCAGGTCTACTTCGCTGTTAAGAGCAAGTGTGGCGTAAATCATGGCATTATTTGAGATTTTTTCGTTCATGGTATATGTGTAGTTGAGGTTAAGAAATGTTTTAATATGGATGATCTGGTTGGGCCGGTAACGCTTTTTTTGTCTACCTTACAAAGCTAAAGTTTTAGCCTACATGTTATTGGCATTTTACAGGCAGTTTTCAGCTCGGCTTTCTAAAATGAATGGTTAGCCCTTGTAAAAAGTTTCTAATAATCTGGTCGCCGCATTCCCGGTAATTTTTATGCCCTTTTTGTCTAAAAAAAGCGCTGAGTTCGCCTTTGGATATTTCAAAATCAGCCAGTTTCAAGGTGTTAAGCATATCCTCCTCTTTAAAGTTTAAGGCGATTCGCAGCTTTTTGAGAATACTATTATTAGTGAGTGGCAATTCCGGTTTTTGCGGCTGCCCGGGCTGGATTTCCAGCTTACCCCTTCTATAAGTAATTAAACCTTTTAAAAAAGCATCCATGAGTTTGTTGTCGAGTGCGACATAGCCTTCCTGGTTGTCCTTTTTGAGTAGATTGAGTAACTCATCCCGACTTATCTTTACGTCGCTTAATGCGAAGATATCAATCAGGGTCTGGTCTTTAAGGTCCAAGGCGTAGCGAACTCGGCGTAATACATCGTTATTAACCATAAGTGGGGGCTTGATTACATTGGGTTGTATTTGTAGGCACGTTTTTTTACCGTGATGAGGGTGTTTAACTGAGTTTCATCTGCCTTATATGATTGCGGAGTCTCGTAAAGTGTGTTTTAAAAACAATTTTATCTTCGAAGGGCGGTATTTGTCGGGTTCAGCTAAAACCAAACCCGACCTGCACAACTAATCCCTCAACAACTCATTAATCCCCGTCTTGCTACGCGTTCTTTCATCAACCTGCTTGATAATAACAGCGCAGTACAAACTGTAGCTGCCATCAGCTGAGGGCAAATTACCGGAAACGACCACTGAGCCGGCTGGAATACGTCCGAAGCTCACTTCACCGGTCATACGGTTGAAGATTTTGGTACTTTGGCCAATGTATACGCCCATTGAAATAACGCAGCCATCTTCAACGACAACGCCTTCAACGATTTCTGAACGCGCACCGATAAAGCAGTTGTCGCCGATAATGGTGGGGCCGGCTTGTAAAGGTTCCAATACGCCACCGATACCCACTCCGCCGGAAAGATGAACGTTTTTACCGATTTGCGCGCAAGAACCGACCGTTACCCAGGTGTCAACCATGGTGCCACTATCAACATAGGCGCCTATGTTAACGTAAGACGGCATCAATATCGCGCCGGGCGCGATATAGGAGCCATGACGGGCAACGGCATTAGGCACGACGCGCACACCGGCTTTGGCGAAGTCTTCCTCGGTATAAGTTGAATATTTGCATTCAACTTTGTCGTAATAACGGGTGTTGCCGCCATCCATCATACGGTTTTCGTTAATCCTGAAGGACAATAATACAGCTTTTTTTAACCATTGATGCGTTACCCAATCACCGTTGATTTTTTCAGCAACTCTTAGCGTGCCTTTATCGAGCAGGTTAAGCGTTTCGGTAACCGCATTGCGGATTTCTGCAGATACATTGGCCGGGGTAATGTCGGCACGTTGTTCAAAGGCTTCGTTAATGATTTTTTCAAGTTGTGACATGATTTTCTTTAGTTATAAAGTGTTAAGGAAATGTTTAATACGATGGGCGGCTTCTATGCAGTCATCCAGCGGAGCAACCAGGGCAATTCTGACATGGTTGACACCAGGGTTTAAACCGTCAAATTCGCGGGACAAAAAACTGCCCGGCAGAACGGTGATGTTTTCCTGGGAAAAAAGCTTTTGGGCAAAATCGGTATCGGCGATCGGTGTTTTTAACCACACATAAAAACTGGCAGGTGGTTTTTCAATTTTGCAAACATCAGCAAGAATGGCTATGAATGCTGCGAATTTCTCACGGTACAATCGGCGGTTTTCCACAACGTGCAGTTCATCCTGCCAGGCCGTGATGCTGGCATGCTGCGTGGGCAAAGGCATGGCACAACCCTGATAGGTCCGGTATCGAAAATAGGACTGCAGAATATCCGCATTACCTGCGACAAATCCCGACCGTAAGCCCGGCGCGTTGGAGCGTTTGGATAAGCTATGGAAAACAATGCAACGTTTAAACGTGCTGTTACCCATGCTGTAAGCCGTTTGCAGCAAACCAACAGGTGGCTTGCTTTCGTCATCATAGAGTTCCGTATAGCATTCATCCGAAGCAATAACAAAATCATACTTTTCTGCCAGATTAATGAGTTTTTCATGACCTGCCTGGGTGATGACTGAACCGCTGGGATTGCCGGGTGAGCAGATATAAATCAGTTGGCAGCGTTGCCATATGGCTTCAGGTACGGCATCAAAATCAGGCAAATAATCCGATTCTTCCAGCGTATTTAAAAAATACGGTTCTGCCCCTGCCAGTAATGCGGCACCTTCATAAATCTGATAAAACGGGTTGGGCATAATGACCACGGGGTTTGTGGTCGGGTCAATCAGGCATTGTGCAAAGGAGAACAAGGCTTCACGCGTGCCACTGACAGGCAAAACTTGAGTTTCCGGATTAATAAACTCACCAGGAATTTGGAAGCGTTTAGTAATCCACTCAGCAATCGCCCGTCTCAGTTCAGGGATGCCTTTCGTCGTTGGATAGTTGGACAATCCATGTAAATGGGTTAACAGGGCTTCCTCGATAAAATGCGGGGTAGTATGAGTCGGCTCACCTATGGACAATACAATGGGTGACTTGTTTGCAGGCGGCACAATACCGTGTTTAAGTTGTGCCAGCTTCTCAAAAGGGTAAGGATGTAAGTATTTTAAATTGGGGGTCATCGCTTATTTACAACGCGGCTGTTTGCCCATCGCTTGAGCTTGTTGAAACAATCCCATGGCTTGCGGCATGTGCTGTTCCAGGTCTTGAATACGCGTTGCATGTGCCGGATGCGTTGACATAAATTCTATCGGTTGCTGGCCTTGGGACGCCTGTTCCATTTTTTGCCATAAGGTAACGCTTTGCCTGGGATCAAATCCCGCTTTTGCCATTAAATCCACGCCTATTATGTCTGCTTCACTTTCCTGCACACGACTGTAAGGCATCAGTATGCCGTATTCCGCACCAACACCCAGTAGGCCAAATGCTGTCTGGCCTAAAGCCGATTGGGGCGCAGCTACTGCCTGAATCATGGCCATGCCTTGATTGACGGCCATTTCTTGTGAAGCTCTTTCGTTGCTGTGTTTAGCGAGTACGTGACCAATTTCATGACCAATAACTGCGGCCAACTGTTCCTGGTTGTCAACTAGTCTGAGCATTCCGGTGTGTATGCCGATTTTTTTGCCGGGCAAGGCAAAAGCGTTGGGTGAGTTATCTTCAAAGACAACGACTTCCCAATTGCCACCTCCTAGCTCACTGGTGATAGCTTGGGCAATACAGTTTGCAACCTGATTGAATTGACTGTTATTGCTGACAGGTTTTTCTTTTTTTAAAGTATCAAAAGCCTGTATGCCCATTTGATCCATTTGAGCATCGGGCATGAACATAAATTGGCTTCTGCCTGTAGGGCTGGTAATACAGGCACTTAATACACAAGAAGTTATCAGGACAGGAAAAATTTTTTTTAACATCAAAGTAAACGCCGGTAGTTTCAATAACAGCCGCCATTTTAACGTAAGTTTTTATCTGAGGCTGAAAAATGTACTTGTGAAAACCTGGATGGGTGCACGAGCGAACTCCATCATACCGGTTCGAATGTTAGTACCCGGGATAATAAAGCGATGATCAGAATGATCACCGCATAATTAAACTTCTCGTCGCAGGCTTATATGAGACTCGTCTTTATTGTAAAGGCGATTTCAAATTGTTTTTATCGCCGATACTAATAGTGTTCTGCCAGGGTTTTGACCAACTACGTAGATCTTGAAAGTAACGAATTGAAACAATGGTGGGTTTATCAGTAGTGCTATAGATTGTATGCTTTCCGCCGCTTTGGGTGGTGTTAGTTTGAGCAGTCCATGCTTCTCCCAGACAATTTTGAATAATGTTTGCATCTTCCTGGTAGTTATTCATGGCCTGATTTTCATCGCTGCCCGTTCCCCATTCGCAAACATAGTTATTTAACCCCGTGCTCCATTCCCATACCTGGCAGTTATCGGCATTAGGAAACACTTTTTTCGCAGACCAAATGTTGAGTTTTCTATGAATAGAAAGATTTTTTTTGTAATGACTAAACTTGTTTGGGTGGTCGGCAATTAAGCCTTTTAAATCCTCGCAAACTTGGGCTTCGGATAGTTTTTCCGGTTTTGCAGACATTTCCGAACAAGCGATCATTGCAATAGACGTCACGCAGACGGAAACAAGTAATAAGCGATCCAGTGAGTTTGTACGATTTAAATGTTTCATGGTTTTCCCTCAAAAATTTGGCATGCTGTGTTTATTTTTAAATTTTGTACGTCTGGCTTTATCAACAGCCATTGAAATTATACCGCTAACACTTCTCGATCTGATGAGATTTGTCGAAGAAATTGTTTCTGGGAAGCTCTCCATAACATTGTGGATCAATCTCAAATTACAAATTCCGGGTGTTTCCCTCAACATAACCCCATTTTTCAATACTGGATAGTTGCTTTTCATTGAAAAGCAAAAGTTCTGGCTACAACCGTCGTATCACTCATCCCAAAAGGCTGGGGGATCATGTTGGAGGGGCGTGGCAGCGAACTTGTCGGCGGGAGTTCGTATGAAATATCGATGATTCTGATTTTAAACGGTGAGCCGGCTTGCACATTCAATTCAATATTGAGGCCTTCCGCTGGAATGCCAAATCCTTTAAGACGCCATTCAGGGCGAAATGCTTGTGAAAAAAGACGTCCTTCTACTTTCGAGCTAATGACGCCAGTCCCTTCTACAGACAGGCTGAGCCTGGGAGCCCGTCGTAGCGATCGGACTTGGATATTGATCTTCCGCCTGTTGTCCGCAGTACTGTCTTCCAACACCTCGAGGGTGGGCACCGGCAAATCGAATACAGGTACTGCTGCAACCCAATAATCCATGGCCCCATTTCCAAGTATCCCAGGAATCCGCCGCCGCTCAGGATTGCCTAGGAAAAAAGTCCGAGTCCAGTCATCGAGATATTTATCTTGTGAAAGCCAAAGCGCATTTCCGGTCTCTTCATCCATTGCGTAAAACAGATTATCGGGGCGCGGATGCGCGGTATCAAATCCAGCGGTGATTGAACCAGTCACCAGGAACAAAATACCGGCTAACAGTGATAACCACGGCAATAGCAAGCGGCGCGTTAATACATCAATCAGCGGCACCAGCAAACCGAGCAACAGTGCCAGCAAAGCCATCGCCACTCCAACCAGTCGCGGCGTTAATCCGATAAAAAAGGCTTTAACGAGTGGCGCTAGTAGCAAAATACCTGGAGCAACCCCAAGCAGCATGAGTCCCAAATATACGGAGGATGAGGTGTTTTTAATGCATTGCCAAAACACTATGCCGAAGGTCAACAGTAGAGGCGCCAGTGGCCAGAAGAACAGAAAGCTCGCCCCCGGCAAACCTATACTGGCAGCATCAAGGAATAGCAGCCAACACGCAATTGCTCCAAATGCCAATTCCATCGGACGGATCCATCTCCGTAGCCCCGATTGCATGAAAGCAAAAAATCCGATCATCAGCATGACAAAAGCCAGCAGGTACCAATGGCTATTGTAAGTATCTCCTTGCAACAGGGTGTCGTATTCAGGATGTAGCCGGCGAATACCTAACCACAAAAGCTGGCTGATTCCGGCTAATGCCGGAATCATGATCAGAAATGCTAGAGCTCCCAGTGCCGTTCGAGCAGCTCTCAGTTCCCCGGATTTCAAGCCCGGATATAACACCATGGCGAATAGCAGAATCAGAACACCGCAAAGCGGAAGAACCCAGCTTACCGGGTAGTGCACCAGACCTAATCCCGGTACATCAAAGTAGACGCTATCCGCGGAACGCAGATCATCCAGGGACATATTCCCAAAATGTTGAGCCAAAGCGAGCAGGATTTCTCCCTGATGTTGAAGGCTGCCTTCCTGCAATAGTTCGGGGCGGTCAAGTTGCGTGTGATAACTGGTGTGCCCTTCAATTGCCGCAAAATTCATCCCGGGAATGCCGGCTCGCTTAAAGACAGTCATGTCCGTATCATTTGGCAAGTGCTTGTAGACCTCATACATGAGTGAGTTGCCCATAGGATGGGGAACTGCTTTTGCAAAGCTATTAATGAGTTTGCCATTTCCCACACTGGTTTCGAACATAATAAAAGGGCCGCGGTTGCCCCGGTATTCAAAATTCAACACGAGTCCGATTTGTTTCGCCCAGGGATGTTCCGCGACGAAGGCTTCCACGCCCAGCAAACCGGCCTCTTCGCCATCCGTAAAAAGACAAATCAGGTCATTCTGCAAAGCAGGCAAAGTCTTCAGCGTTCTCAGCGTTTCCAGGATGGCGGCGACTGATGCGCCGTCGTCTGCAGCACCCGGCCCCGTGTGCGTCGAATCGTAATGAGCCATCATCAGCAGCGCCTTGCCGGAAACACGCCCAGGCAGGCGAACCAGCACATTATGAACAATACCCACCCTGCCCTCTTGATCCGATTTATTGATTCCCCAAGCGCTTTGGATGTGCGGCTCCAGGCCAAGTCCTTTCAGTTCAGCGACCAGGTAATTGCGCACCTTCGCATTTTCGGAAGTAGCGATAGGATGAGGTTTTTGTGCAATTAGTCGCACGGTTGACATGGCGCGTGCCGAGGAAAAAATGGAGGGCGAAACAGAAGCTGATACAGGCGCGGGAGGCGTCGCATGCAAAAGGCCGGCAATGATCAGCGCCAAAACCACGATGATCACTCCGATAGCAACAGTTAAATCGGGGTCTTCTGAAAGCCATTGTTTTTTGTGCATTCTGATTTATTAAATCTGAATTAAGGATGCGGATGATGAGCCCCGAAGAAATTCAACAGAACTAATGAAAAGTCATCTTCGAAATGATCGGCCTTGGTTAGGCTACGGATCTCCCGGCAAATGAACTCCGGTTGTACAGTACCCTTTCGCAATCGTTCTTGCACTAGCTGAACAAACTCGCCCCAACTCCATAGAGCGTCATTCCTGGTGGTGATCTCATATACGCCATCACTGTAAAGATAGATCCGGCCGTCCGGATCAAGCGTGATGGACCTTTCCTGGAATTCGAGATCGGGTACTACGCCAATCGGCGCATTATTGGCGAATAATTCGATTCGCCGCTCCCCCTGGTTGTAAAACAACAGCGCCGGAGGATGGCCGGCGGCTGCGAACGTCAGGGTCATCGTTCTGGGATGATAGACACCGTACCAGACGGTAAAGTACATGTCCCCGTAACGCTCCATGGGCAGAGCATCATTCAGGGCTTTCAGTACTTGCTTCGGCCGAGCGAAATTCACCCCAGGCAGAGATTGTTGGCGCAGCAGGTTAAACACCGAGATGGAATGAAGTGCCGCCCCGACGCCGTGACCACTCACGTCCAATAGATAAAAGACAAAGTGCTCGGCGTTCAGCCAGAAATAATCGAAAATGTCGCCTCCCAGTTCCGCGCTGGGCTCGAAATGCCAAGCCGCAGCCACCGGTCCGCTGCGCAAGGGTTGAGGAAGCAGCGTCCTGACGTACCTCGCGGCGTGTCGAAGATCCTTCGCCAACTCATCGGAGCGCTTTACATCCTCGCGGCGGTGATATTCTCGCCGCAGCATCTGATTGCCTACCTGTAAGGTGGCGGCTGCCGGCCATACCGCCCTCTGTTGAACCCGTTGGCCATCAATGAAGGTGCCGTTGGAGGAACTTAGGTCTGACACCCAGATTTGCCCGTTCTCAAACATAATCACACAGTGGCGCCCGGAAACAAAAGGGTCGGCTAGAGCGAAGTAGTTGTCAGAGTGTCGTCCTACACTAATGGGCACCAGTCCGATTTCGATTCTTTTGCCACACTCAGTACCTTCAACTACAACGACATAAAGCGCGACATCCGCTGCTGTATATTTCCTGGCGGCGCTGGGATATCGCAGAACTGTGCTGCTATCGTTTTCGATTCCTGAGTCGTCGGTTGCTGTCATAGTCGAACACGTTTTGTGGAATTAATGACTATTGATGGTTCTGCGGAAGGAAGAGTCCATCGCTAAAAAAAGTTACACTATTTCGCTTTACAAGACAATATTAGCTGGGGGGTTCTGTCGCATTAACTATCGAGTCGCGGATTCGGTCATTCTAAGCACCTTTCAATAAAAGGTGTACTCGATATTTGGCTGCTATGTAAAGCTATACATAGTGAAGAGGGTTTTTAGTCTGGCGGTCGCGGTGCGCTGAGCAGGATCACTGCGGAGAACTCTCACCGCGACCGGTAGACTAAAAATCCTGTTGTACTAAACCGCCGCACTGGCTGTGCCGCTATGGGGATTGAAGCAGAGCGGCTTTGACGAAGCGAGCTGCTGACCGAGGGAAAAGGCATACCGCCAAAGCTTGCGCACTAATTTCTGACAGGGTGTCCGGACGTCGAAGGGCCGCAATAAGTGATTTAATGGGTAAACTAGCCGCGACATGAGGGTATTAACGCAGACTTTGCCTGCTCTGGTCAAAGGAAGCCTACCGTTCCGCTTGGCTATTCCGGAAACGTTCATCAGTGTTTTTATGTGGGCGTTCATGAGCACGCTCCCGGAGGCCCGCGCGGAAGGGTGCCCGGCAGGAAGGTTTCGATGCAAATCATGTGACCCTGACCACACTTCGGGCAATCACGCAGCGATTTACCGGTGAGCTGTTCGTAGCGGTCTCGATAGTCCAACGCGGCATCGGGAATTTTGACGGCGGGAGCGGGAGCATCGAGTAACTGCCGGCAGCGAGCCAGCTTAACTGCGCGACAGCAATTGGCAAGCAAGCCGTAATGCCGGATCCGTTGAAATCCGCTGGGTAGGACATGCAACAGGAAGCGGCGAATAAACTCATCGACATCCAGGCACATCACCTTCTGGCGCGAGTCGTGGCGGTAATCCTTCCAGTGAAAGCGGACCTTGCCATCGACGCAATCGATCAGACGATGATTGGCAATAGCCACCCGATGCGTATAGCGGCCCAGATACTCAAGGACCTGCTGAGGGCCGCCAAGTGGTGGCTTAGCATAAACCACCCACTTGACCTTTCGTACCGGAGCCAGATAGCGGGCAAAGGCATCGGGACTTTGTAGTGCTTCCAGTGCGTTAAAAAAGTGCAGCTGCCCGGCTTCAAAGGCAGCCTGCAACTGCTCCAGAAACAACCGGCGAAACAGCAGCGACAGGACTCGCACGTGCAAAAAGAAGCCGGGGCGACAGGCGACCCAGTGCTCGCCGTCAGCACTTAAGCCGCCGCCCGGAACGACACAATGCAAATGAGGATGATGCTGCAAATTTTGCCCCCAAGTATGGAGTATGGCGATGAAGCCGATCTCCGCGCCCAGGTGCTTGGGAGTCGCGGTGATCGTGCGCAAGGTCTCGGCGGTGGCGTGAAACAAGAGGTCGTAGACCACGGCCTTATTCTGATACGCGATCGCAGCGATCGTTTCGGGCAGCGTAAAGACCACATGGAAGTATTCAACAGGAAGGAGGTCGGCCTGGCGATCCTCCAGCCATTGCGCACGGACCAGTGACTGACATTTAGGACAGTGCCGATTGCGACAACTGTTGTAGGCAATGCGCTGATGGCCGCAGTTGTCGCACTGCTCAACATGGCCGCCGAAAGCGGCGGTACGGCAACGCTCGATCGCGCTCATGACGCAGCGCTGCCCCCGACTGAGAGACTCAGCGTGTTGCTGGCGGTAGGCAGAACCGGCCTGGTGGAAAATATCCGCCACCTCGAGCCCGGAGGCATGCATCACGCACCTCAGAAATGAGCGGGTGTCGTAGGTACCGCTGGACCTTCAATTCGGGGTAAACAGTCAAAGGGACTGGTGGTAGCGCACACGGTAGTGGTGGCGACCTTCAGGTAACGCGAGGTGGTCGCCAGACTGCGATGACCCAACAGGAGCTGAATGGTACGGATATCGGTGCCGGATTCTAGCAGATGCGTGGCGAACGCGTGACGTAGCGAGTGTGGAGTAATGGGCTTGGTAATCCCTGAGGCACGATGGGCTTTCTGACAGGCCAATTCGACGGCGCTCCGGGTGATGGGTTGACCCTTCAGATCACCTGGGAATAGCCATAGCGCTGGGCGCACGGCTTTCCAGTAGGTCCGCAACACCTCGAGCAAGCGCGGCGAGAGCATGACGTAGCGATCCTTGCGGCCTTTACCTTGATCGACGCGTAGTGTCATGCGCTGGCTATCGATGTCGGTCACCTTGAGATGGATGGCTTCGGAGACCCTCAAACCAGCGGCGTAAGCGGTCATAAGAATCGTTCGGTGCTTAAGGCTGTCGACCGAGTCGAGGAAGTGCATGACTTCCTCGCGACTGAGAATCACCGGCAGCTTGAAGGGCCGCTTGGGCATCGGAATCTCATCGACGGCCCAGCCGCGTTTGAGTGTGACTTTGTACAGAAAGCGCAGTGCGCCGGTGGCGACACTGATACTACTCGGTGAAAGCCCTCGGGTATTCGTCAAATAGAGCTGATAGGCGCGAACCGCTTCCGGACCGAGTTCTTCTGGCGAGCGGTGAAAATGTTCTGCATAGGCGATAACCTGTTGCAGGTAGGCCGATTGGGTATTATCGGCAAGGTTGCGGATACCCATGTCTTCGATCATCCGCTGACGTAAATGAGTCATGGCAAATCTCCTGATCTGGAGGGTGAATGAAATGCTGC
>Ga0208392_1000347_pt1 | contig 12665 bp, 10 predicted proteins | sample LakWasMeta3_LOW4_2_FD_183855 | JGI IMG/M metagenome (GOLD analysis project Ga0208392, IMG submission 183855) | Freshwater sediment methanotrophic microbial communities from Lake Washington under simulated oxygen tension - Sediment Metagenome... | ecosystem: Environmental > Aquatic > Freshwater >... | reverse complement strand
CAGCTCGCTGCACGGAAGTGATTTTTTTGGGCAAGCCATAAAACGCCGAATTGATGGCTTTAAGGATTTTAACCGTCATCACCGGATCACATTCGATCACCCTAACAATATCTTTGGCTGACGCATTCAGATCGTTAGTGAGATGCACTACTTGCTGCACGCTTTTAGGAAACGCGGGCATTCTGTCTACGCAAGCAATGAGTTTGTCGTTGTCTAGCTGGGTCATGGCGACAACGCTTAAGGGCTGATAAGCATGTTAGTGGGCTTCATCCCAATTATTACCGATACCAATATCGACGATAAGCGGCACTGCGAGTTCAGCGGCTGAACTCATAATATCCCTGATCTTGACGATACAATGCTCTAGCTGTGGTTCGGCGATTTCAAAGACCAATTCATCATGCACCTGCATCAATATTTTGGCATCGGGAGTTGTTTGCTGCAGCCAATGATCGGTAGCCAGCATCGCACGTTTGATAATGTCCGCCGCTGTGCCTTGCATTGGCGCATTGATGGCCGTGCGTTCGGCATACTGGCGGCGCGGGGCATTTTTTGAATTGATTTCCGGCAAATACAGGCGTCGCCCGAACAAAGTTTCGACATAACCTTGGGCGCGGGCTTGTTCGCGGATGTTATCCATGTAGTCTTTTACCCCCGGATAGCGGGCAAAATATAAGTCGATGTAGGCTTGTGCCTGGCTACGGGATAAGCCCAATTGTTGCGCCAAGCCAAATGACGACATGCCGTAAATCAAGCCAAAGTTGATGGCTTTGGCCGAGCGGCGCAAATCGTTGGTAACTTGATCCGGTGCGACGCCGAACACTTCTGCCGCAGTGGCACGATGCACGTCCTGGCCTTCGCTAAAGGCTTTTAATAATCCGGCATCAGCGGATAAATGCGCCATGATGCGCAATTCAATTTGCGAATAATCGGCAGCGACCATTTTGTAACCTGCCGGGGCAATAAAGGCTTGGCGGATTTTGCGGCCTTCTTCGCTACGAATGGGGATGTTCTGCAAATTAGGATCGGATGACGATAATCTGCCCGTCGCCGCTACGGCTTGATGGTAAGAAGTATGCACACGACCGGTTTTAGCATCGACCTGTTGTGGCAGTTTGTCGGTATAAGTCGACTTTAATTTGCTTAAGCTGCGATGTTCAAGAATCAGCTTAGGCAACGGATAAGTTAAGGCCAGTTCCTGCAACACCGACTCATCGGTTGATGGTTGGCCTTTAGGAGTTTTCTTTAAAACCGGCAGTTTTTGTTGATCGTAAAGAATTTCCTGGATCTGTTTTGGCGAGCCCAGATTGAACGCTTGCCCAGCCAGATCATGGGCATGATGTTCAATCGACATCATCTTACTGGCCAGCTCCAGGCTTTGCTGATCGAGCATGGCCGTATCAATCAAGACGCCTTGGCTTTCGATACGCGCCAGTACGCTGATTAACGGTACTTCCAGTTCGGCGTATAACTTTAGCAGGCTCGGATGCTGTTGCAGTTTGCTGTTCAACACCTCATGCAAACGCAAGGTAATGTCGGCGTCTTCTGCTGCATAAGGCGTGGCTTCTTCGATAGCCACTTCCTGAAAACCGATTTGCTTGGCGCCTTTGCCAGCGACATCTTCATAGTGGATGGTGTCCAAATCCAAATAGGCTTTGGCCAGATCGTCCATGTTGTGTTTGCTGGCGGTGCTGTTTAACACATAGGATTCCAGCATGGTGTCATGGGCAATACCGCGTAAAGAGATGCCGTGATTGGCCAGTACATGGCTGTCGTATTTCAGGTTTTGTCCCAGCTTGGCGTGCGCCGGGCTTTCCAGCAAGGGCCGCAATTTTTCCAGGACTTCGTTCCTATCAAGCTGCTCAGGTACGCCGGGATAATCATGGGCTACCGGCACATAGGCCGCTTCGCCAGGTGTTATCGCAAAAGACACGCCGACTATTTGGGCTTTGCTGTAGTCAAGGCTGGTGGTTTCGGTGTCGAACGCGAATAACTTGGCATGGTTGAGTCGCTCCAACCAGCTATCGAACTGTGCCCAGGTTGCAATGGTCGTGTAGTTGGTTTGCGTGGGCGCTGTGGGAGGTGCGTCTTCAATGTCAAAAAGGCTTGCGGATATGGGCGTTACCGGCGGTGCAGATACTGAGTTATCGATGAGTTTTAGCCAGCTTGAAAAACCCAACTCGGCCAATAAGTTTTTCAGCTCCGCCTTGTCCATCGGTTGCTGTTTTAAATCATCCATGTGGTATGGCAAATCAAGATCGCACTTGATGGTGGTCAGTTGTTTGGACAGTGGTAACTGACCTAAGCTGGCGCGTAAGTTTTCGCCGATTTTGCCGGTGATTTGGTCGGCATGCGCCATCAGGTTTTCCAGCGTTTCGTATTGCTCCAGCCATTTTGCGGCGGTTTTGGGACCAACTTTAGGCACGCCGGGAATATTGTCCACGGTATCGCCGATCAAGGCTAAATAATCGACAATTTGTTCCGGCTTGACGCCGAATTTGTCGATCACACCCTGTCTGTCCATGCGTGTATCAGACATGGTATTTTCCAGAATGATGTGCTCGGTGACCAACTGCGCCATGTCTTTGTCGCCAGTGGAAATAATCACCCCATAGCCTTGCTGCTCGGCATGTTGTGCCAGTACGCCCAACACATCGTCGGCTTCCACGCCGGATTCCATAATCAGCGGCAGCCCCATCGCGCGAATCACGTTATGTAGCGGCTCGATTTGCACCCGCAAATCATCTGGCATCGGCGGCCGGTGCGCTTTGTATTGATCATAAAGATCATTGCGAAAGGTTTTTCCGGGCGCATCGAAGACCACGGTAATGTAATCGCTGTGGTATTCGGCAATCAGCTTGCGCAGCATACTGGTCACGCCGTGGATGGCGTTGGTCGGTAAGCCCAGCGGGCTGGTTAAGGGTGGAATAGCATGGTAGGCGCGGAATAAAAAAGAAGATCCATCTACCAAAATCAGGCGTTGTCTTGTGGGCTCGGACATATATAGCGGTTGTTGTAATTATTGTTGGGCTAAAGGTGGCGGATGGGCTAACAATGTCAGGTTTTGCGTTTAACTTCAACGATATTGGCAAGTTGGCTGAGTTTGTTGAAGATCTGACTTAGTTGATCGGTATTTTCAACTTGAATGGTTAAATCAAGATCCGCAGAGAAATCGGGGTGACTATGCAGCGCTGCATTGCTAATGTGGATTTTGGCTTGCGCAAGCACTTGGCTGACATCCGCCAATAGGTTTTGTGCGTTGAATGCCTGAATAACAATTGGTACAGCATGGCTGGCTTTTTGTGCCCCCCAGCTGACATCGATCAATCGGTCATGTTTTTGTGGTTCCAATTGCACGATATTAGGGCAACTTTTTCGATGTACGGTAATGCCTTTAAGATGCGAAATGTAACCAATGATGTCATCGCCCTGAACTGGGGTGCAACAATGCGCAAATGATGTCAGTACATTGTCCATGCCGTTGACGGTGACGATGGATTTGGTAACAACTTTTTGTTGCTTGCCTAACAACGGAGCGCTTTCCAGTTCCGGTATTTTAAAAAATGCGGCTAATTGACGATTATTGATGTCGCTACGGCCAATGGCTTCAAACAGACGATCGGCATCAGTCTGTTTAAAATGCCGCGCCAACTCTGTGACATCTAGCGCTTTAATGCCTAAACGCTGAGTTTCTTTTTCTAAAATGGCTTTGCCGGCCGTAATATTCTGGGTCTGTTGTTGATTTTTAAACCAGCTTTTGACTTTGCTGATTGCGCTGGTGGTTTTTAAATAACCTAAATGCGCGTCTATCCAATGACGGTTAGGTCCGCCGTCTTTAACGGTGAGAATTTCTACTTGTTCCCCGGATTTTAATGTGTAAGTCAATGGCACAATGCGGCCATTGATTTTGGCGCCACGGCATCGGTGACCGACTTCGGTATGAACGGCGTAAGCAAAATCCAGCGGGGTTGCGCCTTTGACTAAGTCGACCAATTTGCCGGCCGGGGTTAACACGTATACCCGGTCATTAAATAGTTCGCTGCGAAAATTTTCGCTGAATGCTTCGTCAGTGGTTTTGTCTTCCAGCAATCGGCGTAACGTGGCGACGCTTTTTTCCATGGCTGCATTTTGCTTGCCGCCTTCTTTATATGCCCAGTGTGCAGCAACGCCCAGTTCGGCAAAATCATGCATGTCGCGGGTGCGGATTTGTACCTCAATGCGATTGCCGTGACTATCCAAGATGACTGTATGCAGCGATTGGTAACCGTTTTCTTTGGGGTTGGCGATGTAGTCGTCAAATTCTTTAGGGATGTACTGCCAGCCGCTATGCACAAAGCCCAATGCCGCGTAGCACTGCGTCAGGTTGTCGACAATCACGCGTACAGCCAGCAAGTCATAAAGCTCATCAAGGGGCAGCTGCTTACGCTGCATTTTTTTCCAGATGCTAAAAATATGCTTTGGGCGGCCATAGCATTGGCAGGCAATACCTTCATCACTGAGCTTTTGTTGCAGGGAAACTATGAAGTCCTGAATACAGTCTTCGCGGTGCTTGCGCTTATTGGATAAGCCTTGGGCAATTTCACGATAGGCATGGGGCTCCAAAAAGCGGAAAGCCATGTCTTCCAATTCCCATTTGAGCTGATGAACGCCCAGCCGGTTGGCAATCGGTGCGTAAATATCCAGGGTTTCGCGTGCGATAAAGTGCCGAACTTCGTGCGATTCTTTAGCTAAACCATGCAAGCGTTGAATTCGATAGGCCAATTTGATCAATACTGCCCGCACGTCTTGAGTCATGGATAGCAGCATTCGACGCAAGGTTTCAGTCTGGTTGGGCTGGCTGGCCATTTCCGGCGCATACACGGTAACAGTATTTAGCCAATTGACATCGTTGACCAAAGTGGCAATGGTGTCGCCAAACTGCTGTTTAATATCGGGTTTTTGGATTAGTTTGGCAAGACGAGGGTCGCTAAGGATGGCGGCGACCAGGGTGTTTGTATCAACATTTAAACTTCGCAAAATTGCCGCGACCTGAACGCCCTTAGGTCGATAATAATCTGAATCGATAGGGATTTTTGCCACAACGGCCAAGGCCTGATCTAGCAAATGCTGCTCCGGTTCGGGGTAACCGCTAAAAGACGGGGTGTCGGCGCTGGTGTTTTTACGCATTTGCGGATGCTGACCTTAAAAAAACTGAGTCATTATGATAGTCTAACGACGTTAAGTAAATCTGCATTCCACCCGATGTTTTTGTTCGCTGATTAGCTATGCTATAGCTGCAGATTTGATTTCATTACACAATTATCCTTAAAGAGAAATATGAAAATTACAGTATTTGGAAGCGGTTATGTTGGTCTGGTTACGGGTGCATGCCTTGCCGAAGTAGGTAATAACGTCGTGTGCATGGATATTGATGAAGGCAAAATAAATAAGTTAAAGCAAGGCATTATTCCTATTTACGAACCTGGCTTGGAAGCTATGGTTAAGGAAAATCAGGCAGCAGGGCGGTTGAGCTTTACTACTGATGTCAAGGAAGCCGTCGACCATGGTCTGTTTCAATTTATCGCGGTAGGAACGCCGCCTGATGAAGACGGCTCCGCTGATTTGCAATATGTTTTGGCGGTTGCGAAAAGCATTGCCGAAAACATGGAAGATTATCGGGTGGTGATTGATAAATCGACCGTACCGGTGGGAACTGCTGACCGAGTTAAAAATGTCATTGATGAGGTTCTGGCCCAACGCGGCAAGGCATTGGAGTTTGATGTTGTTTCCAACCCTGAGTTTCTTAAAGAGGGCGCGGCGCTGGATGATTTTATGAAGCCGGACCGCGTCGTTATCGGTACTGATAACCCCCGAACTGCCGAGTTGTTAAAAGCGTTATACGCGCCATTCAACCGCAGCCATGACCGGGTGATCGCCATGGACATCCGTTCTGCCGAGCTGACCAAATACGCGGCTAACGCTATGCTGGCCACCAAAATCAGCTTTATGAATGAATTGGCCAATCTGGCCGAGCGCTTGGGTGCGGATATTGAAAATGTCAGACGCGGCATAGGTTCCGATAGTCGTATCGGCTACAGTTTTATTTATCCGGGTTGCGGATATGGCGGGTCATGCTTTCCGAAAGACGTTAAAGCTTTGGAAAGAACCGCCAAAGAAATCGGCTATCACGCTGAATTGCTCAATGCGGTAGAAAACGTCAACAATCGTCAAAAACATCGCCTATTTGAAAAAATCAGCAGCCATTATCAAGGTAACCTGAAAGGCAAAGTATTTGCGTTATGGGGATTGGCGTTTAAACCCAATACCGATGACATGCGTGACGCACCTAGCCGCGTCCTGCTGGAAGCGTTAATAGATGCTGGCGCTACCGTACAAGCTTATGACCCTGAAGCGATTGAAGAAGCACAGCGCATTTACGGCAACAAAGCAGGCTTGAGTTACAGCCAATCTCCTGTCGATGCACTAAAAGGTGCCGATGCGCTGGCGATTGTCACGGAATGGAAACAGTTCCGTAGCCCTGACTTTGATTTACTCAGTACTACTTTGACCGACAAGGTCATCTTTGACGGCCGCAATATGTTTGAACCGGCAATTGTTAGCCGCAGTGGTTTACAGTATTACGCTATCGGCCGCTAACTGCTGTCTTTATGAGAGCAATGTGATATGGCATTAAACTACGCAGAGCACCGTATCAGTGAAGCTGAGTATCTCGACGGTGAAAAAGTTAGCACGATAAAACATGAATTTATTGATGGTGCTGTGTATGCCATGGCTGGCGCCAGTAAGAATCATGAAAGAATATCTCTTAATGTGTCCAGAAAATTTGGCAACCATTTAGAAAATTCACCTTGTGAGCCTTTTTCTTCAGATATGAAGGTAAAAGCGGGTACAGCATTCTTTTATCCTGATGTTATGGTGGTTTGTGACAATCAGGATACTGATCCCTATTACACAGAAGCGCCGGTGATTATTGTTGAGGTATTATCGGCATCCACGCGTAAAACCGATGAAACTATCAAAAGAAGAGCCTATCAATCTATACCCAGTTTAAAAGAGTATGTGCTGATTGAGCAGGACATCGTTGATGTAGAAGTCTGCAGACGTTCTCAAGGCTGGGTATCTGAGCATTATTTCTTGGGCGATGAGGTCACTTTTGAAGCTATCAATCTAACGCTGTCGGTCGCCGATATTTACCAGCGTGTAGACAATGAAGACATGCGCGGCTTTCTGCTTGCCCAAAACAATTTAACCGAAACATCATGAAAATTATCCCCACAGCCATTCCCGATTTACTCATTTTTGAACCCAAAGTATTTGGCGACCAACGCGGTTTTTTTCTGGAAAGTTACAATCAACTTACTTTTCAGGCGTTGACAGGTTTGACGCTGAATTTTGTCCAAGACAACCATTCCCGCTCCGCCAAAAACGTCTTAAGAGGTCTGCATTACCAAATTCAACAGCCACAAGGCAAGCTGGTGCGCGTGGTCAGCGGCAGCGTGTTTGATGTCGCGGTAGATTTACGCAAATCCTCACCTACCTTTGGCCGCTGGGATGGCGTGGAATTAAGCGGCGACAATCATCGGCAATTATGGGTGCCACCTGGCTTTGCGCATGGCTTTGTGGTGCTGTCCGAACAAGCCGATTTTCTCTATAAAACCACCGATTATTACGCGCCGGAACATGAGCGTTGCATTCGCTGGGATGATCCTGATATCGGCATTGTTTGGCCAGAAGGTATTGCTCCGCTGCTTTCCGGTAAAGATCAGCAAGGCTTGTCGTTGAAAGATGCCGAGGTTTTTGCATGAAAAATCATCAGGAAAGAGGATTTTCACGCACGGTAGTGCGCCCGAAGGGTGGTGTACACGACTGCATGGATGCAGGAGGTAGTGCAACGCAGGGAGCAGTTGTCGAGGGAGGTACACCATGAAAGTTTTGTTGACCGGTAGTCAAGGCCAAGTTGGCTGGGAATTAGCCAGAACACTATTGCCGTTGGGCGAAGTTGTCGCAGCCAGCCGCGCTCAAGCCGATTTATCCGATCTGGATGGCTTGCGCCGCAGTATCCGGTCCATCAAGCCAGATATTATCGTCAATGCTGCGGCTTATACCGCAGTCGATAAGGCTGAAACTGACCAAGAACAGGCTTTTTTGATCAACGCGCAAGCGGCTGGCGTGTTAGCCGAGGAAGCGGCAATTTGCGGTGCCTTGTTGATTCATTATTCCACCGATTATGTGTTTGACGGTAGTAAGACGGGCGCCTACTTGGAAGGTGACCAGACCAACCCGCTCAATGTTTACGGCCAAAGCAAATTAGCTGGCGAACAGGCTATTCAAGCCAGCACTGCGGACTTTTTGATCTTGCGTACGACTTGGGTGTATGCCGCCCGAGGCAATAATTTTGTTAAAAGCATTTTGCGGCTGGCGCAAGAGCGCGAAGAGTTGAATATTGTTGCCGATCAAATCGGTGCGCCCACTTGGGCGCGGTTGATTGCCGAAAGCACTGCGCACATCTTGCGGCAAGCGCAGCAAGAAAGGCAGCAAGGTGGATTTAAACCGGGCATTTACAATCTCACCTCAACGGGCGAAACCTCTTGGCATGGCTTTGCCGAAAAAATCATCGAATTAGCCAAGCAACAAGACGGCCTGTCGATTAAAACCCAACGCGTCAATTCCATTCCGACCAGCGCCTACCCGTTACCTGCGATACGCCCGGCCAATTCGCGGCTTTCAACCCAGCGTTTGCAAAAACACTACCAACTCGCGTTGCCGTCTTGGGAAACTGCGTTGCAACTGTGTATGGATGAGATTTTCTCGAGCAAACCATAAAACCTCCCAGACAAAAAAAACTTCGCGTGCGCCTACTTAAGGAAAGTAATTTATGAGAATTTTAATCACTGGCGGTGCAGGCTTCATCGGCTCTGCTTTGATCCGCCATTTGATCAACAACACCGAACATAGCGTTATCAACGTCGATAAACTGACTTACGCGGGCAATCTGGAATCGTTAACGACTGTTGCTGAAAGCCCGCGTTACAGTTTTGAACAAGCCGATATTTGCGATGCAGCCGGGATTACTAAACTACTGCAACAATACCAACCGGACGCCATCATGCATTTGGCGGCAGAATCCCATGTCGACCGCTCCATCGACGGCCCGGCGGATTTTATTGAAACCAACATCGTCGGCACTTACGTGTTGGTCGAAGCCGCCAGACAGTATTGGCAAGCGCTGCCGGAGCCGCAAAAAGCCGGTTTTCGCTTTCATCATATTTCTACCGATGAAGTGTTTGGCGACCTGCATGGTACCGACGACTTATTTACCGAGCAAACCCCATACGCGCCCAGTTCGCCTTATTCGGCCTCCAAAGCCAGCTCCGATCATATTGTTCGGGCTTGGCAACGTACCTATGGTTTGCCTATCGTCGTGACCAATTGTTCCAATAACTACGGCCCGTATCAATTCCCCGAAAAGCTCATCCCGGTGGTTATTCTTAATGCGTTGGAAGGTAAGCCATTGCCGGTTTATGGCAACGGCCAGCAAATCCGGGATTGGCTATTTGTCGATGACCATGCAAGAGCATTGTTGACCGTATTGGAGCGTGGCGACATCGGCGAAACTTATAACATCGGCGGGCATAACGAAAAAACCAACCTCACTGTCGTGCAAACCCTGTGCGACATCTTGGACGAACTAAAACCGGAGAAACCTAACGACATCAGCCATTACCGGGACTTGATTACTTACGTTAAAGATCGACCAGGGCACGATTTACGTTATGCCATCGACGCCAGCAAAATTGCTAAAGAACTCGACTGGACTCCCGAAGAAACCTTCGACACCGGCCTTAAAAAGACCGTGCAGTGGTATTTGGATAATTTGGATTGGTGCCAACACATACAAGACGGCAGTTATCGCCGGGAAAGATTAGGTTTGAATACTGGAGAATCAGCATGAGCTGGAAAGGCATTATCCTCGCTGGCGGCGCCGGCACCCGTTTACACCCGATCACCAAAGCCGTTTCCAAACAGTTACTGCCGGTGTACGACAAACCAATGATTTATTACCCGCTATCAGTGCTAATGCTGGCCGGTATTCAGGACGTCCTGATCATTACCACGCCAGAGGATCAGCTTAATTTCAAAAACTTACTCGGTGACGGCAGCGATTTTGGTATTCGCATCGAATACGCTGCGCAGCCCAAACCGGAAGGCTTGGCGCAAGCGTTTTTAATCGGTGAAGACTTTATCGGTGACAGCAATACCTGCCTGGTGTTGGGCGACAACATCTTTTTCGGCCAGGGCTTTACCGCCAGTTTAAAGCGAGCCATGACACGTACTAAGGGCGCCACGGTTTTCGGTTACAAAGTCAAAGATGCCGAACGTTTTGGCGTAGTGGAATTTAACCAAGACAACAAAGCTGTATCCATCGAAGAAAAACCCGCACAACCAAAATCAAACTACGCAGTGACCGGGCTGTATTTTTACGACAACCAAGTCGTCAATCACGCCAAAAACATAAAGCCATCTGCACGCGGTGAATTGGAAATTACCGAAATCAATCGCGTTTATCTGGAAAATCAACAGCTCAATGTCGAAATATTAGGCCGCGGCTTCGCCTGGCTGGATACCGGCACCCACGACAGCCTGATTGATGCAGGCCAATTTGTGCAAACCGTTGAGAATCGCCAAGGCTTTAAAATTGCCTGTCTGGAAGAGATTGCCTTTCATCAGGGCTGGTTATCTAAGGAAGATTTAGTGAAACGCGGCCATGCCTTGGGTAAAACTGCTTATGGGGAGTATTTGCTGGAAATTGCAGAGTTGTAGGATGGGTAGAGCGCAGAGAAACCCACCGCACCGAGGATTTTATTTTGATGGGTTTCGGCAAAGCCTCTACCCATCCTACCAGATGCATATTTCCTACAACTCTGGAATTTGGCACTCGAGGCCACACCGTTGAAGTCACTCGTCCTTGTTCTTGGAGCCGGTGCCAGCAAGGAAGTCAATCTACCAATTGGTTCTGAGCTGAAGACCGTGATCGCGCGCTTACTTGACATCCGGTTTCAGCATGGATTGATGCAAGAAAGTGGTGACGACCAAATCACTCAAAGTCTTCGAATGATCGCATCAAGAGAACATGGAGGTCGAGGCAATATAAATCCCTACCTTCACATATGTCGGCGGATAAGGGATGCAATGCCACAAGCCATTTCGATCGACAACTTCATTGACTCACACGCAGGGGAACCAATGATTGCGCTTTGCGGTAAGTTGGCGATCGCACGAGCAATCCTCGCCGCAGAATCCAAGAGCACATTGACGATCAATCGTAGCAACATCTATAACAAGCTTGACTTTACAAAGAACGCAAAGACTTGGTTCAACTTATTCTTCCAATTACTGACTGAAAACTGTCGTGTGGATGATCTCCCTGCGCGCCTTCAATCTATTGGTATCGTAACATTCAACTACGACCGTTGCCTTGAGCACTTCCTATTCCAAGCACTCCAGAACTACTATGGAATCTCCCCATCCGACGCGGCGGTAGTTCTATCAAACTTGGAAGTTCATCATCCATATGGGATGGTAGGGAGACTTCCCTGGATGGATCAGCAAAATTCTATTGAGTTTGGGAGCGAACCGCACCCGACCCAACTAATAACTATTGCAGAGCAACTTCGAACGTTTACTGAAGGCACCGATCCAAGTGTGAGCGACATTGAGGCGATTCGGCAAACCATAAGGCAGGCGCGCCGAATCGCATTTCTCGGATTCGCGTTCCACCGCCTAAATATGAGCTTGCTGTTTGAGGCCTCTGAACCGACCCCTGACAAGTCAACAACTGGAATCTTTGCAACCGCTTTGGGCATCTCTTCGAGTGACTGCCAACACATTGCCAACGAACTGTCAGCCCACACTGGACTTGCCAACGGACCGATGCAACTCCGGAACAACCTCACGTGTTCTGAGCTCATCCAAGAGTATTGGCGTGGTTTGTCTATGAACTAGCTCGTAGGATGTGCTGAGGTACGAAGCGCATCGTTCGCGATTGATGCGCCTCCGCCGTCGGCATATCCTTCGGGTGTTTGAAATCGAATCACAGCTAAGCTTAAACCCTCGCTCCAGCAGCGCTACGCTACATAAGGTCTGCAGTCCTGCCTAGTCATATCGATTTATAGACACTGGCTTTAGAAAAGTCGCAGCTCGTAGGATGTGCTGAGGCACGAAGCGCATCGTTCGCGATTGATGCGCCTCGGCAATTGCTCCTTGCATTGCTCTACCTCCTGCATCCATGCAGTCGTCCTTCGTCGGCACATCCTACGGATGTTTGAAATTGAATCACAGCTAAGCTTAACTCATCGCTCCAGCAGCGCTACGCTACATAAGGTCTGCAGTCCTGCCTAGTCATATCGATTTATAGACACTGGCTTTAGAAAAGTCGCAGCTACACAACTCAATTGCCACATCTTTTTGATAAAGAGAGCTTTTAGTTGGCAGTTCATTTACTCTTTACCCATCAAAATCAGGCGAGAATCTGAGTATCTTGATACTCATGATTCATCTTTTGTAATTCCCATCTTAACCAAGTGAAGTTTTCTAATGAGACAGCTTACGCCGGAAGGCCAGCAAATAATCAACAACATTGCCCAACGTTATAATTTCAGTCCCGA
>Ga0208392_1000345_pt1 | contig 12693 bp, 8 predicted proteins | sample LakWasMeta3_LOW4_2_FD_183855 | JGI IMG/M metagenome (GOLD analysis project Ga0208392, IMG submission 183855) | Freshwater sediment methanotrophic microbial communities from Lake Washington under simulated oxygen tension - Sediment Metagenome... | ecosystem: Environmental > Aquatic > Freshwater >... | reverse complement strand
GTGCAGATATGTTTTGGTGTCTTAAAACACCAAAAAAACTATCAACCACAAATGGGATGATTTTCCGCTTGTGATTGATTTGGAGAGATGGTATCTACTTGCTGGATGCCGTTGTTAGCAATTTGATCGCATTACTTTTTAATTTAGTATTAAACCCTTTAAAAAAAGAAGGATGATACATTCTTATTGACATGGGAGGTAAATACTTAGATGAAACTTTAGCCAACTGCCTTTGAGTATTGCTTGTATCGGAGTTTAAGAATTCCACATCTGAAAAATGAAATTTTATGTCGTGATCTCTATTAGGACCGGTAAGAAAAATTATTATATCTGGTTTTATAATATCGACTTCTTGTTTAATAACGGGAAAAGAGTTCCTTTCAATAGCTCTGATTCTGGGTATTACTCCTGTTTTGGCATTTGCTTTACCAATTTTTGAAATATTATTCCAAATGTAGATTATTTTTTTACCTTTATTATGTTTATTCAATTCTTTTTGAAAAAAACGAAAGCCTCTCCAGTAAGCACTCCTTTTATACCCCAGATAAAACCCCTCATCACAAAAGAATTTTTTATACCTATCCATTCCTACATTTATCGAACGAGTAAAGCCATCTTTATCCCACCAGCCTTTAGTCTCTTGGCCAAAAATCATTACTTTTATATCTGCATTGGCGAGTTTTTCTTCATCAATACATATTAGTAACGGATTGGTATGCTCATTCTTTTCATCGTCTAACTGAGATAATAAATCGCCCCAATATTCAGAATATAAATCATGTAATTGTTGATTGATACTCATAAAACATCCTTTTAATTGCTAACAAGTTGAGTAGCCGGTAGAACGGGTAAAGCAACGAGTAACCCATCGCATTGACAATTGACATGATGGGTTTCGGCTAACGCCTCTACCCATCCTACCCAAAAGCTTAAACCGCTTTCTTAATCCGCTCCATCGCCTTTTGCAGATTCGTCATGCTGGTGGCGATCGAAATCCGGATATGCCCCGGCGTGCCGAATGCCGACCCCGGCACCAGTGCAACGCCGGCTTGTTCGATTAAGTATTCGGAGAAGCCAAGATCGTCATCGATACCGTCCAATCCAGCAATCAATTTTTCGACGTTGGGGAACACATAGAAAGTGCCATCAGTTTCCATGCACTCGACACCGTTGATGCTGTTCAATTCGCTGACGACATAATCGTGGCGCTTTTTGAATTCGGCGCACATACCGTCGATAAAGCTTTGGTCGCCGGTTAACGCGGCTTCGGCGGCATGTTGCGAAATCGAGGTCGGGTTCGATGTGCTCTGCGATTGAATAGTAGTCATCGCTTCGATCAAATCCGCAGGGCCCGCAGCATAACCGATACGCCAGCCGGTCATCGAGTAGGCTTTGGATACGCCGTTCATGACCACGGTGCGGTCGTACAGGTCGGGGTGCGCGTTCAGGATATTGACGAACGTGCCTTTCTGCCACAGCGTGTGCTCGTACATATCGTCGGTGGCGATGATGATGTTCGGGAATTCTTTCAGCACATCGCCCAGCGCTTTAAGCTCTTCCAAACTATAGGCAACACCGGACGGGTTGGACGGGCTGTTGATGAAAATCAGGCGAGTCTTATCGGTGATCGCCGCGCGCAATTGTTCCGGCGTGATTTTAAAACGTTGCGTCTGGGTCGTTTCGATAATTACCGGAACGCCGTCAGCCAACAGCACCATGTCAGGGTATGACACCCAGTACGGCGCCGGAATAATCACTTCATCGCCCGGATTCAACAGGGCCTGACACAAGTTGTACGAGCTTTGCTTGCCGCCGCAGGAAACCAGGATTTGCTTGGCCTGGTAATCGAGACCGTTATCGTTCTTGTACTTGGCGATAATGGCTTTTTTCAGGCTGGCGATGCCGTCAACGGCGGTGTATTTGGTTTGGCCGCTTTCGATCGCCTTAATGCCTGCCGCCTTGATATGGTCCGGGGTATCAAAATCCGGCTCACCGGCACCGAGGCCGACAATGTCTTTACCCGCAGCACGCATTTGCGCGGCTCTGGCGGTAATCGCCAAAGTCGGTGATGGTTTAACTGCCTGGACTCTGTTAGAAAGTTTGATGCTCATGGTTCCCCGTGTAAAATCAATGTCAAAGGTGTAGGCGATTATACCCTATGTATAATGGCTTACTAACAACAAGGTGTTAAATTATTGGCATCGTTCCCACGCTCCGGCGTGGGAATGCAGACTGAGACGCTCCGGCGTCGAGTTAGGCAACAATAAAAAGTTGCGTTTATTGAGAAGACCAAGTGAAAAAGAAGTTTAAACTCCACAGCCGGTTTCAGCCTGCCGGTGACCAGCCTACTGCGATCAAAGCCTTGGTCGAGGGCTTGAGCGATGGCGAAGTGCATCAGACCTTGCTGGGCGTGACCGGTTCAGGCAAAACCTTTACGATGGCCAATGTCATTAACCAGGTGCAGCGCCAGGCCATGATCCTGGCGCCCAATAAAACCCTGGCTGCGCAGTTATACGGCGAGATGAAAGAATTTTTCCCGGAAAACAGCGTCGAGTACTTCGTTTCTTATTATGATTATTACCAGCCGGAAGCATATGTCCCGGCCTCCGATACCTTCATCGACAAGGATGCGGCGATCAATGAGCATATCGAACAGATGCGCTTGTCGGCGACCAAGGCGCTGATCGAACGGGAGGATACCATCGTCGTTGCCACAGTCTCGGCCATTTACGGCTTGGGTGAGCCGGAATCGTATTTCCAGATGGTGCTGCACCTGGTCAAGGGCGATATGATCAACCAGCGCGATATTTTGCGGCGGCTGGCGGAAATGCAATATACCCGCAACGACATCGACCTGCGCCGGGCGACTTACCGGGTGCGCGGCGAAGTTATCGATGTGTTCCCGGCCGAATCGGACAGCGAGGCGCTACGGGTAGAGCTGTTCGATGACGAAGTGGAACGCCTGTCATTATTCGATCCTTTGACCGGCGAAATCACCCAGCGATTGGCGCGCTATACCATTTATCCTAAAAGCCACTATGTGACGCCGCGAGACCAACTATTGGATGCGGTTGAAAAGATCAAGGTAGAGCTCAAGGAGCGCCTTGAGCAACTGCGTGCGCTGGACAAGCTGGTCGAAGCGCAACGGCTGGAGCAACGGACGCTGTTCGACATTGAAATGATTCTGGAAATCGGCTATTGCTCCGGCATTGAAAACTATTCCCGCCACCTGTCCGGAAGAAGCGCGGGTGAGGCGCCGCCGACCATGTTCGATTACTTGCGCAACGATGCTCTGGTATTTCTTGATGAAAGCCACGTCTCCGTGCCGCAGATCGGCGCGATGTACAAAGGCGACCGCTCGCGAAAGGAAACGCTGGTCGAATACGGCTTCCGGCTGCCTTCGGCATTGGATAACCGCCCGCTGACATTTGAAGAATTCGATGCCAGAGCGCCGCAGCGCATTTATATCTCGGCGACTCCTGGCCCCTACGAGCGCGAGCTTTCAGGCGTATTCGCCGAACAGGTGGTCAGGCCAACCGGCCTGCTCGATCCGGTCGTGGAAGTGCGCCCCGCGACCACGCAGGTCGATGATCTGCTGTCAGAAATCAACAAGCGTGTTGCGGTCAATGAGCGGGTGCTGGTCACCACGCTGACCAAGCGCATGTCGGAAGACTTGACCGAATATTTGATGGAACATAAAGTGCGGGTGCGTTACCTGCATTCCGACATCGACACCGTCGAGCGCGTCGAGATCATCCGCGATTTGCGGCTGGGCCAGTTCGATGTGCTGGTCGGCATCAACCTGCTGCGCGAAGGGCTGGATATACCGGAAGTGTCGCTGGTTGCGATACTGGACGCTGACAAAGAAGGTTTTTTGCGTTCGGTCGTGTCGCTGGTGCAAACCATCGGCCGTGCGGCGCGGAATGTCAACGGCATGGCGATTTTGTACGGCGATAAAATCACCAAATCAATGCAGCAAGCGATCGATGAAACCGAGCGCCGCCGCGAGAAACAGCACAAGTTCAACATCGAGCACCATATCGTGCCGAAAACCGTGTTTAAGTCGATCACTGATATTCTGGAGGTATCGATCCCCGGCGCCGGCATGACCAAAGGCAATAAACTGCTCGACAAAGTTGCGGAATTCCCGGCCGACTACAAGGCGACGATGTCTCCCAAGCAGGCGGGCAAGAAACTGAAACAGCTCGAAGAAGCCATGTACAAGCATGCGAAAAACCTTGAATTCGAGCAGGCGGCAAAAATCCGGGATGAAATTAAGGTATTGCAGGGGTTGATGTTGGGGTAGGTTACCCAACATTTTGCACATGTTGATGTCGGGCATAAACAGCACGCCCTACCTACGGGACTTAAATCTTACAGAGGGGTGGCGACTGAGACGGATTGTAGTAGTATATTTTACACAAGGTAATTCAGCAAAAACATCATCAACTAAATTCAATAATGACCAAGGATTCAAATGAAAAATTAATTACTATAATCATCTTAATATCATCAGCTAATGTATATGCAGATGGCTTGAGCAATTTAACGAATGAAATCACGCGCCTAAACAATAAAATGGAAATGGATTCTTATAGCGAAAGTAGTCAAGACGCTGTCGATGAGTTCAAACAAAGGGCTAATGAAACTATAACTGAATTAAAAGAACAAAAAAAGAACATGAAATATTAAAGCGTGAATCACCACTTGAATGGGAAATAATCGAAGCAAAAAATACAATTAGTAATTACCATTTTGTAAAGAGCTGGAGACTACAAAAGTTATTGAAGACGACGATTCAGCTGTGGCTAGAGTTACAGCATCTTCATTAGCTAAATGTAGGGAGCATATCATCACCGAAAATGACGTACTTGCCGCAGAAAAGAGAATAAATGAAAATACCGCTCTATTGGCATATCAAAAAGAAAAGCAAGAAAAAGCAAGGGCTGCGCTCATTGATGAAATGAATGCGGCTAAAGCTGCCAAAACTGCGCCGTGACTCTTTGTACTGAGCGCGTAGGATGGGTAGAGCGTAGCGAAACCCATCACTTCCCCAAAGAACACCTATTCCAAATCCACATCAAATTCATCATCACCTCCCGCCCAATCTTCCGGCAAAATCCCCGAACGAACATAGCGGTGAAAAGACGAATGCGGCCAATCGGCCACTTTCTGTACATAACCATGTTTCACTGGGTTAAAGTGAATGTAATCCACGTGCCGCCTAAAATCTTCGCCATCCCGAATCGCATGCTCCCAAAATCGCCGTTGCCATATCCCGCGTTCCTGTTTGCGAAGACGACTTTTTGAAATTGGCTCATCCTTTTCTATCTCCCGAGAAAAGGCCGATTTAATTTGCCGCCAGCGCTGGCTGAAATCATGGTCTCCGTCTGGCAATGTCCATATTGCGTGGAGATGCTCGGGCATAATAACGATGGCGTCGATTTCGAATGGATGGGCTTCTTTGACGTCCTTGAAGGCTTCTCGCAGGGTATCAATATGATCTACCAATAATGTCCGGTTGCAGTCTGCCAGATTGACCGTGAAAAAATAGGTTCCACCAACAAGACGGTAGCGTCGGTAATCGGTCATTTGTATTCCGGTCTATACAGTGATGGGTTTCGCTACGCTCTACCCATCCTACATTTCTCTATTGTCCAGACCGGATGAGGCGATAAGCCCCATCCGGTCTGGCTTGGCCGTAATTTATATTTTGATTGATGATCAAGCTTTTGCAAACTGTAACATCTCATGCTCAACATCGACTTTGATGGTATCGCCAGCCACGAAATTGCCGGCCAATATCTGCTGAGCCAGCGGGTTTTCAAGCTGTTGCTGGATAGCGCGCTTCATCGGCCTTGCGCCATAAACCGGGTCGAAGCCCGCTTCGCCCAGCAAATCCAGCGCCTGCTCTGAAACTTCCAAGCCGATTTCGCGGTCCTGCAAGCGTTTGCGCAAGTACTCGATCTGCATCACGCAAATCGCGCGAATCTGTCCGCGACCCAGTGAATGGAACACCACCGCTTCGTCGATCCGGTTGATGAATTCCGGCCGGAACTTAGTGCTGACGATTTCCATGACCGCTGCTTTCATCTCCGAGTAGTGCGCTTCACCGGACAGCGATTGAATAATATCCGAGCCCAAATTGGAGGTCATTACGATAATGGTGTTCCTGAAATCGACTGTCCTGCCCTGTCCGTCGGTCAAGCGGCCGTCGTCCAGCACTTGCAACAGGATGTTGAACACATCCGGGTGGGCTTTTTCAATTTCATCCATCAAAATGACCGAATACGGTTTGCGCCGGACCAGTTCGGTCAGATAACCGCCTTCTTCATAGCCGACATAGCCGGGAGGCGCACCGATCAAACGCGCGACCGAATGCTTTTCCATAAACTCGGACATGTCGATGCGCACCATTGCATCAACCGTATCGAACATGAATTCGGCCAGCGCCTTGCACAGCTCGGTCTTACCGACGCCGGTCGGCCCCAGGAACAGGAACGAACCGTTCGGCCGGTTCGGGTCGGCCAAGCCGGCCCTGGAGCGGCGGATTGCGTCGCTGACCGCTCTCAGCGCCTCTTCCTGGCCGACCACCCGTTTGCTGAGCTGCTCTTCCATATGCAGCAATTTTTCGCGCTCGCCTTCCATCATTTTCGATACCGGAATGCCGGTCCATTTCGACACCACTTCGGCGATTTCCTCTTCGGTGACTTTATTGCGCAGCAAAGTCATCTTGTGTTCTTCAGCCGGTACGTCCGCATGTAGCTGTTTTTCCAATGCCGGAATAATACCGTATTGCAGTTCCGACATCTTGGCCAGATCGCCGGCGCGGCTGGCCGCTTCCAGTTCGGTTTTGGCCTGCTCCAGTTTTTCCTTGATCGATGCCGAGCCCTGTAATGACGCCTTTTCGGCTTTCCAGATTTCTTCCAAATCGGAATATTCTTTTTCCAGCTCGGCGATTTCTTCTTCCAATGTTTCCAGACGTTTTTTCGACGCCGGATCGGATTCTTTCTTCAGCGCGACCTGCTCGATTTTTAACTGGATCAAACGCCGGTACAAGCGGTCCATTTCCTCCGGCTTGGAGTCGATTTCCATGCGGATGCGGCTGGCCGCTTCGTCGACCAAGTCGATCGCCTTATCCGGCAGCTGGCGGTCGGAAATATAGCGGTACGACAGATTCGCCGCTGCGACAATGGCCGGATCGGTAATTTCGACGCCGTGATGCACCTCGTATTTTTCTTTCAAGCCGCGCAAGATTGAAACGGTATCCTCGACGCTGGGCTCGTCGATCAGCACTTTTTGGAACCTACGCTCCAACGCCGCGTCTTTTTCGACATATTTGCGGTATTCGTCCAATGTCGTCGCGCCGACGCAATGCAGCTCACCACGCGCCAGCGCCGGTTTCAGCATGTTGCCGGCATCCATTGCACCTTCAGCTTTGCCGGCGCCGACCATAGTGTGTAGCTCGTCGATAAACAGGATCACCTGCCCTTCCTGTTTGGCGAGATCGTTCAGCACGCCTTTCAGGCGCTCCTCGAATTCACCGCGAAACTTGGCTCCAGCAATCAGCGCCGCCATGTCCAGCGCCAGCACCTGCTTGCCTTTGATGCCTTCCGGCACTTCGCCGTTGACGATGCGCTGTGCCAGACCTTCGACAATCGCAGTCTTGCCGACGCCCGGCTCGCCAATCAGCACCGGATTGTTTTTGGTGCGCCGTTGCAACACCTGTATCGTGCGGCGAATCTCGTCGTCCCGTCCGATGACCGGGTCTAATTTTCCTTGTTCGGCGCGTTCGGTCAGGTTGATGGTGTATTTTTTCAAGGCCTGGCGTTGCTCTTCGGCATTGGCATCATCGACCGGCTGGCCGCCGCGCATCGCATCGATGGCTTTTTCGACCGCTTGTTTGGTAACCCCGGCTTTTCTGAGCAGGTCCTGAAGCGTCCCTTTCTCTTCCAGAGCCGCCAGGATGAACAGCTCGCTGGAGATGAATTTGTCGCCGCGCTTTTGCGCCAGTTTGTCGGTTAAATTCAACAGGCGCGACAGTTCGTTGGAAATCTGCACGTCGCCGCCGGCGCCGCTCACCGTTGCCAAACGATCCAGTTCCTTAACCAGCTCGGTGCGCAGCAGCTGCGTATTGATGCCCATCTGGGTCAGCAGCGGCCTGATGCTGCCGCCCTGTTGGTCCAGTAAAGCCAGCATCACATGAACCGGCTCAATGAATTGATGATCTTTACCCAAAGCCATGCTCTGCGCATCAGCCAATGCCGTTTGAAACATGCTGGTTAATTTGTCCATCCGCATAATTTTTTGCCTCGTGTAGGAGTTTTTAAGTTACCGCTAACATGGGGGGTAGCCTGACTGTTTTCAAGCGGATGACTTTAAGGTTACAAATTCTTGTATAGTAGTTAACGGCATTGAACGTTGCTCGAGTTAGACCTTCCAGGTTTTACGACTGCCATGGATGGTGGAAGTGTCGCAATCGGTAGGGAACCGATGCGACCGACTGCCATGGATGGCGGCCGAGATTGCTCCAGGCAATCCTCGGCATTTCCTCCATCCATGGAGGTCAGAAGTGCTGGAGCCGCCGGGAGCGGCTCCAGTAAAAACCTGGAAGGTCTGCATATCGCCTGACGCTAGATAAGCAGGACAACCGCCCCGCAGGTGCTTGTTTGAGACAACACCCTAAACAGATAAAACCCGGCTGTAAAGCGCCAGGCAGGACTTGATTTTGCGGCTTGCTGGATAAATACGTAACCGTTCAGTTTTGCGAAGCTATTGGCTGAGGCCCCGGCCACTCGGCTCCCGCACTACAGTTCTCAACAAAAACCTTGTCATTTCTGCTGTCGTTTGGAATATAGACTTGATTCACCGCTGAAGGCGGATAGCTGAGGTTATTACTACAATTCACGCTTTGCCCCGGACCGATCACAACTTTCGCGCCAACCTTCAAAGAACATGCGCTCATACGGTCTAACGCGCTCCATTCGGGGCAGATATCTTCCTCCTTCCGGTAATTGTCCCTTGGTCCCTGCGGGTCAGAAAGTGACCACCAACTTCCATAGGCTGTGTAAGAGTGGGCGCTGTCCCAAACACGATACACAGCCACCGGCTTTTCAGCGACAAACACTCTGCCGGCGCAGAGCTTGCCTTGTCCCGATTCGCCTTGCGCCGCTTGCAAGAGCTCCGTATCGTCAGTTTCAACAAGCCCGGCCGGCGGAGTCATAATAGCGCCGAAGCAGGCTTTTCCGTCTATGCCGGCGATGCTGTTGTCCTGAATCGGGGGAATATTGGCGCAGCCTGCAATTAAAGCGAATGCAATATATGCGTAGCTGTTTTTAATGAATATACGCACGCGAGAACTCCAAGTGTTAGCGAATAATGAGTTGCCTGATGAGCTTCAGGCTGAGGCAAAAAATAATGCGCCCAGTAGCCCATGTCAAGGCAATAAACAGGAAAAACGCTTTATACTCAGCAAGATAATACTTACGGCGTTACAACTCAGCTGGTAACACGATGGATCAAATAGAGGAAAGGGCTTACATCATCTTGCCGCAAGCTTGACCTTAAATGAAAGCTCACGCCCATTCTGCTTCGCGGCAATAAACGAGCTTCCAGACTTAATCCAGGAATCTAAAGTATTGACCGGCAGGAAATCCGAATTATTGAGTCTTTAATCTTCAGCATGGGATTGGTTTAAACACAGGCTACTGCCTGCCTATTCACCGTCCAAATACTAAAGGCGGCTAATTACAAATCCGCTTAACCGGAAAATGACAACTGAACCGGCTGCCTTTGTTCAATTCGCTGACTATGCTCAATTTGCCATCATGCCGCATCAGCACATGCTTGACGATAGCCAGGCCCAGGCCGGTGCCGCTGACTTTCTTGTTACGCTTGACTTCGGACCGGTAAAATCGTTCGGTAACCCGGGGAATATCGGCCGCTGCAATACCTTCGCCCCGGTCCTCAACATCCAGCACTATATCTGTAGTGGTTCGGTGCCAATGCACTTTGACCACGGAATCATCAGGCGAATATTTAAGCGCGTTGCCCAGCAAATTGGTGAAAGCGCTACGCAATTCCTGCTCATCGCCAACAATATGCACGTCCGTTCCCAGGGTCAATTCGATCCGGTCAGGGTCGCCGCCGTGCAGGGACTCGGCTTCCTTGCAAATCTGCATTAATAAGGCCGGAACATTAACGCACTCGGCTTTCTTCTGCTGGGTTTCCAGCCGTGTCAGCAACAACAAATCGTCAACCAGATGCTGCATGCGCTCAGTCTGCCCCTGCATTTGCTGAAACGAGGTGGTCAATAGCGGGGATGCGCCATCATCCATATCCTGCAAGGTTTCCAGATAGCCTTTTAATACCGTCAACGGCGTTCTGAGCTCATGCGACACGTTCGCGACAAAGTCCTTGCGCATCCGTTCCATTTTTTTCAGCTCGGTAACGTCCTGGGCCAACAGCAAGCGCAAACCTGCGCCATAGGTGATAATGCGCACGGCCAGCGTTATGTGGTGGTTTACCGGAGACGGTAATATGACGGGGTCGTTGTAATTTCCGGATTTAAGGTAGCGTATAAATTCTGGAAAGCGGATAAGGTTGGGAATACGCTGGCCTTTATCCGATTGCTGCAAGCCGAAAACTTCCCTGGCCGCCTTGTTCGCCCACTCAATCTCGTCGTTGGCGCCTAAAACGACGGCAGCGTCCGGCAGCGCTTCGGTAGATTGGCGAAACTGGTCAACCATTTTGCCCAGCTTCTTTTTGCGTTTTTTCTCGTTCTTTTTAATGCGGTAGACATGGTAATAAATTTCTTCCCAAATGCCGCTGGTCTTGGGGTATTTGGCCCTGCCCCCGGTCCGTATCCATTTTTCAAAGCGGTTGATCTGGTACAACTGGCGCATTAACATGCCCAGCGTCAGCACCAGCAGCAAAGGCATAAAAAGCCCGGTCATGCCGCCTATGATCGACACGGCTGCCAGCAGCAGCAAGCCGATAATGAGTTCTCTTTGCCAGACCCCCATAGCGGTTACGACGATAGGGACGCAGTTGACGGATCTGTTATGGAAAAGCGGTAACCGAAGCCGCGCACGGTTTGGACTAAATCCTCACGCCCGTGCTCGCCCAGAATTTTCCGCAGCCGTCGTATATGCACGTCAACGGTACGCTCCTCGATGTAGACGCTACGCCCCCAGACCTGGTCCAGTAATTGGGTGCGATTGAATACTTTGTCGGGATGGGTCATAAAAAACTGCATTAACCGGAATTCGGTCGGGCTCACTTCCAGCTGTTTATCGCCGATGCTAAGCCGGTGCTGTTCGGTATCCAGCACCAGGTCGCCCAAGCTGATTTGCGCCAGATCATGTATTTTTCCGCTTCTGCGCAAAACCGCTCGGATGCGCGCCACCAGCTCCTTCGGTGAAAAAGGTTTGGTCATATAGTCGTCGGCCCCGATCTCCAGGCCTCTAACCTTATCCTCTTCCTCGCCCCGCGCCGTCAACAAAATAATAGGCAGTTCCCGGTACATAGGGTCTTTCTTTAAGCGCCTGGCCCACTCGACGCCACTGATTCCCGGCAACATCCAATCCAGCAGGATCAAGTCAGGCAATGCCTCATCCAGGGCTTTTTGGGCGTCTTCGGCGTCCGCAGCCTCAACCGTGCTAAATTCGGCCTGCTCAAGCACCATCATCAACATCTCTCTGATGGCATCTTCATCTTCAACAACGAGAATATTTAATTTAGGCATAAATTAATTGAGGTAATAATAAACGGGCTATTTTAACAAACTGCATGTTACCTTTTTATGACAAACGGTATCTGCTTTATTGGCATGGTAATGTTGCAGCCGTCTTACAAAAGGTTTCAAAAAAATTCCAAAACTTATCTATTATTAGTATTATTCCGTCGCCTCACCTACGTGCTAATACCTATTTTCCAGATAGATTAACGTAGCGTAATTCGATGACCACTACCGCAAAACTTCGACCCCAGATAATGATTGAAATTTTACGCCGATTTAGTCTGATAACGCTGCTGTTGATTGTTAACGCCACTGTTTCCGCCGATACCTCCTCACTATTAGGAGCTGCAACAAACAAGGCCAAGGCCTCGCAAACATCGAAAGTCAGCCCTGAACCCCAAGAAGCTTTCACACCCACGCGATGGTGGAACTTACTGCTGGATTTACCGTTGATCGCGGGCCTGAATAAAGACTCCGGTGACATTTACGAACCCAGCTTCAATACGCAAAGCAAATCCACAGTCCCCAAATACAGAATCGGCATCCACCCCTTGCACAATCCCAAGCGGCTGTTCGAAATTTACGGTCCTATCATCGATTTTATTAACGCCAAAATACCCGAAGCGGATTTTATCCTGGAAGCATCGCGCAATTATGAAGAATTTGACCGCAAGCTCTACAGTGGGCACTTTGACTTTGCGATGCCTAACCCTTACCAGACCATCCAATCGCTTAAGCACGGCTATCGCGTATTTGGCAAGATGGCCGACGACGATGACTTTCGCGGCATCATTCTGGTGCGCCGCGACAGCGGCATCAACACCGTCGCCGACCTCAAGGGCAAAGCCGTATCTTACCCAGCAGAAACTGCGCTGGCTGCAACCATGATGCCCCAATATTATCTGCATACCCATGGTATAGATGTGAACCGCGACATCGAAAACCGCTATGTC
>Ga0208392_1000344_pt1 | contig 12708 bp, 11 predicted proteins | sample LakWasMeta3_LOW4_2_FD_183855 | JGI IMG/M metagenome (GOLD analysis project Ga0208392, IMG submission 183855) | Freshwater sediment methanotrophic microbial communities from Lake Washington under simulated oxygen tension - Sediment Metagenome... | ecosystem: Environmental > Aquatic > Freshwater >... | reverse complement strand
AAAGATAAGGCTATCGTTGAGCCAGCCAAGGAAAATGATTTGTCCGGCAACAACCGTTATCCCAACCAGCAACACTTCTTCAATCAGTTGTTTGCCTTTAAATCGCTCAGGCTTTGTCTGCCACCAAGCCAATATAAAAGGAGTGACCAGCACAACGCCGAGCATATCACCCATCCACCAAATTAATGCACTGCCAAAATATTCGGACGAAGTAATAGTACCTGCGAGTAATAAAGAAAATACACCTATGACGGCGCTAGTGATACAGGCAACAGCCCCAAAAGCAATCAACTCCAGATAGTCTGATAGCATACAGAAAGAAAAGGCAGATCGATTGTTGCGCATGAGCAACCAACTCCCTAGAAGTGCCTCAAGAACATTAGCGAGGGTCATGCCGAAGACTGCCCAAAATGAATTGTTTGATAGTGCATTAAGCAGCAACGAACCGCAGAATATTGACCACAAATAACGCTTGCCACCAATGAGTATCGCCGCAAGCGCCAAACCGGAACCAGGCCAGATAACGCCTACAATGCCATTACTGGTGAAGGTGTGATGAATGATATAGCCGAAAAGCATGTAAAGCGCGGCAATACCGAGCTGCTTCAACCACTCAATTAAAGTGCTTGGAACTGTGAACTTGTTAGTAGGCATGGTACTGTTTGCATTCATGTTTGCTAATGATGAAAGTATAGCATGCAGTTGAGATCCCAGGACTATAGGCGGCTATATCGCTAACATCAATAGTAGGTCTCCTGAAACGGCTTATCCAAACTGGGGCAAGTTGCACATTCATACTTCGCTGGACAATAAAAAACCCGCTAAGCCTTACGACTTGCGGGTTTTTGTACTTCGTTGAATCTGCCTGAATCTACTAATGGAGGTGCGGCCTCTATCACATTAGTGTCTTTAACCATTAAATTTAAAGGCTTCTTGATTTGTTATTTTTAAATATACCCCCATAAATACCCCCAAAAGAATGAAGCTGACCCATATTATAGAGACACAAAAAACCGGCATGGTTAGCTGTCCTAATTGTTACATTTTTTATAAAATCTTCAGACTTGATCTGACAGTTTCAAAAATTTGTCTCATTTGAATCCGATATTGACTGGCAGCTTACGACCCCTTTGAGACATTCGGATATGAATTTAAGATTCTTTATAGCGGTCATTTGCAAAGTAGCACTATCAATCCATTACTGACATTCCGGCCTTGTACCCCCTGTGTGAAATGAATGACACCCGGGCTTTTTGCATAGCGTGCATTATGCGAGGTTGTTTGTTGGCGGTTTTCTATTCCCGTTATTTATTTTTTGCAGGGGCAGGTGTGTCTTCGAGTTTGAACGAAACATTGTAGTACTTTACTTGAATATCGCTTGTCATTGAGAGCGCATACGACATTTTTTGGTCTGGGTCTCGACAAATGACCAGACCCTTTACGTCTTGACCTTCCTTGCATAGTGTCTGTTTGACCCACCCCATGTATCTGAGTATTTGACCTACGACTTGGTCGGAGGGACGACCTTTTTTTAGCTCAATGACTACGAAAGAGTTGGTTGCTGGTTCCATCGCTAAGATGTCAATTGTGCCAATTCCATCGGTTGTATATTGCTGACCAGCATTACCATCAATGTCTACAAATATCTTCAATGAACCGTTGAAGATCGTGTTGAAGTTACTAATAATGAAATCCTCAAGATACTTCTCTAATACGAAAGAGCTTTGGTCTTCTATAACACCTTCTGACTCGACCTGTGGCTGTGGTATTTCTGAACCTTCGACTATTGAGTGATATTGAGCGACCGCGATCTCATAAACGGTGTGCATCGGGAAAATTATGTCACTAAATTCCTTGTTTTGTGGCTGATCAAACCATTCAACGTCAATGAAATTGGAATGTGAGTCATTTGGAGGCGAAAGAAGAGGATTCTTGCCAGGTTCGTAATAAGCCTCTTTTGTGACTTTGCCAATACTAACGAGCGTTTTGCGGCCTCGTCTTGCGAGAATGATGTCTCCAAGCTTAATCTCGTGATAAAAAGCCCAAATCATTTTGGCCGCTCTGGAACCGGGCCATTTTTCGGCTATTTTGTTGGTCAGGGTTATACGATCCATTTCTGAAATATTGCCCAGTTCACCCCATCCGATCGAAATCGTGTTATTTGTTTTATCGAACTCCCATATTTTGTTATAAAAGTCGCTGTTCTTTGCTTCGTAGGGGGCAATAGCCCAGTAGCGTGCCATCAATAGTTTCCTTGGTTGCAGCTCACCGCTCCCTAATTAATTATTATCTGAATCCGTATATCATGCAAATTGCGCAGCATATTCAGCTTTTGTTTTGCTGTTGCTTTTCTTTTCAGTTAAGAACTGATTAGCAATAACTCAGGAACAGGGGTAAGTAGTACTGTCCTTTTGTACCACGAATGGTACTTTTCATATGTTATTGACTTCGCATAAAACACGGCCTTATTTAGAAAAGCACTGGCGGATAATGGGAGCCCGCCGGGGCTTTTTTGCATAGGGCGCATTATGCGAGGTTGCTTTTTAATGTTATTGTTTCAACAGTCTCCAAGGTCCAGATTCTGATACTTGCTCTACTTTACCTTCTTCTTTTAACTTCCACATTATTGCAACAACCCAATATTGTTGATTAGATGATGAGGCTTTTGGGTAGTCACCCCAATCAAAGCCGCATTTCTTGAATATTTGTGCTTGTTTTATGCCTTCTCTTCCCGGTTGGCATTCTTCAGTGGTGTGCATAAATTCCAAAATTACAGATTCAGCAAGTTCTCTTATTGCCTTTCCTCTCGTTTCAAGCTTAGTCATTTATTTTTCCAATTAAGAACGGTTCGCAACAAACGCAAGGATAGGGGTAAGTAGTACTGTCCTTTTGTACCACGAATGGTACTTTTCATACGTTATTGACTTCGCATAATGCTTTTTATGGTTAGATTCAATCAAATTATAACAAATTTGACTGGCTGAAACTGGACACATTACCGAACTTCATTCCGCCATATTCATCGCCATAAAGCGGCCAGTCGCGACCGGCAGTTGATGGCCGTGAGTTGCCCGTCATAACTGCATCACGATGTACGTCAGTTATCCGGAAATGCTTGCATCTGCATGCCGACCCATTCCGGTCAACCAAATGCTTTTTTAGATAATAAGATAACATCTGAACTGAATCGTGAAGCTTTCAGTGTCGCTTTCGAGCGGCCTGTTCTTCGCCTCTTTTATTACCTTATCTTTGCCTGATTTCTTACAAGTTTTAACCAAACCATTTGGCATTCTAATGTTGTGATACTTGTTTGCCTTGGCGGTAAACTGTCATAAAGTAAGGCTTTGTAACAGCTATAAGAGGGGAGTTTAAATACTAACGAGGCAAAAACTTACGCTAAGAAATTAAACAACCGCCCCTATACCTACGGTTTTTCCGTTTCGTGAGTAGCCCCCCATACAGGCTTTACTCACTATTACCAACCTGCATCCGCTTTTTTCAATACATAAGCCGCTACATTTTCAATATCGGCTGCATTGAGTGTACCAAGTTTGCCAAAAGCTGGCATAGGCGGTTTGCCATTGGTGACTAGCTCAATAATGGCTGCAGCTGAGTTCATCTTGTTGGTTTCTAAATCTTCTTTGCTTAAAGACTTGCTAACTGCCATGGCATTTTTGCCACCTGAATGACAGGTCGTGCAATTATTGGTGAATATTTCTTTCCCTTTTTCTGCATCTGCTGCCAAGGTTGAACTTGCAAAGCTGATAAGTGTTAAGGCTACTACCGAGATTATTGTTTTCATTTGTTTGTACTCGTTAAAAAAGATTCATTAAAAAAACTCGTAGATACCATCTTACGAGTTAACCCATGCTTCATTTACTACCATTGAGACACGCCCAGTTACCAAAAACTTAAAACTCATTGGCTCATCACAAACGGTTTTTTATTTACGCACAAAAATAAATTTGCGATGACTACTTTACTTGCTTGCATCAGTAATACATTTCTTGGTAAAGCTATTCTTCGCTGCACCCTTCAACTTTTTCTCAACTGCTTTTGCATCGCAATCCGCTTTGGCAGCATTTACCTTGGCATCTTTTTCACATTTTTTGATAAAGCTATTTTTAGCTGCGCCAGCCAATTTCTTCTCGGCAGCTTTGGTATCACAACTCGCATCGGCGGCATAGGCTGTCTGGCTTGCCAAAAATAAAACCACCAGCGTAAAAACTATTTTTTTCATCTTGTTCTCTCCAATGATAATGAATGCAAATCACATTCTATCCTAACTTGCCGGATTAGGCCTAAAGTCAGCTAGTGGCTGCCGATCATGGTAGTCAGCTCGCGCCCATCCAGGTCATTCGATTCAATGCACTTAAAGAACGGCACCACTATCGCCGACTAACATAGCCTTTCGAACTAACGGAATGGGTGGGGCGCCATAAGACAGAAATGTATCGTGGAAAGACTGCCATGCCGCTCTTCCACCTCGCTTCGCCGTCCATTCGTCCCGAAGCTTACGTATCATCAGCTTACCCAAGGTGTAATTAAGATAAGCGGGATCAAAGGTGCCGCGTGCAGCCTGTTGGCGTGCATTCCCTTGATCGCGAAAGGCGAGTTCCCGGAACATCTTTTCAGAGGTTGCAACGGTCATGCCCTGGGTATGCAAGCCGATCGAAGAAAGAAATCGGACATTACGTATTAGAGCGTTCAACAACTGGCCGATATGCGTCTCAGAGTCTCCGGCATTCAACCCGGACTCCCACATCAACTCTTCCGAGTAATGTGCCCATCCTTCGGAGAAGGCATAGCTGCTAAATAATTGGCCGAATTTCGAACCTGCTTGATGGGCATGTAAATGCTGCAAAAAATGTCCGGGCCAAACTTCATGGGCAGAGATAAAAAGCAGATTAGCCTTGCCGGGTACATAAGCCGCCTGCTCTTTGGGAGACCAGGCAGGGTCCGGCGGTGCCACATAATAGACGGAGGCTAGTCCGTGTTCGTAAGGACCGGGAATATCGATGTAAGCTAAATTCCAGCGGCTAAAGGGCGGTGATTCTGCCACGGTAGCTTCCTCTTCACTGGGGATCGATACGAAACGCTTCTCGGCCACGAACGCCCTCAATGTTAAAAGCTCCTGACGAGCCTCGGCAACTGCACCCTCTGGAGGTTTCCGGGCTTCGACTTTCTCAACGCAGGACTGGACCGAAACATCCGGGGCATAGTGTTTGCATTCTTCCTTGAGTGCGGCGAGATTGCGTTGAAGATCATCACGCCCGGCTTTTTCCAGGACATCCAAAGGCAGATAGACACCTTCAGTTGCCTTGAGCATTTCCTGGAAACGAGCGGCACCCAAGGCAAAATCATCGGTTGCGTTGCCGCGTTGGCGCTCCAACCAGTCAGCCAGCTCCTGCATCGACTTGGCGGCTACCGGGACTACGGCATCGAACTGCTTTTGTAAGTGCGGGTCGGCCACGGCTACAAAGGCTGCCTTGGCATCGTTTTGGTAAAATTTCGCGAGTCCTCCGAACACCGTTTTGCCGAGGTCAATATAGGTACGTGGAAAAGGAGTCCGCAGATTGGCGCGAATTTGCCCGGTCGCCTTGGGAATATTTCGGGCGTATTCTATGAAGGCGCGCAACCGCTGCTCGATAGGCGCGTAGGGACGGCTCACATAGAGGTTGGGATCCAGGGATTGGGAATAGAACAGGGGATTCTTGTAAGGCGCCTGAGCGGATTGCAGCCAGAACAAGTCCGTGTCGATCACTCCGAGCAGGTATTGCTGCTCGAAACGTTCGGATGCTTTCAGTGCAGAATCAGGGTACTGGATAGCCAATTGTCGTTCAGATTCAAGCCACTGTTTTTGTTTGCTCAAACCGACAGGGCTCCAGTCTGGCAGTCTACCATCGAATTCATGTCGACCGGCATTCGCCGCAAAGGACGGATGCATACTTAAGTAACTTTCGATAAATTGACCAGCAAAGACGTCCCATGTCAGTAGCTTGGGCTTTGCCGCGAGTGGCTGCCCCGTAAACAGCAGCACCATTACAAGGCATAAGGAAAGTATTCTTGCTACTTGAGAACGCATGGTGCGTGTCATGGCGACCCCCTTTTTTCTATTGAAAGTTGTAACGTAAGTCAACCAGGCTGTTGTGTCAATCTGGATTGTCGCCCTGATAAAGACTATTTTTTACCCAAACTTTTGAAAGGTAAAATTTAGACTCAATACCTCTTTTTGTGAAGTACGCGATTTAACATGATCAATTACGCCGAAGGTTATTATACCCAACGTATTGAAAGTAAACTGTCTGCGCAAAGGCTTTTAGTGGCTTTCGCTTCCCACGTGTTCCGGCAAAAAGCCGCCCGCCTGCATAGTCCACAAACGATAATAAACACCTTGCTTAGCCAAGAGTTGATCATGCCCGCCATCTTCGACGATGCGCCCCTGATCAAATACCAAAATCCGATCTAAATGTGCAATCGTGGACAAACGGTGTGCAATTGCAATGACGGTCTTACAGCCCATAGCGCGATCCAGGTTTTCTTGAATGGTTTTCTCGGTTACCGAATCCAAACTAGAAGTTGCTTCATCCAATATCAAAATTGGGGCGTCTTTCAACATAACCCGTGCAATCGCAATCCGCTGGCGCTGACCGCCGGATAATTTCACCCCACGCTCACCGACCAAAGAGGCATAGCCTTCAGGCATTACCTGAATAAACTCATCGGCATGTGCCATACGTGCCGCCTCTTGGATATCTTCATCGTCCGCTGCCAAACGGCCATAACCGATGTTTTCTTTGAGACTGCGATGAAACAAGCTTGGGTCTTGCGGGATAAGACTAACCTGTTCGTGCAGCGAATCAAGCAAGACATGCTGAATATCCATGTTATCAATCAGAATTTGACCACTTTGCGGCTGATAATTACGCAACATCAGTCCAACAAAAGTCGATTTACCGGAGCCTGAAAAACCGACCAGTCCGACCCGTTGTCCCGGCTCAATGACTACATTTAGGCCGTCGAACACGGGTTGCTTGGGCTCATAACCAAAACACACATCACGAAACTCAATCCGGCCTTGGGTGATTTTTAATGGTTTTGCATCAGGCACATCGACAATCTCATGCGCTTGAACGATGGTATCCACGCCATTGGCTACATTACCCACATATTCGAAAAATTCCAAAAAACGCCGGGTTAGATTTCGTGCATCACTGATAATCAGTAATGCTAGCCCAATGCTCATGGTGAAATCCCCGACTCCAATCATGCCGCTATCCCATAATGTCAACGCATAGTACACCGTGCCGACTTTGAGCGCCGCTGCGGCAATAAACTGAAACCAGCGCACCCGTTCCATAAACCAAAAGGTACGACGCCCGGCCTGGACTTCTGTTTCCAAAAAACCGTTGAGATACTCCCGTTCAAAATGTAAGCGTGCAAACAACTTGGCATTGAGTATATTGGTCACTGCATCAACAATCTTGCCATTCACTAGGCTGCGTGTTGCCGCGTAACTCTGTGCATAAGGCTGACAGCGCGTGGCCAACCAATACGAAAGACTCACATACGCTAACACCCAGCCTGCAACCAACAGGCCTAGACCATGATGCACATTCAATAACAGGGCGATAGAGACTGCGAAAGTAACAAGAATAGGCCAAAAATCGCACAACACTGACCAAACCGTGTGATTGACGCTCATCGCCGTTTCGCTAATACGATGGGCTAAGGCGCCCGCAAAATGACTGCCAAAATAACGCGGCGCATGATATTGCAAATAGGCATACATTGCTTTTGTAGTACGCTGGCGTAAGCGCGGCCCCATAATAATCAATACTGCGCCGCTCGATCTGCTAAATAGGATTTCCGCCACATTCAAACCAGCCAATAACAACAGCGGTCCGCGTAAACTTCCCAGCACCGATGGACCAGACAAATGCTCTACGCCATCCATAATGGCTTTTATTGCATAAGGCACCAGAATACTGGCTGCCGCCTGACCAGTTTCAAAAATCAGCATCAATATGATCCAGCCCCCAAAACTGGCTAAGCAGTACAAGATAAATTTAACAGTACGTGTGGGTAATAGGGGTGCGTCTGCGGCGCGTTGGAAGGGCGCATTTTTGGACATAGTTCAAGAAATATTTGAGAAATAACTGGACATTATAAAGGGCAGCACTAAATACCTGCTGAATTCAATTAAACTCCTCAGTTCATATGCCAGCAACTGAGCTGCTGGTTAGTCTCAATCCTATGTAAAAGCAGGGAGATATCAACAACCTTTATATTGCACAGTAAACTCCATCTGTCTTATTACGGCTCTGTGTTGCCTCCAATACAAAAAAATCAACCGCCTAGCCAGGGTATCCGATAGCTTGCGTTAACTTGAATTAACGTAAATAACTGAATGATTGGTTACAAGCATTACTTTTTTGTCCGAAGAGGGACAAAAACAAAAGTTTAAAATGCTAGGCCGACAAAAGGACCAATCATCACCAAAGATTAGCAGTTGATTCCATTGCAACGAGTGCCTCTTGTGCGATGAAGCGGATCAATGTTGTTACTGTGGTTGATCAAGCTTGACTCCAAGACATTGCAGCGATTCGCGCAACGGCATAACGCCTGAAAAGTGTATGGCACTAAAGCCAACTGAGGCGGCGGACATTACATTTTCCGCTATGTCATCGATAAAGATGTTCGTTTGTCCACTTTGTGCCCAACGTAGCGCCAGACGGAATACTTCTGGGTCTGGTTTCATTTTGTGGATTTGATAAGAAAGGAGCCTTAGAGGGAAATTTTCGACAAACGGGAAATCTCGCAGAATTAAATTATAGTGCCAACAATTGGTGTTTGAAATTAGGCAAAGGTCAGCGTTGTCGGCCAATTCCTCAACCAGCTTTTCCATCGCTGGATCAGGTGTGAAGATATCTGACCACGCATCGACTAGGTCGTGCTCATTTAGATTAACGTTGAGCGCATCACTACATTCTTGAGTGAAATCTGAGGGCGAAATATTGCCAAGATCAAAGGCCTGCACGATCCCGCACTCAAAGATGCGTTCATAAACATACAGAGGATCAAGGCTATGGATTGCGCCAATCGCTCGGCAGGCTTTCATGTGATCAAAGGGAATTAGTACATTACCAAGATCAAATGCGATGAATGGTTTCATGGGTAAGGAGAGTTGCGGGTATGACAATGTCCCAATAATAAATGATTATCCAGTTTCCGTAGATATTACTTTTTTAGACCTAAGTTTTAACAAATTTTAATGTTAGTCGGGATTGCTAACTGTATATCGTGACAGACTACCTAATTATACAATGGAGAAGGTTATTAAAGTTCATCTGAAAGTATAACTTTGACTGTCTGATATCTTCCGTATGCTGCAACAGAATTCAGATCAGTAATAAACATCCTGCAACCAGCGTTTCAATACAGTAAGGATACAAGCTATTTCATCATCGCCTAATGGCCGGCCTTGGGGAATTTGATGCCATTTTTCCAGACACCCACGACAACAACAGGCCGTTGCATGTTGCGCAACAAATACGGGGTGCCCACGAAACGGCGTTTGCTTACCATCCTTTTCAGGAAGTGCGGGCGCTAATCGCTTGGCAATAAAATCGGTGGCATGGCTGAGAATAGTATTCAGCCCTTTATTGTGCGGATACTCAAGGTCTTTGCCCTGAAGCTGGAATTTCTTACGGAACTGGGCCTTTGCGAGTGATGCAAAAAGATCGTCTAATTAAATAAGGTAAACCCCCGGCTATGCCGCTTACAAGTGTAGGTTTTTTCACCTCGCACCTTCTTCCGCCGCATAAGCAGCCCACGGTGCCTCAATGATACCTGGCAACCTTGGCCATGCTTCCGGTCGTCCGGGTTTTACAGGGAGAAGCTGATGGTTCAGCAAAGCCGCAATAATCAAAGACCAACCGTGCTGGAAAATACCCACTATCCTCCAACGTTTTCCGCGCCGACGAACCGCACCGGGGACCAAAGGTTCTTTGATGTCCAGCGGCGTGTCGGCTTGAGCTTCATGTGTGGTCGTTACAACCTGACAGCCAGTTCAGAAGCCATCGTTGAGCATTTTCAGCTGCTTGGTCAGGTGCGCTTTCAGCCCAGCTACAACATTGCCCCCGCACAGAAAATCCTAAACATCGTTGAGCTTGAAGATCATTCAAAAAAAGCAGTTAATTTGTTTTGGGGTTTGGTGCCTTCGTGGGCTAAAGACAGCAAAAATAGTTCACATCTGATCAATGCTCGAAGTGAAACCGTTCGCGAAAAGCCCTCGTTTCGTGCGGCATTTAACCATCGTCGCTGCCTGATACCGGCCACAGGGTTTTACGAGTGGTTAAAAACCGACGCTGGTAAACAAGCCTTTCATGTCCATCGCACTGACCAACAACTGTTTGCTTTTGCCGGACTTTGGGAACAATGGCAGCATGAAACGGAAATCTTGTATTCCTGCACAATCCTCACAACGGCTGCCACTGAATTGATGAAACCTATCCACGATAGAATGCCGGTCATTATCCCGACAGACCAATACCACCATTGGCTGAATAAAACCGCCGATGCTAGTCAAGCCTTTGCGCTGCTCGACAATCAGGCTTATACCCACATGACAGCAACACCGGTCAGTGATTGGGTCAATAACCCTCGGCACGATGATCAACGTTGTATTCAAACTGGTTAACCTTAAATGTTTGAGCTAAACAGTCGCGATTTGAATTAACGTGACTTTAGTCCTGCGCCATGTTGAGCCAAAAACTTGTCCAATTGATTCGCAAATGCCTGTATGTCGCGTGAATTTAAAGCAGAAGGCCCACCGGTATCAATTCCGCTAGAACGTAACGTATCCATGAAATCGCGCATATTTACTCGCTCCTTAATATTGTCTTGGGTATAAAGTTCGCCGCGTGGATTGATAGCATGGCTACCCTTGCAGATTACTTCATACGCCAACGGAATATCGCCGGTAATCACCAAATCGCCAATAGTTGATCTTTTGACTATTTCACTATCAGCTACATCGTAGCCGGATTTTACTTGCAAAAACTTGATAAAGCGTGATGGCGGAGTTTGTAGATATTGGTTGGCAACGAGAGTAGTGGTGATTCCAGTACGCTCTGCCACCCGAAATAAAATTTCTTTAATTGCTTTGGGGCAGGCGTCCGCATCAACCCATATTTGCATCACTTGCTATCATCCTTAGTGTGATTGAGCGTTGTTGGTGCAATCCCAAAGCGAACCTTGCCAATGGCTGATTAAGCCCTGTTCCTCACACACTGGACACCACCAGATGATTTGATGGGTCACAGGGTCAATATCGGCCTGGATCACTCCCGTGCAGGGTTTTCGATTGGGACGTCTCCGACATCGAACAGGCATTGTTCCTGACTGCGTTTGAAGCGAAGCTGTTTCTGCAACAACAATCTTTGTGAGGTAATCAGCGAGTCGAAATGCAGGCCCATCTTTTGGACCTATGCTACCGTCTGGCGTCAGAAAATGTTCAAGATTGGTAATCAACATGGCTCTGAAGTGTGTGGCTTTAAATTCGGTTTGGGCCCTGATAAACTGATCAAGGTCCGCAAATCTTACTCTTTTCAATAGTCTCAGACTTGCAATGGCTTAGCCCAGGGGTAGACAGTAGTTTCAGTGACTTTATCATGAGCCCAATGTAACCAACGAATGATGGTAGTGTAAATGAGGTTCAAGAAAGCAAAGGTTAATAGCTGCGGTTGGGTCAGCGCAAACACTCTGGCTACCCGCAAAGTGCCGAGCAATTTCGCCAATACTTGCATCAAAATGCCTTGCAAAATCAATCCATTTACCATCAATCCGAATGCCACAAGATTGACCGGGGCAACAATCAGTATTGGAATACTAAACGCTACCAGCGTCATGATCGGACTTGTCTGCCTGAGCCATTGTTCAAATTGCTCCAGGTTCAACCATTGGATCAACTTGTGCCCAAATACCGTCAGTAAATCCCAAAGCCATTCCTCAATGATCAGGAAGATAGCCAAAAACGAAAGCAGGGATTTTTTCATGATTTTACCGAAAGAGTGACCTCAAACAGCTATATTATACCTGATTGTTTGTACGACAGGACTTGAGCGAGTCTAAGCTCCGCCGTAATTAAACACCCGATATTGGGCCACATGGAATGGATACGCTTATAGTCAATTCAGTTCGACATTGAACGCAGAATAGCAAAAAGTCCGGCAAGTGCGGAGATTCCCAGTAGCCTGGAGCTAGCTAATGTGGCAGTATAATCAAAGCCCAACATTTATATAATGCTTATGAAGCCTAACGACTTTTTTACTTCCATTTACGGCGTACAGATGCCCCGGATTATTTACGGTACCGCCTGGAAGAAAGACAGCACGGCGGCACTCGTCGAACAAGCAATCAGTCTAGGTTTTCGTGGCATAGATACTGCCTGCCAGCCCAAGCACTACAACGAAGCGGGGGTCGGTGACGGCGTAACCGCCTGCCAGCAACTCGGGATAGACCGTTCTGAGCTTTATCTGCAAAGCAAATTCACTCCGTTGACCGGCCAAGATCCGACTCAAGTTCCTTATGATGCCAAAGCCAGTCTTGCTGAACAAGTAGCACAATCATTCCAGACTTCGTTGAAAAATCTGCAAACCACTTATTTGGATTGCCTGATACTGCACTCACCGTTGGCAAACCAGC
>Ga0208392_1000339_pt1 | contig 12800 bp, 10 predicted proteins | sample LakWasMeta3_LOW4_2_FD_183855 | JGI IMG/M metagenome (GOLD analysis project Ga0208392, IMG submission 183855) | Freshwater sediment methanotrophic microbial communities from Lake Washington under simulated oxygen tension - Sediment Metagenome... | ecosystem: Environmental > Aquatic > Freshwater >... | reverse complement strand
TGGCACCGCCTATTTGAGAACCCAATGCTCCGTCAATCAAGGGAGTAGCTCCGACTTCAGGTTGTACGCCGCTGCCGGTATAAGGAAAGCCCCAAACGGGGGTGGTATTCCACAAGTCCTGTACGGTCGGGTTATTGTTTAACGAGATACCGTAAGTGACTGGGATGTCCAAATCCAGTTGATCGGCAAAACGAATGTCAGTGTTATCCATTTCGAATTTTTCTTCATAACCGTTATAAGTTAATTGACTGAACGCGCCCACCTTGCCGTAAATACGCCCGGCATAAAACAACGATACTTCGTCTAATGTGAAATTGTTGTTACTGCTATAGCCGGACCGGAGAGCTCCATCCGGTTGATCCGCGCTTTGTACGGTCTGGTTATGTTGGGTATTGGTAAACGATCCCTGGATCATGCCGCTCACTGCAGGTAGTTTGGCGTTAAGACCGCTGCCGCCGCCCATCGTATAACCACCCAGTTTGAAATCACGACCGAAAGGCGTAAGGTTAGGTCCGAAGGATTGGGTATGGCACTTGCTGCAGGCTTGACCCGTTTGGCGGGCAAAACTTGGCAATGCTTTGGCATTTGTGCTGATTATGAGACTTAAAGAACTTAGAGCCAGTAAAAATGCTATATGATTTCTTGATCGGTACATAGGGAGATAATGACTATACATAGGTTTATTATTAATATTTTCTGAGATGGCTTTTATTCCATCTTAGTTATTAATTCCATAGCAACGACCTTACGCACGAACAGGCTTATTCAGACAGAGCTATCCGTACGTCGGACGAATTGATGATCGAGAGCCCATCAAGACTCAGGTGTGGTTTGGACCATCATCGGTGCCTGGCGCATGAAAACCTTTATCGTCGGTACCTGGTGCATGAACACCTTTATCATCGGCGCCTGGAGTATTATCTATTTCACAGTCATCACTCCTTGTGTCGTCATCCGTTACTAGACATGAATCTTTTTGTTTGCCACCTTTTAAGGTATTTGCACCAGGACCTCCATTTAACTTGTCTTTACCATTACCCCCCTCTAATGTATCATCTCCTCGGTCGCCATTAAGGTCATCATTGCCATTTTGGCCGAAAAGATCATCATGGCCATCGCCACCTGACAATTTATCATCACCATTGCCACCTCTTAAGGTGTCATCATCGAATAAAGTATCATCATCGGAACTACTTAAGGTGACTTTAGCACCACCGAAAAGGATATCTTTACCATTTTTTCCATCAATCTCATCGTTACCAGGACCACCGAAAACTTTGTCGTTGCCGTTGCCACTGTCTACGTAATCAGCGCCATCCCCCGCATCAATGTCATCATTGCCACCATTACCGCAGATTGTATCGTCTTTGTTGGAGCCTTTGATAATATCAGACCCACTACTGCCAACGATTACCAAACCATCACTAATATCTTCAACATCCGATACCAGATTCTGAAGAGGAATACATCGCTTTGGGTCCGATTTGTCACACAAGCCGTTTTCAGGATCAAAGTTCGGAAATTTTTTACTTAAAACAACCTCGGCATTTTCACCATTACATTTAGGATTGTCCTGGGCCAAAGCAGGATGTATTAGTGTCAAACTGCTTAAACAAAGACAGGCGGTGGTAAAATTTAGTTTGTTGTTCATAGTATCGTCCTTATGAGATAGCGCATAAAATAAAAATTTTGTTCTTATTGATGTTTATTCGTTAGATGAATTGATGCTGTAGAATCCCGACGTAGATAGTAGCGTTCATTTTTGTGTAGACGCATATTATGTCTACCCAAAATATTTAGTCATGCATTCAGCTATTTATAAAAAAGTGGTTTAATTCTTATTGTGTATGTATTTCCCCGTTTCAGTTCAAGAATAGAATAATATCGGGGGGGTATTACACTTATCTACTTGCTGAAACTTGCTTTAGCAGACTGATTACCTCCTACTGTTAACATGCAGTTAGCCGTTAATCCACAGCTACTAGCATCACCGCTCCAACCAAGGAAGGTCTTACCAGCAGGAGGAATTGCTGTGAATAAGAGCCCAGTACCATCGCTAACCTTTGCAGAACAAATTTTTCCAGTGAGACCACAGTTTAATACGGTATTACCGCCTGAAGTTGCTGTTACAGAGCCAGGATTGCTGGTTGCTGCGCCAACTGAATACACGTTTTTGAAAGTTGCAGTAATTACTTCCTGAGCAGCCACGGTTACATCACAAGTTAAATTTGTACCGCAGGCGTCTGCTGTTGCCGAGCCTGACCAGCCCGCGAATATACTACCCGAACTAACATTAGCTGTTAGCCTTACTATAGGGTCAGCAGCAGGAGGAGTCGATGTATAAGGAGAAGTACAGGCTTTACTTGGACAGTCAATAACCTTATCTGCTGAGGTAATACTTCCTTTACCGGAACCATTAACAGTAACTGTAATTGATGGAACTACGATGTTCGCAGCAACCATTTGAGCGACCTGCATAGCGCCTAATTCACCAGGCGTTGGAGCATTGCAACTTAATGGAAGGTTAGCAGGATTGGCAGGGTCGCCTGCACAAAGAGCCTCATGCGTTATAGGATCATAAGCACCGGTATAAGCATAGGTTTCATAACGACGAATGACAGCTTTTGATCCGCCTTTAGGTGTGCCTCCAAGTTCAACACGACCACGTTGACGATGATTGCCGTTGGAGTCTGATGGGGGGCTGGTTTGTACAACTGTCCAGTTGAGTTCAGGAACAGCTGGGTCTTGGGGTACGACTGGGTTAGGTTGAACAACACCGTTGGCGTCAAGTATAGGATTACCACTAGCATCATTAACAGTTGTTACTAATTCTGCAAGATCAACTGGACGATTTAGTTCTGATTTGAATACCTTTACCCATGTTGCATTGCCATATTGTGCTACGGGTGCTGGTGGAGGAGGTGGCAACTGGACTACAGCTACAAGTACAGGTGGTGTGCTAGGGAGCGCAGTGGGTGCTGGTGGAGCGAAATAAAAGAATGGCGTTGGCACCATGACACCATTCTGAACTCGCACCAATTCACCTGGGTTATTAACATCCTCAATTAACCAATGATAAACAGCTTGCTGACCTGTGATAGCCATAACCGAATTAAGCGCAGGATTCCAAACTTTGGGATGAACGCCAAAATGGTCACAGCCCGCTTGATTATTAGTCGGAACATAGCAAGTCCCATTAAAGGCAGTATTCGGATCATGCGGGACTGTGCGCATTAAGAACGCACCAGTGACTGGATCTTTAGGGCTTTGATAGCGAACAATAGTGCCACTTATACCTGTTACAGGGTCTGTAAAGGCAGAGTTTTGCCCTTGGCCATATTTGTTCGGGTATGATGGCCAAAAATCATTTGGTTGCATACCTTCTAGCTGAATATCAAATCCATGTGTATCTACTGTTTCGAAGTTAGCTGCATCGAAATTACTGAGAGAGCCATAGATTTCAGGTACTGCTGATTGTCCCACTAATGGGACAGTAAGGAAGCTAAGTGCTAAGGTGATGGCACCAGTAAAGCGCCCTGTTTTTCGATTTAAATTATATGTCATCATGTCGTTTTATCTGGTTGAAGTTTGACGGGTCAGGAAACGAAACCCCTGGACCGCTTTGCCCAAAAACTTACGTTCTGAACGGATATTTGAGTAAACTTTCTGCTTTACTCTCACTTTTTAATTCCCGAGAATGGAACAAAGGTTCAATCCATAATAAAAAATATTTTGGGCCGTTATTCGCAATAACAAGGATCGCTCTAGCCGCTCGGTTAATTGACGATGTCGGAGCACTTGCCTTGTCGGAATTCTTGACCTCAATTAAGATGATAATTTCGGGGTGAGGGAAAAAGATTCAGTAGTGGCAGAAGATTTTGCGGTGGGTTTGGTTAAAGCCCGAACAGTTAAAGCCAGCGATTTCGGCTCATTGATGTTGACGCTTAACATAGCGCTAACAAATTAGTGTTGTTCATCCCGTTTGGCAACGGCTATCGCCACATCAATCAAGTTAGCGGTTAGTAGATGCGAATCATTGTCCAGGACCCGCTTAATATCCTTGGCTTGCCAGTCGGGATGCAGTTGCAGCAGCAGGGCCGTCACACCGGCTACATGAGGTGTGGCAAACGAACTGCCGGTCATGAAGTCATAGCCCTGGTGCGGAACAGTAGTCAGAATGTCCAGACCGGGCGCAATAATTTCGGGATTATTGGCTTCATCGCCCTGTCCCACGGCTATCACGCCCGAAATATTGGCTGGAAATCCGCCGATTTGCTCTTTTCCCGGTACTGCGGCGATTACGATGATTCCTTTCGCCAGAGCTTTCTCAATCAACTGTCGCAGCAAAGGATCCTCGGGGCCGCTAAGACTGAGGTTAACTATCCGGCTATCCAGGCGGATGGCTTGATCCAGTGCCAGAGCCAAGGTAAAGCTGTTGCAGTGCGCCGCCAGTGAACCGGGCTTATTCGGCCAGCAGGCGCGCAGGGCAAACACTTCGGCATCAGGTGCTATGCCGGCAATGCCTATACCGTTATCAGGATGTGCAGACAAAATGCCGGCTACGGCTGTGCCATGCACATCCGCGAGGTTGTGATCGATCGGCTCCGGGGCCAGATTTTCCGAATATTTGATTTGACCCTGGAGATCAGGGTGGTCGAGATCAACGCCGGTATCGATCAAGGCAATGCGAACCCCACGGCCAGTGGTAATACTATGCAGGGCGTTTATTCCCAGTGACTGGAAGCCCGACTCCAAGTTCAGATAAGGATCGTTGTAAGGCTTTGTAGAGGAGTGTTTGTTGCTCAGCACCTGGAAGTTGTGCATTTGTTGAACCAATGAAACCCGCCGGTCTTTTTGCAAATCCGTCATTACCTGCTGCAGTCGTAATTGCTTGGGGACCTCATAGACAACGCAACTTACGCCCAATGCGGCAACGGGCCATTGGGCGATGAACTGTAAATGATGACGATCGGCCAGTTCACCCGCGATGCGTTCACTCCAACCGGAATTACTGTATTGGTTTCTAATACGGTAGCCATTCAGTATGTTACCCGGCAATTTCCGGTTGATGGTCCGGTCGACAAAAGTGACCAGCAGGCGGCGTTCATCGGCTGTTACACTGTCACCCAAGCGGGGAAAATCGGTAGTATTGGCGCAAGCGGATAATAGTGCCAACAAACCAGCTAACAGACTTAAGCGTAATAGTTTCATGGCTGGCTCAGGGGGCGGTCACAGGCTCGACCAACAGCACGTTTTGTTGATTACGCAGAAAGGTGGCAGCGGCAGTTAAATCAAGGCTTTCTTTGCCGGCGTCCAATCTTATTGTATAGGCCCCGACACTGTTGGGGCCCTCTACAAGATGTCCATGGATCTTTTCAAGCAGTGAATCGATCCCGGCATCCGCTAAGGATTTGGAGAAAACGACGCGCAACTTGGCTCCAGCCGGAGATTCCGGCTTGGCAGCCGATAGTGTGTAGTAGTCGGCTGTAGTCGGCGACCGCCCGTAGTGCATACTTAGCGTAATCACCGCCAGCAGCAGCGATGCGGCAATGGCAAAGCGTTTTCCCGTAATGGTGCTTAGAGGGAATATCCGGCTATGCCTGTTTGCAGCATTGCCTGACTGTCCAGTACCTGTGTCTGCACACTTCCCAAACCAGGCAAGCGTCGGCTGGTTGTTAGATGGCTCCGGGTTGTGGCGGACTGGCTTAGCGTCTTGCAATTTTTCCCGTAAGCTGGCGAAAGACGCTTCGGCAGCCATATCCAGGTCTGAAGATTGCTTCACGGCAGCGGCCAGTTCACGCAAGACAACCAATTCCCGACTGCACAGGAGGCAACTTCGAAGATGACTTTCTACCTGCTGTTTCTCATCCTGTTCCAAACTTTGATTCAAATACCAGGGTAACAGTAGCAGCATCTGTTGGTGCTGATCAGTTGTTGATGGCATAGTGTGGCGATTCATGGTCTTAGTTCTCTTGAGTTTCTGCAAAAACCTGAAGCTTCTTGCGAGCATGAAACATGCGGGTTTTTACGGTGTTTTCCGGGCAGTTAAGTATTTTGGCGATGTCCTGATAAGACAGGCCATGGAAGAAAGTCAGTTCAATGACCGCGCGCTGGTCTGGCGGTAGTATGGCGAGCGCGCAACTTAGCCAGTCTTCGCTTTCCCGGCCTTGTGCCGGAGTGGCTGCCGGATCACCGATGGTCTCAATCAGGTCGTCGATATTGACATCGCTGCGGTGGCGGGCATTCCTGGACATCGACTTGAGCGCTTTGTTATAGGCAATACCGAAAACCCATGTGGATATTTTGCTGGTGTGGTTGAATCCCTCGGGCTTTTCCCAGACCACCAACAAGGTTTCCTGTATCAGTTCCTCGACTGATTCTGGCTGATGCGTCATGCGGAGGATAAAGCGGAACAGCTTTGAATAGTAGAACTTGTAGAACGCTTCGAATGCCGAAGTATCGCCTTCGGCAATGCGCTGAAGCAAGGCATACTCATCCACGGTGGTCTTGGACTTATCTGACATCGGTGGTCGGGTTTGGGTATGGACTAAACGCAACATTGCTCAAATTATTGTTTATTTCGTTTCAGGTTGATTTATAGTTATATTCCGCAGAAAGGCTAGAAAGTTCAAAAGCCATCAAAAATTTTTAAAATCCCAGGGTGATGGACAGCAGATATTTATTCTTTAACGGGCGTGGATTGAAGTTGTTTTGGTTTAATTCCGCGTCATTGTATTCATTGACATGGACATCGACGTAGCGGGCATCGAGAGTCAGATAGGACGTCAAAAACCATGAGGCGCCCAGATTCCAGTAAAAATAGTTCTGACCGAGCAATGCCCCGGCCTGGGAGTAACCCAGTCCCGCTGAAAACTGCACCGTATCCAAAATATCGCGACGATAATTGAGTTCATAGTTGGGCACTACTGCATGGTGTTGATAGGCATTGGGTGCAATGGAAATTTTCCCGCTTAACCAGTCCTTATAATGCAGAGCGACGCCAAATTCCACGTAATCGGCATCCTGGGCGAAGATTTTGCCGTCATAGATATAGCCGCTAACGGACAACTCGGTCTTCCAGCCAGCGGAGAACGGCAAGGTCCAGCCCAAATAGGGTTTGATTTCAACGTTTGCGTGATCGGACATTTTGTCAAAATTGACTTGCGAAAGTCCTAGCCCTCCAAACCAACCGGAATCATCCTGGTAATCGAGGTTGCCTTGTACTACCGGATGGTCCTGGCTTTTGGAATAACCCCGATAAACGTAGTTGCTCAGAAAGCTCAGTTCCCCGTGCCAATCCGCACTGGCTGGCGCGACGAGCAATAAGTACAACAGCCCGGTTGAGCGAGGAAAAAAACGTTGAGGAGATTCTGATAACGCATACAGGAAAATACTTGGAGTCATGGGTGGGGTGCGACATAGAAATGTAAAGATCCTCGTAGAAACCCCAAAAAAGCTTCCACAAAAATAGCGATTCCCCGCCATCGCCGGCGATGGATTTGGATTTGCTACAGTTTTATTTCCTCAATTGGTTTACGTCCTTTGTACCATAAGGGCATCTCTAAAAATATCCCCATCTAACGCCGATTTTTAGCAAGAAGAAATGTCGCTAAAATGAGATAATAACAAAAAGCCCTCTAATAGAGAATCGCCCCATGAAACACCGCCAACTTGGATTATTCGACGTAGAAGAAAGAGCCGCGCAACTAACCAAAATGAGTGACCCCTTGGTGGGATTGAAAGCAAGGATAGACTGGGAAGCGTTTCGGCCTGAACTCAACCGGGCACATGAAAAGGACAGAAAAAGTCAGGCGGGCGCAAAGCCATTCGATGTGGTGCTGATGTTCAAGATTTTGGTGCTGCAACACCTGCACAATTTATCGGATGACGGTATCGAATATCAGATTCGGGATCGGTTCAGCTTCATGCGTTTTCTGGGTTTGCAATTAGAAGATCGCATACCGGATTCGAAAACGGTGTGGACTTTTCGCGAAAAGCTCAAGAATCTAAACTTGGTTGAGGTGTTGTTTGCCCGATTTCATGAACAACTGGCGGTGCAAGGCTACGTGGTGCGGGCTGGGCAGATGATTGATATCACCTTTGTCGAAGTACCCAGGTAACACAACACGCGTGAAGAGAATGCCCAGATTAAAGAAGGACAAGTACCTGAAGCTTGGTATAAGCCGGAAGCTCAGGCCAAGCGTCGGCAGAAGGATACCGAAGCACGCTGGACGAAGAAAAACGATGAGAAGCATTATGGCTATAAAAATCACATCAATGCCGATCCGGGAAACAAGCTTATACAAAGCTATTCAGTGACTCATGCCGCGGTTCACGACAGCCAGGTATTTGATGAATTGCTCGACCAAACGATCGATACGGATGGCAATAAAAGCGCGGTTTATGCCGACAGCGCTTATCGCTCAAAGGGCCAGGAACAGCGCTTAGCAGACGCAGATATTGAGAGCTAGGTGTGTGAAAAAGGCACACGAGGCAAGCCATTAACCGAAGCACAAAAGTTATCAAACCGGACGAAGTCAAAAGTCAGGGTCCGAGTCGAACATGTGTTTGGCGCACAGGTGGCAATGGGTGGACATGTGGTACGCACCATCGGTTTACAGCGAGCTATCGTCAAGATTGGCTTGATGAATTTAGTTTACAACATGAAGCGCTTGCTACAGTTGCTTAACCGCGATGCAAATGCTGTCAAACAAGATTTGATGAATCATCACAGGAAAGATGCGCCCGCAGTGGCATAAAAGCGGGGAAATAACCCAAAAATCAGGCGATTTGATGCCATTTTTACTTCAAATCATCGAAATACACTCTGATTTTGAAATAAAGTAAAAAACAAATTAGCAGGAATGCTATTGGGTGACTTAAGTTTCAATTAATAGAGGTTCCCTTATTATTACCCCTGCGTAGCGTACCCGAAGATGAAGCAGACGAAGTACGTTGTTGTTTATGTATCGATTAGATTGCTGTCCGGGTTGGGTTTGTAGGGGGAGTATTAAAAATCCAGCTTTGAAGAAACCGGATCTTACAGATATTCATCCACTTGGATATAGGATGTTGTATTGAGGAGAAAGGCGGCGTTTATTGAGACAGTGCAATAAATTAGGGTTAGAATATCGACACAACATAACGGGTATATATACGAATGCCCGGAGAGCGAATTAACTATAACAAAAGGGCAGCTGAATGACTGAGATAACTGAAGTACCGAGTCCTTTTTGCGGTATTGGCACGGATGATCTGACCATCAGTGTTGAAGGTGTATCGCTGAAAGTGATTGAGAATGGCTGTGCGGTTAATACGTCTGCGTTTGAGCAGGCGATTACCGACACCAGCCCCAGAGTTGATGGCAAGGTAGTCAGTCTGGATGTTGCCATAGCCAAAGCGGCGGCTTTATTAAAAGACACCAATCTACCGGTGATTGGCGGTTGTGCTACCGATGTTAATGGCATGCGAGGCTTGCTGGCATTGGCGGAACGTTGCGGCGGCGTGGTTGATAATATGAATTTTACTGGCGCGCGTAATAATTTTCTTGCACTGCAAGATTCCGGCTGGATGAACACCACGCTGGCGGAAGTCAAGAATCGCTGTGATTTATTGCTGATTGTTGGTACGGATCTGGAAGCCTTTGCGCCACGCTTTTTTGAGCGTTATCTGTGGAATAAAGAAGCCATGTTTCTGGATGATACCAGTCATCGTGAGGTAATTTATTTAGGTAAAGCGCCTTCGGGTGATGCGTCGACCTCGCCAAGCGGTCAAAAAGCACAGGTTTTTGAATGTGCAACTCAGGGTTTGCCCGAGGTCATCGCGGTATTGAGAGCGCTGGTGAAGGGGCAGCCGATACGTGCAGCCTCGGTTCATGGTATTACGGTGGCTGATTTACAAACTATCGCCGATAAATTAAAAGCGGCTAAGTATGGTGTAGTCACTTGGGCTGCGGGTGCGTTAGCGTACGCCCAGGCAGAATTGACCGTACAGACACTGTCTGAAATGATTAAAGATTTAAACAACGCCACACGCTGTTCTGGCTTGCCTTTAGGGGGTAAAGAAGGCGACCAAACAGCTAATCAGGTGTGTGGTTGGACAACAGGCTATCCGGCCCGAACCCGTTTTAGCCGCGGCTATCCAGAATATGACCCGTTTTTAAACGATACTAATTTATTACTGGCAAACGGTGAAGCCGATGTTCTGGTTTGGGTGCAAGCGTTTAACGTTAGCTCAGTTCCCCCTGTAACGGCTTTACCTACTATTGTGGTAGGCCGTTCAGGCATGACTTTCGCAAAAGAACCGGATGTGTTTATTCCTGTGGGTACGCCGGGTATTGATCATGCCGGTCATGCCTATCGCATGGATAATGTGGTCGCCATTCGTTTGAAGAAGTTACGCGATTCCGGCTTGCCCAGCACTGCTCAGGTATTGAACGCCATAGAACAAGCGCTGTAGGTTGGGTTAGGCGTTAGCCGTAACCCAACGTATAGAGTCGCAATGTTGGGTTACGCTATCGCTAACCCAACCTACAATGCCATAGAACAAGCTTTAATTTAAGGAAACAACATGTTAATCAAACTAACAGGTGGGACTGTCTATGATCCAGCATGCGGGGTTGATGGTCAGCAGCAGGATATTTACATTCAAGACGGTCGCATCATTAAAAAACTGGCTGAAGATATTCAAGTTGATAAAGAATATGATTTAAAAGGCAAGGTTGTGATGTCCGGCGCGATTGATATGCACACGCATATCGGCGGTGGTAAAGGCAATATTGCCAGAACCCTGTTACCCGAAGATCATCGCCAAGATCCCGTACACCGTAGCGACATTACCCGTTCCGGTTGTGGTCATGCCATGCCCAGCACCTTTGTAACAGGTTACCGTTATGCGGAAATGGGTTATACCGCCGGTTTTGAACCGGCACTATTACCGATTAACGCGCGTCAGGCGCATATGGAAATGGCGGATATTCCGATCCTGGATAAAGGCGGCTATGTCATGCTGGGCAGTGATGATTATTTGCTGCGACTGATGACAGCTAAAAATGATCAAAAGGCTATCAATGATTATGTGGCCTGGACGATGCAATCGGCTAAAGCCATCGGGGTTAAAGTCGTTAATCCGGGTGGCATTAACGCCTTTAAATTCAATCAGCGCAAACTGGATCTGGATGAGCAAAACTGTCATTACGGCGTGACCCCGCGCGATATTCTTAAAGTTCTGGCAACCGCCGTTAACGAAATCGGCGTATCGCATCCGCTGCATGTCCACGGCTGTAATCTGGGTGTACCCGGCAATATGCAAACGACGCTGGATACCATTCAAGGTATCGGTGGGTTGCCCATGCATTTAACGCATATTCAGTTCCATAGTTACGGTACGGAAGGCGATTTCAAGTTTTCTTCCGGTGCGGCGCAGATTGCCGAAGCCGTCAATAAAAATAAAAATATCACCATTGATGTGGGGCAGATTTTGTTTGGACAAACAGTCACCGCATCTGGCGACAACATGCGTCAGCATGCCAATCATAAACATGCCAGCCCCAACAAATGGGTGACGATGGATATTGAATGTGATGCGGGCTGCGGCGTTGTACCGTTCAAATACAAAGACCAAAATTTTGTCAATGCTTTGCAATGGGCAATCGGTCTGGAAACTTTCCTGCTGGTTAATGACCCGTGGCGCATTTTCTTGACCACCGACCATCCCAACGGCGCGCCGTTTACTTGTTACCCGCATTTGATTCGTTTGTTGATGGACAGAAGTTTCCGTAATGAGATGTTATCAACCATACATCCCGAAGCCCAAAAAATGACGACTTTGGCTTCCATTGAACGTGAATACACGCTACAGGAAATCGCTATCATGACCCGTGCCGGCGCGGCTAAATTGATTGGTTTAAAAGATCGTGGTGGTTTAAGTGCGGGCAATTGGGCGGATATTACCGTTTACACTGACAATGCCGACCGGCAACGTATGTTTGAAAAACCGGATTATGTGTTTAAGGACGGTCAATTGGTTGTAGTTGACGGTAAAGTGGTCTCTACGAAATGGGGAACAACCCACGTTGTTAACCCCGACTTTGATCCATCGGTAGAAAAAGGCCTGAAAGATTATTTCGATCGCTATCTGACAATGAAACTGGGTAACTTTAAAATCAGTGATGATGAGATTACTGAGGATGGACGGGGGAGTTTGACGGTGCATCCGTTGAAACCGATGAATATGTAATAGGTTCTAAATTTAGATGAGCCTACAAAAGTTGCTCATCTTAGCGATTGGGGCTTTGTAACTCAGCATATTTTGTAATAAATAAATTGATATGGAAGAACTTTATACAGTAGAAACTGAATTCAATACGGTATTTTATTACCCCATAGAAACCCTTGTACAACTAAGTAATCCGCTTATTGCCACACCTTCGACGATAAAAGACATTTATTCTTTGGAAGAATACATAAATGGAGGAGATGGCGTTAATCTTAATGTTTTCCTTGATAATAACATTCTCACTCGCTTAGTTCATCTGGCAAAAGGTAACGAAATTCAAGGTAACGAAGAAAGCATAAAAGTTTATCGATATTGTTGCGCTGTTATGTGTTTTTTTATCTTAGGCAATTTTCAAATAGAAACCAATGTTTCATTTTATGAAAGAGCTTCAAAAAATGGGCATCAAAACGCCGCCGGTGACTATTATCATTTCATGATAGCTAACCATATTCACCCAATGATTTATGCAGAGTTAGCATTCGGCTTGATCAATAAAATTAGTGACAAACAGATTCAATATACGA
>Ga0208392_1000338_pt1 | contig 12801 bp, 12 predicted proteins | sample LakWasMeta3_LOW4_2_FD_183855 | JGI IMG/M metagenome (GOLD analysis project Ga0208392, IMG submission 183855) | Freshwater sediment methanotrophic microbial communities from Lake Washington under simulated oxygen tension - Sediment Metagenome... | ecosystem: Environmental > Aquatic > Freshwater >... | reverse complement strand
TTAAGGAGTGGTAGTTCAGTTGGTTAGAATACCGGCCTGTCACGCCGGGGGTCGCGGGTTCGAGTCCCGTCCACTCCGCCAATAGTTTAAAGCCTTATAAGTGAATAGCTTGTAAGGCTTTTTGCTTTTTAACGCATGGTAAACGTGCTGTCTGCTTATTCGCCCGTTCGCGTGATGGTGCCCTTGGTATAGTTAGTCTATACTCGTATCTGATAGCTTGTGATTTTCCATGAAGCGCATGGTTTCATATCGGGATATTTAATCTGTCGTTGATATGGCTACACATGGTTGATATGGTTACACATGAGCTTCATGTTTTCCGGCGGGAATATTGCCGGCGAATGTCTTAATGGACGCAGCTTGAATAATCTCACCTGCATAAAAAGAAATGACCAAATTTTATTTATATCCGGCAATCATGCTGCTGGCAGTGATACTTGCTGCCCTGGCGGCGTTTTATATCTACCGGCTGAGACGCCGCCTTACCCAAAGCCTGGACAGCCTGCATGAGGCCAATGTCAAGCTGGTGCGGCAAGCACATTACGATGCACTGACTGATATACCTAACCGCATCCTGTTCTCGGCCTGTCTGGATCAGAGTTTAAGGCTGGCAAATCGTAACCAGACCAAGCTCGGGCTGCTGCTGATTGATCTGGATGACTTTAAATCCATTAATAATAACCATGGCCACTCAATAGGGGATCTGGTGCTGCAGGAAGTCGCCAGAAGAATCCACAGGTCGATTCGTGATAGCGATACGGTGGGGCGCATCGGCGGTGATGAGTTTTTTGTGTTGCTGGCTGTGGTAGATGGTGTCGAGGCCGCCGCCAATGTCGCAGAAAAAATCCGCACCGTTCTCGGTGAGCCATTTCAGGTTGATGGTTTGAATCTGCTGATCTCTTCCAGCATAGGCGTTGCGTTATATCCCAAGCATGGCACCGATGAAGTCACGCTGGCAAAAAATGCAGATATTGCCATGTATCAGGCTAAAGAGAATGGACGCAATAATGTGCAGGTGTTTGGCACAGACGCATCCTGAATCGAACTCCTTAATCGAACCCCTGAATCGAGCTGGGGATTATTAGCCAGGCATTATCTGGTGCAGCCACGGGCTTCTTTCTGGCCTCTTTCCCAGCATGATTCATTGGCATTGGCTGCCGGGTGCGGCGTGCCGCTTTTGTCTATATCGGCAGTGAAGGTGCGCCACGCGCGCACGCCCTGACGGTCAATTTCCATACGCAGCAGCCAGCCGGTGTTGTTGACCTTGTCAGTAAATCCGTTAAATACGAAGTTGCCTAAACTGTAGATAATTGGTTTGCCTTTGTATTGGCCTGTATTCTGAATGACATGCGGGTGTCCGCCTACCACGGCGTCTGCCCCGGCATCTATCATCAGTTTCGCCAGCTGCTGCTGGCGCCGGCTGGCCATTCTTTCATCTTCCCATCCCCAGTGCATCATCGGAATCACAATGTCGGCATGATAAACAGTGCGCGCTTTTGTAATATCAAGGCGTACCTGCTCGTCTTCGCTCCAGGCAATGCCGGGTTTGTCGAAATCGGCTTCAAAACTGCGCGGGAAGAATTCGTTATAGCTTAAGAACGCAATGCGCAGGCCGTTGCGTTCCAGCAGCAATGGTGTGTGCGCCTGTGCCTGGTCATGCCCGCCGCCAAAGTAAGGCATTTGCTGCTGCCGCAACAGGCCCAGCATCTCGGCGAATGCGCCTGGCCCGAAATCGCCCGAATGGTTGTTGGCAAGCGCCAAAGCATCAAAGTGGCGTTTAAGCACTTTCAATGTGCGCGGGTGTGCGCGGAACGTGTAAGGTTTGTCAGGCTCGGGCGTGCCTTTGGTGGCAACTACGCATTCCAGGTTGCCTATGCGTATGTCTGCGCTGTTCAGAATCTCATTAAAGGGGGCGAGCGGGTCGCGTCCCTGCCTGATTTCTTCACCTGGCAATTCATCCAGCATAATGTCGCCGACAAAAGCCACGGAGACTGCGGATGCTGTTGCAGGCGGCTGCGCCATGGCCGGCCCGTAAGCGCCGAGATATAGCCCGATAGCCGTTAACCAGTAAGGCATTGCTCTCATGGCGCGGCCTCCAGCAGGGTGCATGCGTATTTAAGTTCACGCTCCAGGTCAACAGAGTAAACATGATGCACCCCGGTGAGCGATGGTTTTGATGAAGCTGTTGATATAGCCGGAGCCATGTATTCTGCCTCATGCATGAGCATGGGCTGACGTGATAACTGGCTGTAAGTGTAGATTTTTATGTAATCGACATGGCGTGCGCTGCCGATGACTACCGCCTTGAAGCGGAACCGGCCATTGATGTCGATAGCCTTCACCAGGTAAGGGTCTGAAACCGGCGTGAATTCAAGCACTTTTACGGTGCCGCCCTGTTCAACTTCGCAGCGCAGCAGGGGTGTGGCCGCGGCCATGGTCGGCAAAATGAGGCCGGCCATGCCGATGAGCAGCGTTGAAACAAGCCTGGCAGGAAATGTCTGGTGCAGGTGCAGCAAAGGCCGATGCAGCAAAGGTGAGCGTAGTAAAGGCAGGTGCAATTTATTCCTCATATTTATGCAGTGTTCTCTGATTTAAAGAATACTACCATAGGGTAGTTTGCATTGATTTTTGGCTTGTAAGACTGTTGTAAGGTTGCGGGTCTAAGATGGCTGCACGTTGTTCTTAAATCAACAGGAGAAGAATCATGAATAAGATTTTAATTGCCATTTTAATGAGCGCTTTTTGCTTTACTGCCCAGGCCGCAACCCAGCAGGATAAAATGAAAACCTGTAATGCCGATGCCACTGCAAAAACACTGAAAGGTGATGCACGCAAGGCGTTTATGAAAGATTGCCTGTCAAGCAAGCCTGCCGCTGCGCCGCTGACAGCGCAGCAAAACAAAATGAAAACCTGTAACGCCGACCCAAAAGCGAAGACGCTTAAAGGGGATGAGCGTAAAGCCTTTATGAAGAGCTGCCTTTCTGCTAAATAAATCATGGTAATGAAGTGTGCGGAAGCTTGTTCATCAAGCTTCCGTCGCCTTAGTTTTGCCCGCCGCATTAAAAGCAGCGGGCATTTTGGTTTTGTTCCGGTTTTCACCTGGCGGTGAAAGCCATGTATCTTGTTTTAACGAGGGTTCTCCAATGACAGTAAAGTCGTTCATCCGTTTTTCAGTTTTATCTTTAGCCATCACATTTGCCGCACATGCATTTGCAGCAGAAGATGCTTCCATGCACGAGGTTTACCTGGCAGCCGAGGCTGGCAAATTCAGTGAAGCACAGGCCATGATGGATAAGGTGCTGCATGACCACCCGGACAGCGCCAAAGCACATTACGTAGAGGCAGAGCTTTTGGCCAAACAGGGCCGTTTTTCTGCCGCAGCAGACGAACTCAATACTGCCGAACGCCTGAAGCCGGGCTTGCCCTTTGCCAAGCCACAGGCGCTGCAGAAGCTTCGTGCGCAGGTGTTACCTTCCCACACATCGTTCAAACCAGCTAACAGCCAGGTTCCGCATGCCGATGCCGGCAATAGCATGCCTTGGGGTTTTATGTTTCTGGCACTGGGTTTGATTGCATTCATTTACTTTGTGGCCAAAAAAATGACGCAGGCCAATCAGCCTATGAGCGGCTATGCTGGCGGGGCCTATAGCGCCAATCCGCAGCCTTATGCAAATCCGGCGGCTCCAGCTGGCGGCGTCGCTCCAGGCATAGGGTCAGGTATGGGTTCCGGTATTCTGGGCGGCCTGGTAACAGGTGCTGCACTGGGTGCCGGCATGGTGGCAGGTGAGGCCCTGATGCACCACTTTACCGATGGCGAGCATGGCAGCAGTAATAGCAACGGTTTGGTGAACGAAGCACAGGCGCATGATAACTCACCAACTTACGACGATATGGGCGGGTCTGATTTCGGCATAGCGGATAGTTCGTCATGGGATGATAGTTCATCAGGCGACGACTGGACTTGATGTTGATACTGCTTAATTAGCTTACAATGCCGTAGATATGCTGTCATTTCTTATATCAACCGTTACTTTTTCTGTAGCGGCTTATGGTTTTAACCGGTTTCTCGATTCGCAAGGAATCGACAGCACGCGTTCGCGTACCATCATCGTCATGTTGCTGGCTACCTTTGTCTCGATTGGTGCAGACTGGTCTATTGCTGAGTTCAGCGGTGATGCCGAGGGGCGCCAGAAAAATGCTGCCATGAGCGAAGCGCTACACAACGGTGATTCTGTGCAGATATTGAAAATGCTGGCCGGGTTTTAATGAATAATGGATTTTATAAGGGCGTAAAAATGATTGTAATTTTCACTGTGTGCGAGCATGCGCATGTTTAAACTGATTGCAGTAATCACTGTTTTGCTGCTGGTTAACGGCTGCTCGCAATCTGACAGCATCATGGCTGCCGGGCAGAAAGCAGGCCTGGTTTCTGAGCTCATTATCGATAATGCCAAATGTACTACGTTTAAAAGCCAGCTTGCATCAGGCGGCTTAAGCGACGATGCCGTTGATAAGATCTACCAGGATGCCATGAAGGCAAACTGCGTCAATAAGGATATTTAATTCGTCCTTGCAATCCACCTTGGCCGGCGCGTTTAATCGGCGCGCCGGCCTTCAAATACAGCCCTGATGGCAGGGTGTCAAATCCTTTGCCCTGTGCACTAAAGTAAACCTATAATCACTCATGAGCAATGTATTACCTACAGGCCTGAGTCACACTGAAGCAGCCAGGCGTCTGGCGGCAGATGGCCCCAATGAGCTGGGCATGGACCAGAAGCGTACCCTGGCAGCCTTGCTGCTTGAGGTGGCGTCCGAGCCCATGTTCCTGCTGTTGCTGGGTGCCGGCGCCATCTACCTGGCGATGGGCGACCAGCATGAGGCAATGATTCTGCTGGGCTTCGTGATTATCATCATGGCTGTCACCATTTTGCAGGAGCGCCGTACAGAAAGAACGCTGGATGCTTTGCGTGATTTGTCCAGCCCGCGTGCGCTGGTGATTCGCGATGGCGAGCCGCTGCGTATCGCCGGCCAGGAGGTGGTGCGCGGCGATGTGCTTATGCTGTCAGAGGGTGACCGTATCCCGGCAGATGGTGCAGTGCTGGAAGCGCATGAGCTTGCGGTGGATGAATCACTGCTTACTGGTGAATCAGAAGCTATCGCCAAGTTTGCCGATGGCGCACAAGTATTTGCCGGCTCGCTCACTGTGCGCGGGCAGGGGCTGGTAAGGGTGACGGCAACCGGCAGCTATACTGAATTGGGCCGTATCGGAAAATCGCTGCAAGACATTGCAGTCGGTGCATCACCGCTGCGTGAGGAGATTGTCCTGCTTACGCGCCGCCTGGCTGTAATCGGTATCAGCGCGTGCCTGGTGCTGACCGCACTTTACTGGATACTGCGTGATGGCTGGCTGCAGGGCTTGCTTTCAGGCATCACCCTGGCAATGGGTGTGCTGCCGCAGGAACTGCCGGTCATCATGATTGTGTTCTTCGCTTTTGGCGCACGGCGCATTGCCACGCACCATGTGCTGACCAGGCACCTGAATGCGATTGAGACCCTGGGCGAGACGACGGTGCTCTGTGTTGATAAAACCGGCACTCTGACGCAAAACCGCATGGAGCTGGCGGCTTTATCTGTAGCGGGCAATATTCTGGAAACCCGGAATTTCACCGGCGCCGAGCTGCCGGAGCATTACCATGAACTGCTGGAATTTGCAGTGCTGGCAAGCGAGATTGACCCGCATGACCCCATGGAGCTGGCGTTTCACCGTTTTGCCAATCAATATCTGGCAAATACCGGGCATCTACACCCGGATTGGCAACTGGCGCGCGAGTATGAGCTTTCACCCGAGCTACTGGCCATGTCCCATTTATGGCGTAATCATCAGGGTAGTCTCCAAGACCAGCATGATGTTGTTGCGACCAAGGGCGCGCCGGAAGCCATTGCAGATTTATGCCACCTGACAGCAGAAGACACAAGAAAAGTCATTCTGCAGGCAGGGCAACTGGCAGACCGCGGCCTGCGCGTGCTGGGGGTTGCCAAGGCACGGCATGCGGCAAATCAGTCCTGGCCTGAAATCCAGCATGATTTCAATTTTGAATTTGTAGGGCTGGTGGCACTTGCTGACCCGTTGCGCCCTGAAGTGCCGGCCTCGATTGCAGAATGCCATCGTGCCGGAATTCGCGTGGTGATGATTACAGGAGACTCCCCAAGAACTGCAAGGGCCATCGCCGACGAGGCCGGTATTGATTGCGCACAGGTGCTGACCGGCTTTGAAATAGCCGGGATGGACACCAGCGCTTTGCAGAAGGCGATAGGCGCGGTGACTGTTTTTGCCCGGGTCACTCCGCAGCAGAAGCTCTCTATTGTTGAAGCGCTGAAAGCGAATGGTGAGGTGGTTGCCATGACCGGTGACGGCGTGAACGATGCGCCGGCGCTGAAAGCCGCGCATATCGGCATCGCCATGGGCAAGCGCGGCACCGATGTGGCACGCGAGGCGGCATCACTGGTGCTGCTGGAAGATGACTTTGCCTCTATCGTTGCCGCGATTCGCCTGGGCCGGCGCATTTTTGCCAACCTGAGGCAGGCGCTGATCTATACCCTGGCGGTGCATGTTCCCATCATTGGGCTTTCCATGCTGCCCTTGCTGTTTGGCATGCCACTGATACTGGCGCCGATTCATATCGCCTTTTTAGAGCTGGTCATCGACCCTGCATGCTCTGTTGTATTCGAGGCGGAAAAAGGCAGCGCAAGCCTGATGAAGCAGCCGCCGCGCTCTAAAACCGAGCCTCTGGTATCCAGGGCGCATATCTGGCTCAGCATGGTGCAGGGCGGGCTTATTACGCTTGCCGCTGCCGGATTCTACTGGTGGCTGCTCAATAGCGGTAACGCTGTTGAAGTGTCGCGTGCACTGGCATTTATTGTGCTGGTGGTCGCCAATGCCTCGCTGGTATTGCCCAGCCGTTCATCACAGCACGGCTGGCGGCCGATGTTCTGCGGGCTGACGGCGGTCAGTGCCTGGGTGCTCGCCGGCACTATGCTGGGCTTGCTGCTGGTTACCTCTGTGCCAGTCCTGGCAAGGGCTTTCACCTTTCAGCCGCCGGCATTGCTGCAATGGCTGATGGCGTTCATGGTTGGGTTAAGCCTGCTGCTGCTGTTTGAGGCCACGAAGAGAATCTACGCAGCGTTGCATTAGGGCTGTGAGCCATTGCCGGTTACAGGTTCTGCACGCTCCCTAATACCACCAGGCTTGTAATCATTAACAGTGCCCAGCCGATTATCCCTGCAGTGAGCACGGCGCCGAACATCAGGAAGGCATGCCCGCGCTCCTTAATGCGGAACACCGCCGGAATCCCGTAATAGATAAACCCCACGGTCGCCATCAGCGCCATTGTCAGCGCTATCAGGTTCACGGTCATGTCTGGAATGAGAAATACGATAGGCGCCAGCCACAGCGGGGTGGGCGCCACTGCTGCCAGTGTAAATGCGTCATGGTAAGTCGGGTGGATTTCTGCAACTTCTGCCAACTGACGGATGATGAGCGCCATGACCGGCACTGCGGCGAGTTCGACCACAAACAGGATTGCAGCCACCAGCAGCAGTTTTGTATTGGATAAAACCGGCAGCAGGTCGCCTGCATATTTGCCGGCAGCAAAATAGATGAACAATGGGGGAATCAATGACAGCGGTACCACGTGCAACAGGTAGAGCCTGTGCATGGAGAGCTTGCTTTGCATCAAATGGCGCCAGCCTTTTGTAGGAACGAAAAACAGCCAGAATAAGTTGATAAGACTCATGAGATCATCCTCTCCACAAGATGTGGTTAATGGGTACTGTGTTATTTCGACATAAAAATACGGATTAAAATCCGCATCGGTGCCGCACGCGTTATATCTGCATTCGATCTTGCTTGTTACTGTTGCTACAGGTTCCAGTATTGATGGGTTTTGTGAATTTGTAAATAAGACATTGCCATTTGGTAACAAAATATTTCCACCCAGGCGGCATTCGGCCATGGCCTGTGGCTGGCGGATGCCATGGTTCGCCAGCCACAGGGCAGGCAAGTGGAGTTGGTGTACAATCCGCCAACTGCGAGCGTACATTATGGCCAACTATAAACTTATTGAAATTTCACAGGCTTTTGACGGTTTTGACGACATCCTGGATGTCAGGTCACCGGCTGAATATGCAGATGACCATCTGCCGGGCGCAATCAGCGTGCCGGTGTTGAATGATGAAGAGCGTGCCCGTGTCGGCACCTTGTATAGCCAGGTATCGCCGTTTGAGGCCAAAAAACTGGGAGCGGCCCTGATAGCCAGGAATATTTCCCGCCATCTTGAAGAAAAATTTCATGACCGTCAAAGGGCTTGGCGGCCGCTGGTGTACTGCTGGCGCGGCGGCATGCGCAGCGGTGCCATGGCGCATATCCTGACGCAAGTAGGCTGGAACACGGCCCAATTGATAGGCGGCTATAAAACCTACAGGCGCCATGTGATCGATGCGCTGGAAATATTGCCAGCCAGCCTGGATTTTCGTGTCATCAGTGGTGGAACAGGCTCGGGGAAAAGTCATCTGCTGCAGGCATTAGCCGGGCAGGGTGCGCAGGTACTGGACTTGGAGCAGCTGGCGCAGCACCGCGGCTCGCTGTTAGGCCGGCTGCCGGATCAGCCGCAGCCTTCGCAGAAGACTTTTGAAACCCGGCTGTGGGATGTGCTGCGCACTTTCACAAAAGAGCGGCCTGTGTATATCGAGGCAGAAAGCCGCAAGGTCGGTGTGCTGAGCGTGCCCAATATGCTGCTGGAACGTATGCGGGCGTCACCCTGTGTGCAGGTCGAGGCGCCGCAGGCTGCCCGCGTAGAATTCTTGATGCGTGACTATGCCCATTTTCTGCAGAACCCTGCTTTATTGACAGAGCGTCTGGCCATGCTGGCAGATTTACATGGCCATGCAGTCATCAGCCGCTGGTGCGAGATGGCGCAGCGCCACGAATGGCAGCCCCTGGTAGAAGAGCTGCTGGCGCAGCATTATGACCCGGCATACCGGCGTTCATCAGGCGCTGGCCTCGCGCAATTGAAAAATGCAGCAATACTGCAGCTTGATAAGCTGGATGAAGTGAGCCTGAGCAGGGCTGCACAAAATTTAATCAGTGATGAAAGAAAAAAATAATGAGTGAAGTTAGACTTACCCAGTATTCCCACGGTGGCGGCTGCGGGTGCAAAATATCACCAGCGGTGCTTTCGCAGATACTGGCAGACCTGCCGCAGGCTGCCATGTTCCCTGATTTGTTGGTTGGCCGTGAATCCAGCGACGATGCCGCGGTTTACCGCCTTAACGATACGCAGGCCATTATCGCCACTACGGATTTTTTCATGCCTATTGTGGATGATGCTTATGACTTTGGCCGCATTGCCGCCGCTAATGCACTGTCTGACATCTATGCCATGGGAGGCAAGCCGATTCTGGCGCTGGCTATCGTTGGCATGCCGATTGATAAATTGCCTATTGAAACGATACAGCAGATCATGGCGGGCGGTGCCGCAGTATGCCAGTCAGCGGGCATACCTATTGCCGGCGGGCATTCGATAGACTCGCCTGAGCCAATCTACGGCCTGGTGGCGCTGGGCCTGGTGCATCCTGACAAGGTCAAGCAGAACAGCAAGGCGCGCGCTGGTGATGTGCTGGTGTTAGGTAAGCCATTAGGCATCGGCGTGCTCAGTGCCGCACTTAAAAAAGGTGAGCTGAGCGCAGAAGGCTACCGGCAGATGGTGGAAGTGACTACCCAGCTGAACCGCACTGGCGCCGTGCTGGCAGATATGCCGGGCGTGCATGCCATGACCGATGTTACCGGCTTTGCGCTGTTGGGCCATTTGCTTGAAATCTGCCGCGGTTCGCAATTGCATGCAGCGCTTGAGTTTGAGCGCATTCCGTTCATTGATACCGCATTGCAGCTGGCGCAGGCTGGCTATGCTACCGGTGCCGCAGCACGCAACTGGGCCAGCTATTCTGATGGAGTGGTGCTGGGTGCCGGCATCGTAGAGTGGCAGCGCAAGCTGCTATGCGACCCGCAAACCAGCGGCGGTCTCTTGGTGAGCTGTGCGCCGGAAAGTGTGGATGCCGTATTGGCAGCCTTCCATGCAGACGGCTTTAGCCAGGCTAAAGCCATAGGTGCGATGCAGGCCGGGACTGCGCAAGTCACTGTGCTGTGATGGCGGCGGCTGAAAATTGATAGCTTGACTGCCGTGGCGCCGCTTGTTATTCAATATCAAGCGACGTACGATACAGCTGTAGATTAGCCAAGCGGACTTTTTAAGCGGCTGCCGGCATATCACTTGATTCAATTCCACGGATGGCAGGTGCTTTAAAAATAGCATTAAGTTAATTGGGGTGCTCATGACATTAAAGAAATTTGGGCGATGGGGTGCTCTCATCGTGCTGTTAGGCGCAATCGCTGGCGGCATCTATGCCTGGAAACATTATCAGAAACCCGGCCTGCCGGATGCTTTTGCTTCAGGCAACGGCAGGATCGAAGCGACCGAAGTCAACGTAGCCACCAAGCTGGGCGGGCGCTTGGGCGACTTGCTGGTGCATGAGGGTGACATGGTAGCCGTCGGTCAGGTGCTGGCACATATGGATATTGCGACGCTGACGGCTGATTTACACCAGGCTGAAGCACAGATCAAGCAGGCCCGGCATGCCAAGGCGATTGCCGTGGCCGGCGTGGCACAGCGCCGTAATGAGAAGTCTGCAGCCGGCGCCCTGGTGGCACAGCGTGAAAGCCAGCTGGCGCTGACCGATAAAGAGCTGGAACGCACCCAGCAGCTCATAGATAAAGGCTTTGTTTCCCCACAGAAGCTGGATATTGATAAAACCAACAGGCACACCGCTTCGGCATCAGCCAGCGCTGCAAGATCACAGATGATGGAAGCGCAGTCATCTATCGGCGCAGCGCAGGCCGCCGTGCTGGAGGCTGAATCTGCAATTGAAGCCGCAGAGGCGAAAGTCGAGAAAATCAAAGCTGACATCAATGACTCGGCACTGGTTGCCCCCGCAGCCGGACGTGTGCTGTACCGCCTGGCCGAGCCCGGTGAGGTACTTGCTGCCGGCGGCAGTATTCTCACGCTACTGGATATTACCGACGTTTACATGACTATTTTCCTGCCTACCAGCCAGGCCGGCAGGGTCAGCATCGGTGCCGATGCCCGCATCGTACTGGACGTGCGCCCTGATATTTCCATTCCGGCAACAGTCACTTTTGTGTCACCCGAGGCGCAGTTCACACCTAAGTCGGTAGAAACGCACACCGAGCGCGAGAAACTGATGTTCCGTATCAAGGTGAAGATTCCTGAAGACCTGCTCAAAGCCTATGCCAGCCGGGTAAAAACGGGGCTTCCCGGTGTGGCGTATGTACGGCTGGATGCCAAGGCAGCCTGGCCTGAAACATTACCGCCCCTGGTGAATGACAAGAATGCCAGATGACTAAGCCCGTTGCCAGCCTGTCTGATGTCAGCCTGCAATATGGCGACATCATGGCGCTGGATACGATTAACCTTGAAATTCCCGCCGGCTGCATGGTCGGTTTCATCGGGCCGGATGGTGTAGGAAAATCCAGCCTGATGGCGCTGGTTTCCGGTGTGCGCAAGCTGCAGGGCGGCAGTGTTTACGCACTGGGCGGCAGCATGGCAGACAAAGCCCACCGTTCGGCGGTATGCCCGCGCATTGCCTATATGCCGCAAGGCCTGGGCAAAAATCTCTATATGACACTCTCTGTGTTTGAGAATGTTGAATTCTTTGCCCGGCTTTTTGGCCAGGCGCGCAGCGAACGTGAGTCACGCATTGCCGAGCTGCTGCAAAGCACCGGCCTGGCGCCATTCCGTGACCGGCCTGCCGGCAAGCTCTCGGGCGGTATGAAGCAAAAGCTCGGGCTTTGCTGTGCGCTCATCCACGACCCTGATCTGCTGATTCTGGATGAACCTACTACCGGTGTTGACCCTTTGTCGCGCCGCCAGTTCTGGCAGCTGATTGACCGCATCCGCAGCCGCAGGCTGGGCATGAGCGTCATTGTTGCTACCGCCTATATGCAGGAGGCTGCCGGTTTTGACTGGCTGGTCGCCATGGATGAAGGCCGGGTGCTTGCCAGCGGCAGCCCGGCTGAGCTTCTGGCCAGCACCGGTACCGATAACCTGGATGCGGCTTTCATCTGCCTGCTGCCTGAAGCAAAACGCCTGAAACATCAGGAGCTCGTGTTGCAGCCGCGCGTGGTGGATGTGAATGCAGCGCCGGCTATCCGCGCTGAAAACCTGACCATGCGTTTTGGCAATTTTACAGCGGTCGACCATGTGAATTTTGAGATCAGCCGCGGTGAGATTTTCGGCTTTCTGGGTTCCAATGGCTGCGGCAAAACGACCACCATGAAGATGCTTACTGGCCTCTTGCCGCCAAGCGAGGGGCAGGCCTGGCTGTTCGGGCATCAGGCTCGGGCGCATGACCTGGAGACCCGCAAGCGGGTGGGTTACATGACGCAGTCATTTTCGCTCTACGGTGAGCTCACCGTCATGCAGAACCTTGTGCTGCATGCGCAGCTGTTTCATCTGCCGCCCGCCACCATAGCCGGCCGCGTGCAGGAAATGGTTTCTCGCTTTGACCTGGCCGAGCATGTAGATGCACTTGCCGCAGCATTGCCCCTGGGTATACGCCAGCGCCTGTCACTGGCGGTTGCGGTAATCCATCAGCCTGAAATGCTGATTCTGGATGAGCCGACCTCAGGCGTAGACCCGGTAGCCCGTGACGGTTTCTGGAAACTGCTGA
>Ga0208392_1000335_pt1 | contig 12873 bp, 7 predicted proteins | sample LakWasMeta3_LOW4_2_FD_183855 | JGI IMG/M metagenome (GOLD analysis project Ga0208392, IMG submission 183855) | Freshwater sediment methanotrophic microbial communities from Lake Washington under simulated oxygen tension - Sediment Metagenome... | ecosystem: Environmental > Aquatic > Freshwater >... | reverse complement strand
TGCGGCCCGGCAATGGGCGCTTATCTCATCGCCATGGCAGGAAACCGTCAGCAACATCATCCTGCTGACTGCGTTCAGTGCGCCGCTGTTGTGGTTTCTGGCGATACGGCCGCTGGCCTTGCAGATCGTTCAGGAACAGATGACCTCCAACAGGGAACTGCTGGAAGCTTTGGAAAATCACGTGCTGGTCAGCATTGCCGACGTTCAGGGGCGCATTGTCTATGCCAATGACATGTTCTGCAAAGTTTCCGGTTATTCCCGGAATGAACTGGTCGGGCAAGACCATCGTATCGTGAACTCCGGCCATCACGATAAGGATTACATCCGCAACGTATGGCATACGATAGCCGGCGGTCAGGTATGGCGCGGAGAGTTTTGCAATCGCCGCAAGGACGGCGAACTGTATTGGGTGGACAGCACCATCGCGCCGCTGCTGGATAAAACCGGCAAGCCCAAGCGATATATTTCGATACGCCGGGATACGACCGCCCGGAAAGCGAATGAGCTAAAACTGATTGCGCTTAAGCGCGCGCTGGACGCCAGCAGCGAGATGATACTCATCACTAACGAGGAAGGGCTCATCCAGTACGCCAACCCGGCGCTGTGCCAGTTTACCGGCTGGCCGGAGGATACGTTGATGGGACGGAAACCCGACATGCTGGACAGCCCTAACGCCGATCCGCAGACGCTGGCCGAGATGCAAGGCAGGCTCCGTCGCAGCAAAGCCTGGTCGGGCCGGCTGCGGGGCCGCCGTCGAGCCACCGCTTCCGTACCGCAGCCTGAAAATGGTAACCGTGGCATTGAGCAAGCCGCGGATACGTTGGATTACTGGGCCAAGACTAATATTACCCCGATTCTGACCGCGAATGGTTCACTGGCCGGCTATGTACAGATTCAGCATGATGTCAGCAAGCAGGTCGAACAGGAAGCGGCTTTGCAAATCGAAAGCGACGATATCGCCGCCCGCCTGACCATCTCTGAGGCGCTGCACCAACCCTTGGCGCTGGAACAGCGCTTCATGCAGGTACTGGATATTTTATTCGGTCTCAAGGATTTCGATTCACAGCGCAAAGGCTGCATGTATTTGCGGGCCGAGGGGGATGATTATCTGGAACGGTTCATCGTACATGGTAATTATGACTGCAAGGAGCGTATAGACTTTGGCGACGGCCCGTGCGGACAGGTCGCCGTCTCCAGAAAACTCGTCGTTTCCGATCATTGCCGCTGCACCGGCGACCAGTCCCACGGCCATTATATTGTTCCAATCGCTTCCGGTGGCGACATTCTGGGCGTCTTGTTGATTTTTACCGAAGCCTGCCCTGTGCAAAACGAGTCCCGCCTTGCCATGCTCAATGAAATAGGCGAAATGATGGCGCTCGCGCTGCTCCAGGACAAGGCCAATGCTTCTCTGAAAGCCGCGCGCGATGCCGCGTTGCAGGCCGCGCACGCCAAGACCGAGTTCCTGGCCAATATGAGCCATGAAATCCGGACGCCGATGAACGGCGTATTAGGCATGCTGGATCTGTTACAGGATACTCAACTGTCCCGTGAGCAATGGGACCTGATCGATATCGCGGCAAATTCGGCAGAGTCGTTGTTGACTATCATCAACGACATCCTGGATTTTTCCAAACTGGAGGCAGGTAAAGTCGAGCTGGAGCAGATTGAGTTTAATCTGCCGGATTTGGTTGAGGAAGTTTGTACATTGCTGTCCAGCCGCGCCCACAGCAAAGGTCTTGAATTAAACTGTTTCCTGCCGGCCAATCTGCCGCAACAGTGGCTCGGCGATCCCACGCGCATCCGCCAAGTGCTCACCAACCTGATCGGCAATGCCATTAAATTTACCGAGCAAGGCGAAGTTTCGGTCAAAGTGTCGGCAAGCGCTTCCGGCATAGTGCGTTTTGAGGTGAAAGATACCGGTATCGGCATCAGCGCCGAGGCGCAAGCGCGCCTGTTTCAAGCCTTTTCCCAGGCCGACAGTTCCACTTCCCGGCGCTATGGCGGCACCGGGCTGGGCTTGTCGATCAGCAAGGATCTGGTTGCGCTGATGAACGGCAGCATCGGCGTTGACAGCGCCTTGGGCCAGGGAGCAAGCTTCTGGTTTACCCTGCCGTTGCTGCCAATGGCTAACGATGCTCCGGCCCCGCAGGCCAATTTTTCCGGCAAGCGCGCATTGATAGTCGACGATAATGCGACCAACCGCATGATCTTGGCGCATTACCTGAATAACTGGGGCTTAACTTCAAGCGAAGCAGACAGCGGGCCGGCGGCGCTCGTTGAACTCGAAGCCGCAGTGCTTCGAAACGAACCCTACGATCTATTGCTGTCGGACATGCAAATGCCGGACATGGACGGTTTCGCCCTGGCCCGCGCCATCATGGAAAAACCCGCCATCGCCGGTACGCCACGCATTCTTTTATCCTCAGGCAGCATCGGCTCCCAAGCCGAAAGGCTTGAGTCGGGATTCAAACAAAGCCTGTTGAAACCGGTTCGGCAATCGCAGCTTTTCGATGCCGTTGTCGATGCCTTGCAGCTTGCCGGCCGGAATTTTGCGCCAGCGGACCCGCTAAAAGAGGTTGTGCTTGAGTACAGGGATAAACGGGTGCTGGTGGTGGAAGATAACAAGATTAACCAAAAAGTGATCCTTTCCCAACTCGCCAAGTTCCAGCTTAAGCCGGATTTGGCCGATAACGGGCAAGAGGCGCTGGACCAGCTGGAGCGCCAAGCCTACGATCTGGTCTTCATGGATTGCCAAATGCCGGTTATGGACGGCTACGAAGCCACGCGCATCTTGCGCGAGCGGGAAATGGCCTCAGGTTCCGGGGCGCATACGCCGGTCACCGCGCTGACTGCCCATGCCTCGATAGGCGAGCGTGACAAATGCCTGTCTGCGGGCATGGACGATTATTTAAGCAAGCCCGCCAGCCGAGCCGACCTGGCGGCGGTTTTGGCGCGCTGGCTGGGCGAGCCTTTCATCCCGGAAGCCGCGCGGATAGCTCTGGATCGCATTGTTGAACGGGAAGGTTTCTCCCCGGCAGAGCAGGGCGCAGAAGGATCCGCCGGCTGGGATGAAGCTTTAGCGCTTAAACGGCTGGATGACGACCATGACTTGTTGGCGGAAATGATAGATTTGTTTCTTGAGGAGACGCCAAAACAACTGGCTGAGTTGGAGGCCGCCCTGTCTCGATCCGACCTTGTTGCGCTGGCCGATGCGGCCCACACTATTAAAGGCATGGCCGGGCATTTTTGCGCTGAAAACATAATCAGTCTTGCGGTACGCCTGGAGCGCTCTGCCCGTACAGCTTCCGCTGCCGTTCATGAGCCCTGCCCGGATTCTACAGACGAGGCCCCGGATGCCGACTTGCAGCGGATGGCCAATGATTTGACCCGGGCTATGACGAATTTAGCCGATAATCTGTTACGCAGAAAAGAACAAAGCCATGAATACTGAATTCAATCTTGATGAACTAAAAGTTGCCGACCGCCTGCCTTCCCCTTCGGGAACGGCGTTGGCCATTATGCAACTCGTGCAACGGAATGACGCCACCGTGCAGCAAGTGAGCCAGCTGGTTAAAGTCGATCCGGCTCTCAGCGGGCGCATTTTGCGCTTTGCCAATTCCGCGGCTTTCGGGGCACGGCGGCCGATCGCCGATATTCAAACCGCGGTCATGATGATGGGCATGCAGACGGTGCGTAACTTCGCGCTGAGCCTTTCCCTGATCGGCAGCAACAGCAGCGGGTATTGCCGGAGGTTTGATTACGAAGCCTACTGGTCGAGATCCTTGGCGATGTCGGTAGCCATCGCGGCCATCACTGCCCGGGAAACCACAGTGGTGCCTGCGGAGTCGTTTACGCTGGGACTGCTGAGCGATATCGGCAGTCTCGCTCTGGCAACCGCTTGGCCGGATACTTATGACCAATGCCTTGGTGCTGCGCAGGGCGAGCAGCTTCTGGTTTTGGAGCGAGAGCGTTTCGCCATCGACCATAAAGCCTTGAGCCACATATTGCTGGCTGACTGGGGCTTTCCCATGATCTTTCTGGATGCCCTGAAACTGAGTTTTGAAAACAAAGTAGCAGGGTTCAACCGGACAGCCGATTTTGCCAGGCAGCTGATTTTCGCCCGGTTGATCGGCAACTATTGCGTGGCTGATGAAAGCCTTCGCGCCGCATTGTGGCAGGAATTAGCGGCTGAGGCGAGCCTTCATGCCATGGACGAGCCGGCTTTGCACAGGTTCGTTAATGAATCCACCGAGCTTTGGCACGACTGGGGGAAACTGATCGACGTAAAAACGGATGTGCGGCAGTCCGTGTTAAACACTGTCGCTACGACGGAACCAGTGTTGCCGGGTTTGAACCTGTTGCTGGTCGATGACGATCCGATGATGCTGGCGCGTCTTTCCAAGCAGCTTGCCGCGGCAGGCAACCAGGTTGCAACGTGCCGGAACGGCGAGTCCGCGCTGAAATATATTATCGAGCACAAGCCGCAGCTGGTAATTACCGACTGGCGCATGAAGCCCATGGATGGCCTGGCCCTTTGCAAGGCGTTACGCGCATCAGGCTTTGGCAAAAATATTTACCTGATTATGCTGACCTCGACGGAAGACGAGGATGCTCTGGTTGAGGCTTTCGATGCCGGCATCGACGACTATGTGACCAAGCCGGTCAGCCTGCGCGTGCTGCTGGCGCGCTTACGGGCCGGCCAGCGCATTATTACGTTGCAAAATGAACTGGAAAAAGAGAGCCAGGACATCAAGCGCTATACTGCCGAGCTGGCTGCGGCGAACCGCCGCCTTAAGTCCATGGCGAATACGGACATTCTGACCAGCTTGCCCAACCGGCGTTATGCGATGACCCGCCTGGAGCAGGAATCGGCGACTGCGCAACGCACCAACCGGGCGTTGAGCGTGTTAATGCTGGATTTGGACCATTTCAAGTCGGTCAATGACTCGTTGGGGCATGATGTCGGCGACCAGGTGCTGGTGCATGCGGCCAGCCTGATGCGGGAAAACGTGCGCACCAGCGATATTGTCTGCCGGCTGGGCGGCGAAGAGTTTTTGATCATTGCTCCCAACACCGACGGAACCACCGCACTGTTGCTGGCCGAGCGCATCCGCAATGCCATCGAACAGAAGCAGCCCGGTAGCGTCGCATTGAATCACCCTGTCACCGTGAGCATTGGCGTAGCAGGCTCCAAGGGCGCCGAGCCGGGCTGGAAAGAATTAATGAAAAGATCGGATAACGCTTTATATCTTGTCAAGCAAGGCGGCCGCAACGGCGTGCGGCTTGACGCGCCATCCTGAGCCGGCGGCAACATGACAATTTCATGGCAAGTTGCCATAGCTTGAACAGGCAGCCGGGCTGCGCCCGTTATGCGAAAACCGGACGGTTTTGCCAATAGTCGTGGCGGTTGTGTTATGGTTGCTTCAATCTTACTAAGTATAAGCACGAGACTAAGCAATGAATGTATTGGCGGTCTATAGCATTAAAGGCGGCGTTGGCAAAACCGCGAGCGCGGTCAATCTGGCCCATGCAGCCGCCCGCAACGGTTACCGCACCCTGGTGTGGGATCTCGATCCGCAGGGAGCCAGCAGCTATTATTTTCGCATCAAGCCAAAGGTCAAGGGCGGCAGCAAGGACCTCATCGCCGGAAAACGCGAACTGGAAGGCCTGATTAAAGGCACCGACTTTGAAAACCTGCATCTGCTGCCGGCCGATTTTTCTTTCCGGAATCTGGACTTGGTTCTGGATGCCAAAAAAAAGCCGACCCGGCAGCTTAAAAAGCTCCTGAAGCCCTTGGCGGAAGAATATGATGTTATTTTCCTCGATTGCCCGCCCAGCATTTCGCTGTTGTCCGAAGCCGTTTTTGAGGCCGCAAACATATTGTTATCGCCGATAATCCCTACGACATTGTCATTAAGGACGCTCGAGCAGCTGGAAGACTTTCTCGAAGCTAACGGTTGGCATAAACTGGCGCTCATTCCGTTCTTTTCGATGGTAGACCGGCGCAAAAAAATGCACCGGGACATTATGCAGGCTTTGAGCGAGAGCCATCCGGAAATTCTAGCCACCGCTATTCCTTATGCCAGCGATATTGAACGCATGGGCCTGGAGCGTATGCCGCTGGCAGGCTATATCAAGCACAGCCAGGCCACGGCGGCTTACGAGGCGTTGTGGCAGGAAATCCTGAAGCGAGCGGATTTAACCAAAAATTAAACATAACAGCAGTAGGGTACGAGACTGTGAAAATATTATCCAAATCAGCAAAAAAGATAATTCACCACAGAGAACATGAAGAACACGGAGAAAATAATATTATTAATTCAATGCATTAAAAACTCCGTGTTCTCTGTGTGCTCCGTGGTGAATCTCTTAAATCAAATACTTTCACAGTCTCGTACCTTTCGGGGCTTGATCTAGAAAATGGTACGCGATGCTGACGCGGGCTCGCGGTCTGATTTAACCGAAGCTTAAACATAGCAGGCAATAATGGAGAACTACTTAAGCTAATACCTTAATTCGCATCAATTTATTGGAGTAAACCATGCCTAATAAACGATTTATTTTAAGCAAGCCGATATCTTCAATTACTGATGTTCCCACCTTGGGAGTAAAGAAAGAAAATTTTATCGAGGATTTTAAGCGCTATTATGTGCATTCGCTGGGACGGGACGAGAATTTCCGTTCCTCTCCTTTCTATGCCTGCGAGGCATTGTCAATAGCCATTCGCGACCGGCTGATGGAGCGCTGGAAAGCCACCCATAAAACCTACAACAAACTGGATAGCAGGCGAGCGTATTACCTGTCAATGGAGTTCTTGATGGGTAGAACCTTGAGCAATGCCATGCTTAACCTGGGAGTAACCGATGAAGCCTCCCAGGCCATGCATGATTTGGGCATCGTCATCGAAGAGCTGGTTGACCGGGAGCTCGACGCCGGCCTTGGCAATGGCGGGCTGGGCCGATTGGCCGCCTGTTTCATCGACAGTTGCGCGACACTGCAATTGCCGGTCGTAGGCTACGGCTTGCGTTATGAATACGGCATGTTTACCCAAACCATCATCAATGGCGAACAGGTCGAAAAACCGGACCACTGGCTGCGTTACGGCAACGTCTGGGAAGTCGAGCGGCTGGAATATTCGCTGCGCGTCAAGTTTGGCGGACATACCGAAATACAGACCGATGAGCAAGGCAATCAGCGGGTACTTTGGATCAGCACCAACGATGTGCTGGCGGTGCCGTTCGATACGCCAATACCCGGCTATCAGAACAATACGGTCAACATTTTGCGCTTATGGAAAGCCGTGGCGACCGAGGAATTCAACCTGGATGAATTTAACGCCGGCGATTATGCCGAATCGGTGGCCGCAAAAGTGACCGCAGAGCACATCACCATGGTGCTGTATCCCAATGACGCCAACGAAAACGGCAAGGAATTGAGGCTACGCCAGCAGTATTTCCTGGCTTCCGCCAGTTTGCAGGATGTCCTTGCCCATTGGGTCAGGCAGCATGGGCTCGACTTTAGCCATTTTGCCGCCAAAAACTGTTTTCAGTTAAACGATACCCATCCCAGTATCGCTATTGCCGAACTGATGCGGCTGTTAATGGATGTGCATGGCCTGCCATGGGCCGCTTCTTGGGAAATAACCCAGAAGACGATGGCTTACACCAATCATACCCTGTTGCCCGAAGCCCTGGAAAAATGGCCGGTCAAGCTCATGCAAAAGCTGTTGCCGAGATTGATGGAGATTATCTTTGAAATAAATGCCGTTTTTCTGTCGGAGGTTGCGTCCCGCTGGCCAGGCGATAGCGCCAGACTGAGCCGAATGTCCATCATCGAGGAAGGCGAAGAGCAGCAGGTGCGTATGGCTTATCTTGCCATTGTCGGCAGTTTCTCGGTCAACGGCGTTGCCAGGCTGCATTCCCAGTTGTTGCAGCAAGGCTTGTTTCGCGATTTTTACGAATTATGGCCTGACAAGTTCAACAATAAAACCAACGGCGTCACCCCGCGCCGCTGGCTGGCTTCCTGCAATCCCGAGCTGGCCGCGTTGATAACCGAAACCATCGGCCCCGGCTGGATAACCCACCTGGACGAATTGAAAAAGCTCGAGCCTTTTGCCGAAGATGCCGGGTTCCGGGACCGTTGGCGCGCGATCAAGCAAAATGCAAAGCACCGCCTGATTGAACACAAAAAACAATACCTGGACATCCATTTAAATTCCGATGCGCTGTTCGATATACAGGTCAAGCGCATCCATGAATACAAGCGGCAGATTCTGAATGTGCTGCATGTGATTCATCTTTACGATCGCATCAAACGCGGCGATACGGCCAACTGGGTAGCGCGTTGCGTGCTGATCGGAGGCAAGGCGGCGCCCGGTTACGCAATGGCAAAAAAAACCATTAAACTGATTAACAACGTCGCGCGCGTCATCAATGCCGACCATGACGCGGACGGCAAGCTGGCCTTGTTATTCCTGCCCGATTACCGGGTTTCCGGGATGGAAATGATCTGCCCTGCCGCCGACCTGTCCGAGCAGATTTCCACCGCCGGCAAAGAGGCTTCCGGCACCGGCAACATGAAGCTGATGATGAACGGGGCGTTGACGATCGGCACGCTGGATGGGGCTAATATTGAAATCCGCGAAGAAGTCGGCGACGAGAACTTTTTCCTGTTCGGCCTGACCGAAGAACAGATTCAAGCAAAGCGGAAGCATTATGATCCGTATGCCGTCATCGACCAGGATGAAGACTTGCGGCGGGTGATGAATCTGTTGGAAAGCGGCCACTTCAACCAGTTCGAACCGGGGATTTTCGACGACCTGATCGCATCCATTAAAAGCAAATACGACCCTTGGATGACGATTGCGGATTTTAGAAGCTATATCGATGCTCAAAAACGCGTGGAAGTAGCTTATCAGGATAAAGACCACTGGACCCGGATGAGCATTTTGAATTGCGCGAGCAGCGGCAAGTTTTCCACGGACAGGACGATCAGCGACTATAATCGGGACATTTGGAAATTGAAGCCTGTGCCTGTGCAGTATCCCTAAGCCAGAATCAGAATTAAAAGCTTTTTATTCACCACGAAGAACACAGATGACACGAAGAATAATAACTTCGTGTTCTTCGTGGTGAATCAATCAATTTATATTGTTGATGAAAATTAAGCCTCCGCTGTAATATGCAGCACCCGATCAACTACCCGAAGCCATTATGAAGCCAGACAGCGCCGCCATTAGAAAACGATACGACCGGATCGCCCCGTATTTCGAGGGCATGGAGGCGGTCATGGAAGGCTTGTTTTTCAGAAGCTGGCGGAAAAAATTATGGGCCAAGGTTGAAGGGCAGCATATCCTTGAAGTCGGCGTTGGGACGGGCAAGAATTTCGATTATTATCCCAAGGATGCCAGAATAACCGCGATTGATTTTAGCGAACAAATGCTGAAGCAGGCGATGCATAAAAGGGACAGGAAAAAGGTTAAGGTTGACCTGGAACTGATGGATGCCCAGTCGCTGTACTTTGCCGATAACAGTTTCGATACCGTGATTTGTTCGTTTGTGTTTTGTTCGGTGCCCTCGGCGGTAAAGGGCTTGAAAGAGCTTTACCGGGTCTGCAAGCCGGGCGGGCAAGTGTTATTGCTGGAACATGTGCTCAGTTCAAACCCCGTGCTTGCCGCTATCATGAACCTGCTTAACCCCATCGTTGTCAGGCTGGTCGGGGCAAACATCAACCGCAATACGGTTAAGAACGTTAAAGCCTGCGCTTTTACTTCGGTGCATGTCGATGACCGCAGCAGCGATATTATCAAGCTGATCGAAGCCAGAAAATAGTGGGCATTTTGCGGTATGGGTTCGGTCAGAAATTACGGTTCTGGAAGCGGCATGAAACTTTTTAACTGGACAGCCGCTGAATTGGGTAAAATATAATCAATTTTTTGAACTAGTTATACTTAAGTGAAGCCACAATTAGAAGATCTGGTACAGACGCCGATTCCAACCAAACACGGCGAATTTATCCTGCACTATTACAGCAACACCATTGATGACAAGGAGCATGTCGCCCTTGTTAAAGGCGAGGTTGCGGGCAAGGAAAACGTGCCGGTGCGCATCCATTCCGAATGTTTTACCGGCGATGTCATAGGGTCAAGGCGCTGCGATTGCGGAGAACAGCTGGATATGGCGCTGCAAATGATCGATAAAGCCGGTTTCGGCGTGTTGATTTATCTGCGCCAGGAAGGCCGCGGCATCGGCCTGTTGAAAAAATTGCAGGCCTACAACTTGCAGGATCAGGGCATGGATACCGTGGATGCCAATATCCATCTCGGTCATCTTGCCGACGAAAGGGAATACAGCATTGCCGCGTTAATGCTGGAAAACCTGAACATAAAATCAATAAAATTGATGACCAACAATCCGAAGAAAATAGAAGAGTTGGAAAAACTCGGCATCGATGTGGCAGGCCGTATTCCGGTCGAGGCCGTAGTGCACGATGACAATATCGGTTATTTAAAAACCAAAGCAAAGAAAATGGCGCACATGCTGTTTGAGTCGAAAAAAAGCTGAATCAGACCTTCCAGGTTTTCAAAACCTGGAAGGTCTAAACACTGGGTTACCTTAACACCGTTTCAACCAGTTTCACCCAGTAAGCCGTGCCGTTCGGCAATATCTCGTCGTTAAAATCGTAGTGCGGATTATGCAGCAGGCAGCCGTTTTCGGAAGAGCCGTTGCCTATCCAGACATAGCAGCCGGGTTTTTCCTGCAACATAAAGGCAAAATCTTCCGAGCCCATGCAGGGCTCCGGTTGCTGATCGACACAATCTGCTCCTGCCACTGCCCTTGCTGCTTGCAGCGCCAGTTCCGTTTCAGCTTCCGCATTAAATGTCACCGGGTAACCCGGATTTTCCGGGTTCAATTTGATTTCTGAGCTGACTTCAAAAGCCTCGCAGGTTGCCTTCACGATCCGGGTGATTTTTTCGGCAATAGCTTTTTGCGTCGCCGCGTTAAAGCAACGAAAAGTGCCCCGTAACAGTACCGATTCCGGCAGTGCATTCCAGGTATTGCCGGCGTGTATCTGGGTGATGCTGACCACCGCCGGATCGGCAGGATTAACGGTTCGGCTGACAATAGTCTGCAACGCGCTAATCAGCTGGGCGGCGGCGACGATCGCGTCATTGCCCAAATGCGGCATGGCGGCATGGGTTGCCTGGCCGGTAATGATAATTTCAAAACAGTCGAATGAGGCCATCATCGCGCCGGGTTTAACCGCAAAATGGCCCGCTGGAATATCGGGGAAATTATGCAGGCCGAACACGCAGTCGGTCGGAAATTTCTCAAACAAGCCGTCATCGATCATCCGCTTGGCTCCGGCGCGGCCTTCCTCGGCCGGCTGGAAAATAAAATACACCGTGCCGTCGAAGTTGCGGTGCCCGGCCAGATAGCAGGCCGCGCCCAGCAGCATCGCGACATGGCCGTCATGGCCGCAAGCGTGCATTTTGCCGTCGTGGCAGGATTTGTGGGCGAAAGCGTTCCGCTCCTGGATGAACAAGGCATCCATGTCGGCGCGCAAAGCGATTTTCCGGTCGGAGTCTCCGGCCGTCAGCGTGGCGACGACGCCGGTCCCGCCTAAGCCCCGGTGCACATCCAGGCCGAACTCCGCCAGCTTGCCGGCGATAAACTCCGCTGTTTGCGTTTCCTCAAAAGCGGTTTCAGGAAACCGGTGCAGATGCTGCCGCCACTGGCGCATTTGTAAGTGCAGTTGTTGAATATCGTTTGCTATCGGCATAAAAGCTCAGGTGAATTTGATGGTAATCACTATGCTACATCCAAGTTTTGATAAAAAGTAAGACTTTTATGATTCCCTGGGGCTGGCTCATTAGTACAAAAACCTACTTAGGGATTTCTTAAGAAATTTTCTACTACCATGCAGGCAATGGCTTGATAACCGGTTTTTTCTGCATGGCTGTTTTACAATCAATAAAGCACCGGCTGGGCTGGAGTTAATTCAAGCGGTTTCTTTGCAAGTTTTAGGAGACGCTTTATGGATAATAAATTTATTAAAATTTTGTTGATTTTGGCGCTAGGCCTTACGGATCGTTCTGCATTTTCTAACACAGTCCCGTCACTGGAATCGGCGCTTCATCGGGATATTGCCGGCGAGAACGCGAACAGTGACGGCCGTTATGCCTTGCCTTCAAGCAAGGGCTACATCGAATCCTGCCAACGGGAAGGACTGCTTCGGCATCCTGGGTTGATTGAGAAACAGCAGATATTGAATCGGTCCGGAAATTTCTGGGTGCGGTTTGAGATACAAACGCAGGGCGGTTCGGACTGGTTTGCATTGTGCAGCCTGGAAACCGGAGAAATCATCCGTGAGCAGAAACTGGTCGATGCTAAATTCTGATAGAGGCGTTGCCAAGCCTCAGGAGTTCTGTCCGTACGAGACTGTGAAAGTATTCAGTTTAATAGACTCACCACAGAGTACACAGAGAACACGGAGTTTTTAATGCATTGAATTAACACAGTTATTTTCTCCGTGTCCTCCGTGTTCTCTGTGGTTAATTATCTTTTCTGCTTAATGTGGATAATACTTTCACAGTCTCGTACACATCGCGTACCATTTTCTGGATCAAATCAAGTCTCAAAAGGTACGCGATGCGTACCCTTGTATCTTTACTTCTGCCATGGTTAGCTACCCTGGCACTGAGACAGAAGAAGCTTGGGCGTACCCTTAAGGACCAACCTTGTGCCGTAGATCAAGCCTTCTGTTTCGCTTCTGATGCCAGCGAAGACACTGAACGGTAGCCAAGGGCGTTGACCCTGTATGCACAAGGCAAGTGGGCTCAGTTGGTGGGTTTTATTATTCATACATAGGATC
>Ga0208392_1000334_pt1 | contig 12876 bp, 9 predicted proteins | sample LakWasMeta3_LOW4_2_FD_183855 | JGI IMG/M metagenome (GOLD analysis project Ga0208392, IMG submission 183855) | Freshwater sediment methanotrophic microbial communities from Lake Washington under simulated oxygen tension - Sediment Metagenome... | ecosystem: Environmental > Aquatic > Freshwater >... | reverse complement strand
AGAAAAATGAGTATTATTATCAAAATTCACGCAAGACAAATTTTCGATTCAAGAGGAAATCCTACCATAGAAGTAGATGTAGTTACAGAAAACGGTGTTTTAGGAAGAGCAGCAGTTCCATCTGGCGCTTCAACCGGAAAATTCGAAGCAGTAGAATTACGTGACGGAGGAAAAAACTTTTTGGGAAGAGGAGTTCTTAAAGCAGTGGAAAATGTAAATACTACAATTGCCGAAGAACTATTAGGAATATCAGTTTTTGAACAAAACCTGATTGACCAGACAATGATTGGGTTAGACGGCACACCAAATAAAGCAAAATTAGGAGCAAATGCTATCCTTGGAGTTTCTCTTGCGGTGGCAAAAGCAGCGGCTAACGAATTGGGATTGCCTTTATACCGTTATATTGGTGGAGTTTCGGCAAATACATTGCCTGTTCCAATGATGAATATTATCAACGGAGGCTCACATTCTGATGCGCCAATCGCTTTTCAGGAATTTATGATTATGCCGGTAAAAGCAACTTCTTTTACTCACGCTTTGCAAATGGGAACCGAAATTTTCCATAATCTTAAAAAAGTATTACACGACAGAGGTTTGAGTACTGCAGTAGGCGATGAAGGAGGATTTGCTCCAAACTTGGCTGGTGGAACTGAAGATGCTTTGGATACGATCAAAAAAGCGGTGGAAGCTGCTGGTTATAAATTTGGTGACGAAGTAATGGTGGCTTTAGACTGTGCTTCTTCTGAATTCTACGAAAACGGAAAATACGACTATACTAAATTTGAAGGTCCAACAGGAAAAATCAGAACTTCAGCAGAACAAGTGGAATATATGGCTGAATTAGCATCTAAATATCCAATTATCTCTATCGAAGACGGAATGGACGAAAACGATTGGGACGGATGGAAAATGCTTACTGAAAGAATTGGAGACAAAGTGCAATTAGTAGGAGATGATTTGTTCGTTACTAATGTAGAACGTTTGTCAACCGGAATTGAAAAAGGAATTGCCAATTCAATTTTGGTGAAAGTAAACCAAATCGGAACTTTGACCGAAACCATTGCAGCGGTAAATATGGCTAAAAATGCAGGCTATACCTCAGTAATGTCACACCGTTCAGGAGAAACGGAAGACAATACGATTGCTGACTTAGCAGTGGCTTTGAATTGTGGACAAATTAAAACCGGTTCAGCTTCACGTTCAGACCGTATGGCAAAATACAATCAGTTGATTAGAATTGAGGAAGAACTAGGAAATACAGCTTATTTTCCAGGTAAAAACGCCTTCAAAATAAAATAAGATACTGCCATTTCAATACAAATAGCCTTCTGCCTGTGTGGAGGGCTATTTTTTTTTATGTTTTATTAATTTTGTAACAAATGAGACTTTCAATTAGCATAAATTTTCTTATTTTTGAAGAAATAAAATAATTTAACATCTATTATGTCAAAAGTAGCAACATTAGAAATTGATGGCAAAAAATACGAGTTTCCAATAATTGTTGGAACCGAAAATGAAGTAGGCATTGATATTAATAAATTACGTGATTTGTCCGGAGCAATTACACTTGATCCGGGATTTAAAAATTCAGGCGCCTGTACAAGTGAAATCACTTTTCTGGATGGAGAAGAAGGGATTTTGCGTTACAGAGGATATTCCATCGAAGAATTAGCAGATAAAGCAGATTTTCTTGAAGTGTGCTATTTGTTAATCTTTGGAGAATTACCTACTAAAACACAATTGGAGGAATTTGAAACTCATATTAGAAAATATACTTTGGTCAATGAAGAGATGAAAAGTATCATTGACGGCTTTCCAAAAACCGCCCACCCAATGGGAGTTTTATCAGCCTTGACAAGTGCTTTAACGGCTTTTAACCCTAAAGCTGTAAATCCGGATAATAAAAAAGAATTGTACGAAGCCGTATGTAAAACGTTAGGAAAATTCCTTGTTATTGCCACCTGGACCTATAGAAAAAGTATGGGTTTCCCTTTGAATTATTACAACAATACCAGAGGCTACGTTGAAAACTTTATGCATTTGATGTTTGAATTGCCAACAGAACCTTATAAAGCCGATCCTATTATAGTCGAAGCATTAGACAAATTGTTTATCCTTCACGCAGATCACGAACAAAACTGTTCTACCTCGACTGTGAGAATGGTGGGTTCTTCTCACGCAGGGTTGTTTGCTTCAATTTCTTCCGGAGTTTCTGCACTTTGGGGTCCACTTCACGGTGGAGCGAATCAGGCAGTTCTCGAAATGCTAGAAGAAATTCACGCAAATGGGGGCGATGCCGATAAATATATGGAGAAAGCCAAAGACAAAAATGATCCTTTTAGACTGATGGGTTTTGGTCACAGAGTTTATAAAAATTTCGACCCAAGAGCCAAAATTATTAAAAAAGCAGCCGATGAAGTTTTAAAAACCTTAGGTGTTGAAGACCCAATTTTGGACATTGCCAAAAAACTGGAAGCAGCAGCCTTGGCCGATGATTATTTTGTATCCAGAAAACTATATCCAAATGTTGATTTCTATTCCGGAATCATTTACCGGGCATTAGGAATCCCAACTGATATGTTCACCGTAATGTTCGCCATAGGACGTTTGCCGGGATGGATTGCACAATGGAAAGAAATGCGAGAAAAGAAAGAGCCTATCGGAAGACCAAGACAGATATATACTGGCTATGGATTGAGGGATTTTGTATCCGCAGACAAACGTTAAAATAAATTTAGAAAGCCCCGCAAAATGCAGGGCTTTTTTTATCTTTGGCAAAGTTCAATCAAAAACTATGCTGGGATTAAACATAAAAAATGAAACGTCAAGACTGCGAGCTGTTGTTCTGGGTGTTGCGATTAGCAATGGGCCAACACCTTCTATTGAAGAAGCGTATGACCCCAAATCATTGGAACATATCTTGGCGGGAACCTATCCACAGGAAGAAGATATGGTGCCTGAAATGCAGGCTTTTGACCAGGTTTTAGAAAAATATGGAGCTACCGTTTTTCGTCCCGAAATCATAGAAAATTACAATCAGATCTTTGTGAGAGACATTGGTTTCGTGATTGATGACGTCTTTATTAAATCCAATATTTTACCCGACAGAGAACGAGAATTAGATGCCATTCAATATATAATGGATCAGATTCATCCTGCAAAAGTAGTTCGTCCGCCTGAGGAAGTGCATATAGAAGGAGGGGATGTGATGTTGTGGAAGAATTATATTTTTATCGGAACCTACAAAGGAAGTGATTACAAAGATTATATTACCGCAAGGACGAACACTCAGGGCGTAGAATACATCCGGGATTTATTTCCCAACAAAAAAGTCAAGGAATTCGATTTGGTAAAATCAAAAATAGAAGCCCGGGACAATGCCCTGCATTTGGATTGTTGCTTTCAGCCTGTGGGCGAAAACAAAGGCATCATTTACAAAAGAGGATTCCGCGAAGAAGCCGATTATCTGTTTTTAGTGAACCTTTTCGGTGCAGAAAACCTCTTTCACATCACCAGAAAAGAAATGTACCATATGAATTCCAATGTGTTTTCTATAGATACGAATGTCGTAGTTTCTGAAAAAAAATTCAAGCGGCTCAACACTTGGCTAAGAGCCAATGATTTTATAGTGGAAGAAATTCCCTATGCCCAAATCGCCAAACAAGAAGGATTATTACGATGTTCCACCTTGCCGTTGATTAGAGATTAAATTTTTGTAGAGACGCACTGTAGAGACGCACTGCAGTGCGTCTCTACAGAATAAATAAATAAAAAACATGAACCAAACAACAAATTCCATCTTAATGATTCGTCCCGTGGCGTTTCGGATGAACGAACAAACTGCCGTAAACAATTACTACCAAAAAGTCCTTGACGGCTTGTCAAAGGAAACCGTGAATGCCAAAGCGCAGCAAGAGTTTGATGCCTTGGTACAAAAACTCCGTATGGTAGGAGTCAATGTTATCGTGGTCGATGACACCGTTACACCGGACACGCCGGACAGTATTTTCCCGAATAACTGGATTTCATTTCACGAAAACGGAGATGTGGTTTTATATCCCATGTTTGCCGAAAACCGTCGGGAGGAACGTCGGGAAGACATTCTCGATATTCTCGAAGACAATGGTTTTGTCATCAACGAAATCATGGATTATACTTCGGCCGAAGAAGATGGATTCTATCTCGAAGGTACCGGAAGTTTGGTTTTAGACCGAGAAAACAGCAAAGCCTATTGCGCCCTGTCACCTCGTGCCGACGAAGAGTTGTTCATCGAATTCTGTGAAGATTTCGAATATTCTCCCGTAATCTTCGAAGCCTTTCAGACGGTAGATGGAGAACGCAAATTGATTTATCATACCAATGTGATGATGTGTATTGGCGAAACTTTTGCCGTGATTTGTGCCGATTGCATCGATGACAAGAAGGAACGAAAAATGGTCTTGGACAGTCTGCGAGGCGACGAAAAAGAAATTATTCTGATTACCGAAGCACAAGTCAATAATTTTGCCGGAAATATGCTGGAACTAAAAGGAGCTGACGACAGACGTTATTTAGTAATGAGCAGTTCAGCCCATCAGAGTCTGACCAAAAAGCAAATTGCCCAACTCGAAGAGCACGTGACTATTCTGAGTTCCAGTCTTGATACCATCGAAGCTTGTGGAGGCGGAAGTGCCCGATGTATGATGGCGGAAATTTTCCTGCCACGTGAGGAATAACAACCCATTCATTTTTTGTACTTTTGCCAAATGAAAAATAAAAAAACATTGGTTCTTGGCGCCAGCACGAAACCAGACCGATATGCTTACTTAGTAATTACTAAGTTGGTTGAAAAAGGACATTCCGTTTTGGCTATTGGTCAAAATGCCGGTGAGGTGGCGGGAGTAAAAATCCAGACCAAAGCCATTCCACTAAAAAACATCGACACAATTACTTTGTATTTAAACCCGACCCGTCAACGTGATTATTACAATTATATCCTTGAATCAAAACCCAAACGCGTGATTTTCAATCCCGGAACCGAGAATCCGGAATTTTACCAATTATTGGAATTGAATAATATAAAAGTAGAAAAAGCCTGTACCTTAGTGCTATTGACAACCAATCGGTATTAATTTTTTAAGGCTTCCAACCTTTTAAAGGTTGGAAGCCTTAAATTTATATTAGTGCAAATCTGTTTAATCCGTTTAATCTGTGGCCTATTATTGCAATTCGGGATTAAACCTTATAGGTTTTAAAAACGGATGAGGTTTGGTATATATTAAAACCGCGTTTCCTCCACAGCAGGCTTACTGATCAGATACAAGCCAACAAAAGTAATCAAGGTATTCACGATAATCAATTCGTTGTCGAACACATATCCAAAAAATAGTGTAGCCGAATTTTCACTAAGCAACAAAGTGAGCATTGGCGATAGCACACAGATAAAAGGAACCCATTTGTCTTTTACCGTTTTTGACTTTACGAATAATCCAAAAGTATACAATCCCAAAAGTGGACCATAAGTGTAAGATGCGACTTTAAAAATCATTCCTACCACCGAACTGTCGTTGATGGCATTAAAAAAGATAATAACCAGAAACATCAGGAACGAAAAGCTGAGATGCACAATATGTCGGGTGCGTACGATGTTGGGTTTGTTTAGATTTTCTGTTTTGTCCATTCCCAAAAAATCAACACAAAAAGAAGTGGTAAGCGCCGTTAAAGCCGAATCGGTGGTGGCAAAAGTGGCAGCTGTTAGTCCCAACAAAAACACTACCGAGGGCACAATAGTCAAATGATGAAAAGCGATTTCAGGAAATAGTAAATCGGTTCTGGGTTTTCCAGTGATTAAATCGGTTGGAACTTCAATCCCATTTTTATTGGCATAGATGTAAAGTAAAGCACCCACACTTAAGAAAAAGATGTTGATGAGCACGAATATCCCGGTAAAAGTGAACATATTTTTCTGGGCTTCACCAATGGTCGCGCAACTCAGGTTTTTCTGCATCAGATCCTGGTCTAAACCGACCATGGCGATGGTGACAAACATACCGCCCAGGATTTGTTTGACAAAGTGAAATTTACTCGAGAGGAAATCATCAAAGAAAAATATCTTGGAATAATTGCTGTTTTTCACCTCTTCAAAAGCACCAATGACATTCAAATCAAGACTGGAGCAAATAAAATAAATGGTCAGAAATACCGAGGTCACAAGGAAAAACGTTTGAAGGGCATCAGTGATAATGATGGTTTTCAAACCACTTTTATAGGTATAGGAAAAAATTAATAGCAGTGAAAGCAATACTGTCATGGCAAACGGAATTCCGTAATAATCAAAAACAAAGCGTTGCAACACAATCACCACCAGATACAGTCGGAAGGAGGAACCTATGGTCCGGCTCGCTAGAAATATGGCGGCGGCAGTTTTATAGGAGTAATAGCCCAGTCGTTTTTCGATGTATCCATAAATAGACGTCAGATTCATTCGATAATACAAGGGCAGCAACATGGTAGCCACGATGATGAACCCAATGGCGTTTCCCAACACAAACTGAAAGTATTTAAACTGTTCGCCACTTGGCGCACCCACCTCTCCGGGAACCGAGATAAAAGTCACCCCCGAAAGGGCAGTGCCGATCATCCCAAAAGCTACCAGATACCATTTGGAATTTTTATTGGCTTTAAAAAAAGCATCGTTGCCACTGTTGTTTTTACTGGTGTGATTCGATATATAAAATAATATTCCAAAATAAACAGTGATGAGCAGTAAGATGGTAGATGGTGTCATAAACGGATTGCTTTGATTGGGAAGCCAAAGTACAAATTTTTGTTTGGATTATTGTATGGTTTTTATTTGCTATCTACAATTAACCAATGAAACAAATAAACAAATTACTACATTTGCATTTATGGAATTTTCATCAAAACTCTTAGAAAAAGCAGTCAACGAAATGGCTCAATTGCCAGGAATAGGGAAGCGAACCGCTTTGCGGCTAGTATTGCATTTATTGAAGCAGCCCAAAGAGCACACCGGTTTTCTGGCTCAGGCCCTGACGACCATGCGCGAAGAGGTGAAATTTTGCGTGAGCTGCCATAACATTTCGGATGCAGATGTTTGTGAGATTTGTTCCAACAATAAGAGAGACCGCCGGATTATTTGCATTGTCGAAGATATTCGAGATGTAATGGCGATTGAAAACACAGGGCAATTTAGAGGGGTTTATCACGTTTTAGGAGGGAAGATATCGCCTATAGACGGTGTTGGTCCCAGCCAGCTGAACATCAATACCCTGATCGAAAAAATTAAATCGGGTAGTGTCAGCGAGATTATTTTTGCTTTGAGCTCAACAATGGAAGGGGATACTACCAATTTTTATATCTATAAGCAAATACAGGATTGCGACATCATCACCTCTGCCATTGCCCGGGGAATATCCGTGGGAGATGAACTGGAATATGCCGACGAGGTCACTTTGGGGAGGAGTATCTTGCAGCGCGTGCCGTTTGAAAAGTCTTTTAAGGGTTAGGGGTTCTGGGTTGTCGGTTGTTTGTTGTCGGTTTTGGGTGTGATAGGTGAGCTGTTTTTTATTGTTTTGAGGGCAATAAAACACTGGAAAGATTGTTTTAATCGGTTTCTTTTGCGTTGCTTTTAGAAAATATATATTTTATGCAGACCAGTCCTTAATAATTAATCCATTTAATGAAGGACGATACTTTTAAATTATTAAATGAAACCCTATATTTGTTTTCTAAAATATAAAAATGAATAAATCCGTACTCTATATATTGCTGGGAATTAGTCTGTTTTTTACTTCTTGCATTCCTGTTAAAGACCTTGTTTATCTCCAAAATAAAAACGGAACACCTTCCGATGTTCCCATTTCGGAAGTAATGTTAAAACCCTACCGCCTGCAGGTGAATGATGTTTTGAGTATTACCATCAAGGCGGATGATCCTAAACTGGTAGCTATTTTTAACCCCACCAATAAAGGGGAAACTGATAATGTAGGGTCTTCTTTGTATTTTTCCGGTTACACGGTAGATGATCACGGGAATATCCGGATTCCGGTTTTAGGCGAAATCAACGCCATTGGTTTTACGGTAGAAGAATTAAGAATTAAAATTGAGCAACAACTCTTAGATGAATATTTTAAAAAAGAAGCCAATATTTTTGTCATCGTACGATTGGCCGGATTCAAATACACCATTAATGGGGAAGTGGGCAGCATGGGAACCAAATTTTTATTTCAGGACCACGTCAACATTATGGAAGCCATCGCCAATTCAGGGGATATTACCATAACGGGAGACCGTAAAGCAGTGACAATCATTCGTCAGTTGCCTTCCGGAACAGAGATGCACGACATTGACCTTACCGATATTAATGTGATGCAGTCTCCTTATTATAATTTGCAACCCAATGATTACATTTATGTAAAACCGCTCAAACAAAAAACCTGGGGAACCGGAAAAACAGGAATCGAATCGCTGACTACCATCATTACCCTGCTTTCGCTGTTTACGACCACTTTAGTACTATTAAAATTATAATAAAAGTCAAAAATGTTAGATATAAAAGATTTTTCTATTTTTGAAGCTGAGTCAGGATTTGATTTTAAGGGATTCCTCATCAAAATCGGAAGTTACTGGAGATGGTTTTTGCTGAGTCTGGCCATTACCTTCACCATAGCATACCAGGTGAATATCCGTAAGGAAAAGATTTATGCCATGGAATCTCTGATTTCCGTGAAGGAAGAAAGCAATCCGCTGTTTACCTCTAATACCAGTTTGGTTTTCAATTGGGGAGGTACTTCCGATCAGGTGCAAACAGTAGCCACCACGTTGCAATCCCGCTCTCACAATGAGTTGGTGGTGGATAAACTGCAATATTACATTGGGTATCTGGCACAGGGAAAATACAATTTGGTAGATGCTTATGGTGCCGTGCCTTTTTATGTCAACATCGACAAAGCCAAAGGGCAACTCGCCGGAACCCTTATCGGGGTTAAATTCCTGAGTGAAAACGAATATGAAATCCGAATTCCTTTTGCGGGTAATTCGGTTTCTCTTATTACATACACCGACAATTCCTATAGCAACACGGCCGTTGCCCCGGGTGATTTTGTCAAAAGATACAAAGTGGGTCAGCCCGTGATATTGCCTTTTTTGAATTGGAAACTCCAGATAAAAGACAATCCCGGTTTTTATAAAGGGAACGAATATTTTGTCCAATTCAATGATTTTGATGGGACTGTTTCTGGTTACAGAGGAATCAATGTGAAGTCGGATGATAAAGGAGGTTCCATTATTACGCTGAGCATGCAAGGGACCAATAAAGCCCGAATGGTCGAATATCTGAATTCGACCGTCAAAATGCTCATCAAAAGACAACTGGATAGCAAAAACCAATTTGCCACCAACACCATCCAATTTATTGACAGCACGCTTGTGGCCATGGAATCACAACTCAAAGAAACGACCAACGAGCTGAAAAACTTCCGGAAAGACAAAAACATCTATAACATTGAAGGAGACGGAGCAAAATTTTCGGATAAAGCGTTGGAATACGATGTAGAGAAAGATGAGATTAGCCGTAAAATAGCCTATTATAATTCCTTAAAATCCTATTTAAAAAGCAGTGACGATTATGCCAAGCTTCCGGCACCCTCTGTGGCAGGAATTGAAGATCCCAATATTGTCGTGAATGTTTCGAAATTAATTTCGCTTTCCACCCAAAGATCCGAGATGGCTTATGCGGTAAAAAGTGAGAAGATCTTCCGGGATTTTGACAACCAGATGGAAGCCGTAAAAAAGGTGTTACTCGAAAACATTGCCACCGCCAAATCTTCCTTGCAGTTTGATCTGGCTATGGTCAACAGCAAAATCAATGAAACCGAAAGCACCATCAAACAGCTTCCGGAAGACCAGCAAGAGCTGATTAAAATCAAAAGGAAATACGATTTAAGCGACAATATCTACAGCACTTTTCTTCAAAAACGAAGCGAAGCCGATATTGTGAAAGCGGCATCACTTTCGGATATTCACTTTATCGATCCCGCAAAAGATATCGGTGGTGGACTCATTGGCCCAAAAACATCCGTCAACTATGTGCTGGCCTTATTTCTGGGATTATTGATTCCACTGCTTTTTGTTTTTGCCATTTTCTTCATTAACAATTCGATTCAAAACACGGAGGACATCAACAAACTGACCAAAATTCCGTTGATAGGAGTCATTGGTCTGAGTAAGGATAATACTAATTTAGCGGTTTTTGAAAAACCAAAATCAGCTTTGTCCGAATCATTTAGAGCCATTCGGTCTTCGCTCCAGTTTCTGTACAAACAGCAAAAACTGGATGGTGCCAAAACGCTGATGATTACCTCCTCCGTCAGCGGGGAAGGAAAAACATTCTGCTCACTGAACATTGCTACGGTATTTGCCTTGAGCGAAAAAAAAACCGTAATTATCGGTTTGGATTTACGAAAACCCAAAATGTTTGAAGAATTTAATTTATCAAACGAGATAGGTGTGGTGAATTATCTCATCAGACAAAAAACGCTGGACGAAATCATCACCCCCACTCATATTCCTTTTCTGGATGTGATTGTTTCCGGACCCATTCCGCCCAATCCCGCCGAGATGATTATGAGTGACGGAATGAAGGATATGATCGAAGAGTTAAAGAAAAAATACGATTATATCATTTTGGATACGCCGCCTGTTGGCTTGGTTTCGGATGCCTTGGAACTGGCCCAATATTGTGATGTTACCTTATATATTGTAAGACAGAATTTTACCAAAAAAGAAATGATTACCTTGCTCAAAAACAGGGTCAAACGCGGGGAACTCAACAATACCAGTATCATTTTGAACGGATTCCAAAACAAAGCCAAGTACGGCGCGGGTTATGGCTACGGATATGGCTACGGTTACGGAAGTACAACCTACTCGAACGGATACAATGATGATGATAAACCAAAAAATATTTTGGAAAAAATTATAAGCCAATTTAGAAAAAAACAAACCCGATAAGAGGCTTGTTTGAATTGTAAAATAATGAAAGAAGAAACAAAAAACACTATATTAATTACGGGCGGAGCCGGTTTTATTGGTTCCAATCTGTGTGACTATTTTTTATCCAAAGGACATCAGGTGGTTTGTCTGGATAATTTTGCCACAGGACACCGGCATAATCTGAAGGATTTCATCAATAACGAAAACTTTCGTCTGATGGAAGGTGACATTCGGAATTTAAGTGATTGCCAGAATGCGGTGCAGGGTGTGGATTATGTTTTGCATCAGGCGGCTTTGGGTTCGGTACCAAGATCCATTAATGATCCCATTACCACTAATGATGTGAATGTTTCCGGGTTTTTAAATATGCTCGTGGCTTCCCGCGATGCTAAGGTGAAACGATTTATGTATGCCGCCAGCTCTTCGACTTACGGAGATTCAGAAGGATTGCCCAAAGTGGAGGAAATTATCGGGAAACCGCTTTCGCCTTATGCCATCACTAAATATGTCAACGAACTCTATGCCGAAATATTCAGCCGAACTTATGGATTGGAAACTATTGGTTTTCGCTATTTTAATGTTTTTGGACGAAAACAAGATCCCAAAGGAGCGTATGCTGCCGTTATTCCAAAATTCGTGATGCAGCTGATGCAACTCGAAAGCCCGAAAATAAACGGTGATGGGAACTATTCGCGTGATTTCACTTATATCGATAATGTGATACAAATGAATGAACTGGCGATGAATACCCACAATCCGGCTGCCGTCAATACGGTTTATAATACCGCTTACGGTGACCGAAATACCCTGAATAATTTGGTGGAATATTTAAAAGAATATTTGGCAGAATACAATCCACAAATTGCTGATGTCGCTATAGAATATGGACCTAATCGGGCAGGGGATATTCCCCATTCTCTGGCCAGTATCGAAAAAGCGAAAACCCTGTTGGGGTATGACCCACAATTTTCTTTGCAAGAAGGGTTGAAAGAAGCGGTGAGTTGGTATTGGGAGAATTTGAAGTAGTGATTGGTGAATAGTGAGAAGTAAAAAGAATATAAAAAATGAAAATTACAAAAATTTGTTGCATCGGAGCAGGATACGTTGGAGGTCCGACTATGGCAATTATTGCGCAAAAATGCCCGCACATTCAGGTCACGGTGGTGGATTTGAATGCTGAACGTATTGCAGCCTGGAACGATGAAGACCAGAATAATATTCCCATATATGAACCGGGGTTGAGCGACATTGTTGCCGAAGCCAGAGGGCGAAACCTCTTTTTCTCAACCAATGTGGATCAGGCGATTGATGAAGCCCAAATTATTTTTATATCGGTAAACACCCCGACAAAAACATACGGTAAAGGTAAAGGAATGGCTGCCGATTTGAAATACATCGAATTGTGTGCCAGACAAATTGCCAAAATTGCTAAAGACGATAAAATTGTGGTCGAGAAATCGACTTTGCCTGTTCGTACTGCCGAAGCCATCAAGAGCATTCTGGACAATACCGGGAATCATGTGCAGTTCCAGATTCTGTCGAATCCGGAATTTCTAGCTGAGGGAACGGCTGTTCAGGATTTATTGAATCCCGACCGGATATTGATAGGCGGAGACCCTTCGGCTGAAGGTCAAAAAGCAATAAAAGCCCTAGTGGAGGTGTATTCCAACTGGGTAGCTCCCGAAAAAATACTGACTACCAATGTGTGGTCATCGGAATTGTCGAAACTGACTGCCAATGCGTTTTTGGCACAAAGAATATCCTCCATCAATGCCTTGTCAGAACTCTGTGAAAAAACGGGTGCCGACATCAATGAAGTGGCCAAAGCCATAGGAACGGACAGCAGAATAGGTTCCAAGTTCCTCAAAGCCTCTGTTGGTTTTG
>Ga0208392_1000332_pt1 | contig 12886 bp, 11 predicted proteins | sample LakWasMeta3_LOW4_2_FD_183855 | JGI IMG/M metagenome (GOLD analysis project Ga0208392, IMG submission 183855) | Freshwater sediment methanotrophic microbial communities from Lake Washington under simulated oxygen tension - Sediment Metagenome... | ecosystem: Environmental > Aquatic > Freshwater >... | reverse complement strand
AGTACAGGACTGGCAGGCGGCATTGCAACTGCGCGATGCGGCGCGGCGCCAGATACTGGCACGGCTGGGAGAGCCGGACGCAGCCGCCTGAGACTGCGAACCCCATGCCCGGCCACCTCCGTGAAACCGTTTTACAGCAGCTTCAAGCTGGAGACATAATCAGACAACCAGTGCTCGGATAAACTGGATCAGGCAGCCCCTGAAAGAGAAGGCACTACCGATCTGGGGCTGAAGGCCGCGCTGGTCGCCTCCAGCGTGCTTGCTGGATGAGGCGCGCAAGTTTATTTCCAGAGCGTGGAAGTGACGCTACGCTTTGGCCACTTTTTTCGGCTTTGATGCAGCCTTGGGCTTGGCCGCTGGTTTTGATTTTGCTTCCGCCGCCGCCTTGGGTTTGGCCATTCTTGCAGGCTTTTGGGGGGGAACAGGCGCTACCTCCTCGGTTTTTTCAACCACCGCCACCGGCTCTGGCACTTCACCCGGCAAAGGCTTGTCGTTGGCGGCCAGGCGCTCGAATGCGGCGGCGAAGAAGCCGTCGGTGCCGTGTACGTGTGGCAGCAGCTTGAGTGTGGTGCCGGTTTCCAGCGCGACTTTCTGCTGGGCAAGAATTTCGGCGGCATTGAGCGGCTTGAATTCGGCATGCTGCGCCAGAAAGGCTTCGACAATGCCTTCGTTCTCCTCGCGCAACAGGCTGCAAGTGGCGTACACCAGACGGCCTCCCGCTTTGACCAGTCTGGCGGCCGCTTCCAGAATCTTGGCCTGCTTGATACTTAATTCGGCAATGTCCATTTCAGTCTGCCGCCATTTGAGATCCGGGTTGCGGCGCAAGGTGCCGAGACCGCTGCACGGCGCATCGACCAGCACACGATCGAATTTCTGCGCCAGGCGCTTCAGCTTCTGGTCGCGTTCGTTGACGATCAGTTGCGGGTGGACATTGGAAAGGCCGGAACGTGCCAAGCGCGGCCTCAAATTGGAGAGGCGTTTCTGGGCCACATCAAAAGCGTAAAGGCGACCGCTGTTGTGCATCATGGCACCCAGCGCCAGCGTCTTTCCGCCGGCGCCAGCGCAGAAATCGGCCACCATCTCGCCGCGACGGGGTGCCAGCAGCAGCGCCAGCAACTGACTGCCTTCATCCTGCACTTCGACCACGCCTTTGGTAAATAGCACATGTTTGTTGAGCGCGATTTTCTCCTTCAGACGCACGCCATCCGGGGAGTATGGCGTGGGCGCGGCAGCGATGCCTTCCTTGGCAAACAGCGCCAGCACTGCCTCGCGCTGGCCGTTGAGCCGGTTCACACGTAAATCCAGCGGCGCCGACGGGTGCATCGAGCGCGCCAATGTAAGCGCTTGCTCCTCACCATATTGTTGAATCAGCTTGTCCCACAGCCAGTCCGGCAGGTCAGCCTGGATAGCCAGCGGCAGGTCTTCCGTGGACTTGGCCTTGATGGCGTGCGCCCATTCAGTCTGCTGCTTGTTCAACAGCGGGCCGAGGTCGCGCAGACTCACGCCTTGCAGCCGCAGCAATACGCCCAGCAACAAGCGACGCGCATCCGGGCCGTCGCAAAGGTATTCCAAAAGGCGCCGGCGGCGTAATGCCTGGTAGACAGTTTCCGCAATGAACGCGCGATCTTTCATGCCCAGTTTTGGGTTTTCGCGAAAGTAAGCACCCAGTTTCGCATCCGCCGGGCCGTGAGGAGACAGCACGGTTGCCAATGCCATGGCGGTCTGGCGCAGCAGGTTTTCATTGAGTTGGGTCATATTTTTCCTGACAAGGTTTTAGCCAAAAAGAAACAGCATGTGCGGAAAGGAAATTAATCCGCAAGAAGCCGATTGGCTCTGTGCGCGCTGCGGCCTGAATTTCGAGATAAGTTCATTCCGCCAATAAGCGCGTGACAATGCGATCCGTTACCGTGCCATCCTTTTCCGTCATGCTGATTTTTACCGGCAGGTAATAATAATCCACTGCCACCCACAGTTCCGTTTTTTCGTCGCCATCACCGCTACGGCGACCAAGATGCCAGGTACGCAGCTTACCGACTCTGGTATCCAGCGTTTCCTCGCCTTCGAAATAATATTCATAAATCTTGAGCTTCTTGCCGTTCGTGACAGCCAGCCGCATTTCCTGCAAGGGGGGAACGAACATGAATTGGTACATGAAGCTCATCATGTCCTGCGCGCCATCCTGCAATTCCGCGGTGCGGCGCTTGGCGCCACTCTCCATGATCACTGTTCCGGCCTGCCAGTCGAAGAAAACCTTACGCTCCATACTGGCCTTGTTGCCGTACTGGTACAAGAAGCTTGATGGCCGTAATCCGTGCTCTGTGACCATGCCTACGCTTTTCTGCACCAGATCGGACAAGACCAGCGCCAGCATCCCCTTGGGCTCGATCTCGCTTTGCAGTACATAACTTCCGTCATCAGCAACCTGGTATTTTTGCTGTTCCACGCCGGCCTTGCCGCCCTTGCGCATGACCTGGAAATCGATCTCCACGTGGCGCGGTGGCGGAGGCAATTTTTCTTCTTCGGCCGGGGGAAAAGGCTCTTCCGCAACCGTGGTGGGCGCCTCAACTCTCGAGGGCTCCTGCTCCTGCGGCTCTGCCAGCGGAGGTGGTGAAGGAACTGCCGACTGCGTCGATGCAGGTGCCGGAGAAGTTTCCGTTTCCGGCTGCGGCTCTGGTTTCGGCTGTGGTGCGGGTTTTGGAGTTGCTTTGGGCTTTTGCCTGGCAACCACCGGCGGCTTGCCAGCAGGCGGCGCGTGCTTGAGGGGTGGCGGACTCACCAGCCGGACCACGATGAGATCGGCCTGTTCCTGCTCCGGCATTGCAAACCGCAGCCCGCCGACCAGCCACAGGTGCACCAGCAACGACAGCAGAAGCGCCACCAGCAGGCGACCCCAGTTGTCGCGGAACCGACGCATGTCATACCATTTCATCATCGAATGTGATCGCAACGCCCGCAAACAGGCAGTACAGCAAGCGAAGACTTTCGATGCACAATGGAATCATTCAAAGTGCAGGCTAGTCAGGACCTGCTCCAAGGTTCCGCCCTGGTCATCCGGCATCAGGATGCGCACCGGGATGTAGTGCGCATCGACACCCAGCCACAACTGTTTCTCGTCGCCGCCTTCGGTGGCGTTGACGAAATGCATGGTCTTGTAGGTGCCTGCCGCGGTTTCCACCGGCGCATCGCGCGCCTCGATCCGGTAATGATAAGTCTTCAACTTTCTGCCCGTCGTCACGGGGAGTTGCACGTCATCCCCCTGCGGCGGCGCAAACATGAACTGATAGGCGTAGCTTGCGAGATCCTGCGTGCCAGGCGGCAGCGCCACGGTCTTGGTTTTACCTTTGGCTACCATGGTCAGGGTGCCGGCCGCCCAGTCGAAATCCGCCGTTATCTTCCGTTTGGGGTCATCGCCCTGATCCTGTTCGAAATGCATGGGGCGCAGCCCCTCCGATGTGACCTCGCCTTCGCTCGCTAGGCGGCGCTTGCCGAACAGCGAATAAACACCGATGCCCTTGGTAATGCTTTCCAGCTTGTAGCGCCCACTTTCCTGACGATAAGTTTCGGTGACATCGGCGAACGGCTGACCGTTGCGGGTGACATGGTAGGCGACGGTGAAATTTTGCGGCGCGGCTGTCGCGCTGGTGGCCAGCAACAGCGAGAGAACGATCCAAAGACGGCGCATGCCGGATTTCCTCCTATGTTGGTATAGCCAGATAACGCACCAAGGGCGCGAACGGTTACAGATGCGCTTCTTCCAGCAGATGGGCTACACCACCAGCGTCTGCGCCTCGCCTTCGGCACGCCGGCGGATGTTGCCGATGCGGTACACCTGCTCGCCTTCGGCCGCCAGCAGGCCTTGCGCGCGTTCGGCATCGGCAGCGTCAACAATCACCACCATGCCGATGCCGCAGTTGAAGGTGCGGTGCATTTCGTTGTGGGTCACGTTGCCTTGCTGTTGCAGCCACTGGAACAGCGGCGGTAGGGTCCAGGCGCTTTGCTGGATTTCGGCGGTGAGGTGTTCCGGCAACACGCGCGGCACGTTGCCGGTCAGGCCGCCGCCGGTGATATGCGCCATGCCTTTGGCCTGCAGCGTCGCCAGCAGTTTCAGCAGCGGCTTGACGTAGATGCGCGTTGGCGCCATTACCACGTCGCGGAACGGCTGGCCATGGAAATCGGAGTCCATGTCGATGCCGGACAGCTCGATCAGCTTGCGCACCAGCGAGTAGCCGTTGGAATGCGCGCCGCTGGATGCCAGCCCCAGCACCACGTCGCCCTCGATTATGGTCGACCCATCGATGATGGCCTCTTTTTCCACGCAGCCGACGGCAAAACCTGCCAGGTCGTATTCTCCGGCCGGGTACATGCCCGGCATTTCCGCCGTCTCGCCGCCCACCAGCGCGCACCCGGCCTGTTCGCAACCGTTGGCGATGCCCTTGATGACCTGCGATGCGGTCCCGACTTCCAGCTTGCCGCAGGCGAAATAATCAAGGAAGAACAGCGGCTCGGCACCCTGCACCAGGATGTCGTTGACGCTCATCGCCACCAGGTCGATGCCGACGGTGTCGTGATTGTTGAGCTGGAATGCGAGCTTGAGCTTGGTGCCGACGCCGTCGGTGCCGGACACCAGTACCGGGTTCTTGAACTTTTTCGGCACTTCGAACAAAGAACCGAAACCGCCGATGCCGGCCAGCACCTCGGGGCGCATGGTGCGTTTCGCGAATGGCTTGATGTCCTCGACCAGCGCATCGCCGGCCTCGATATCGACCCCCGCATCACGGTAGCTGATGGAAGATTTGGCGGCGTCGGATGGGTTCAAGTTGAGTTCTCGCTTTCCAGAAGATACATTATCAATGTTTACTGCCTGTAATTTTAACCGAAATGTTCGCAATTTCCTCTTGCCTCACTAGCGAGGTCGTCTGAATTGAAACAACTTTTGCTCGACATCCAGCCTGCACCCGCACCCACGCTGAAAAATTTCATCCCCGGACGCAACGCCGAGGCATTGCATCATCTCCAGCTTGCCTCCCAGGGCGCGCCCGAGGCACGCTTCATTTATCTTTGGGGAGCAGGCGGCAGCGGCAAAAGCCATCTTCTGCAAGCCTGCGCAGATTTGGCTTTGCTGCATGGGGTAAAGCTGATTACGGCGGATGACGTGCATCAGCTGTCGGAAGAAGCGCAGATCGCCCTTTTCAACACCTGCAACCACCTGCGCGAAACCGGCGGCGCCCTGCTCGCCAGCGGAGAAGCCGCCCCCATGCAAATGGGTTTGCGCGACGATCTGGCGACGCGCCTTTCCTGGGGACTGGTATATCAGCTCCACCCGCTCTCTGATGACGAAAAAGCGCAAGCCCTGAAAGCCCACGCGACTGAGCGTGGCATGCGCCTGCCCGACGAAGTGCTGGACTACTGCCTGCGCCATCTGCGGCGCGACCTGCGTACGCTGATGACCACGCTGGATGCGCTCGACGAATGGTCACTGACGGCTAAAAGACCGGTCACCCTGCCGTTGCTGAGACAGTTGCTGCAGCTGCCGCTGGATCTTAAGCATGGCAGCCGAACCGGCCAGATTTAACCTGGGAAAATCAGAGACATGACGCCTGCCGTGAACGTAACAAAACTAGATGACTCGACATTCGAGGTGGCCGTGCAGGGCAGAATCCCAACCACGCATATCGTCACCGTGGCGCAGGATTACGCTGCCAGACTCACCAAGGGTAATGTGCCGGTCGAGCGTTTAGTCCTCCGCTCCTTCGAGTTTCTCCTTGAGCGGGAGCCGAATACCAGTATCCTGCGGCGCTTCGATCTTGCGGTGATCTCGCACTACTTCCCGGAATACGAGCGCGTGATTCGCGGGATGCTATAGCCAGTCCCATTCCATCCGCGGTTTGTGCGGGGCATGTTTCATTGCCCAGTCCCACAGGCGCGCGGGGATAAGCTTCATGAAGCGTCCGAGTATCGCCATTTGCCAAGGCAGAATCACGTAGCGGCGCTTTTTTTCGATCGCGCGCGCCATTTTGCGAGCGGCAGTATCGGCATCCATCAGGAAAGGCATAGGGTAAGGGTTGACGTCGGTCATCGGGGTTTTGATGTAGCCAGGACAGATGGTGGTAACGCTGATGCTGGCGCCGGCTAGTTCCACGCGCAGGCTTTCCAGATAGCTGATGGCGGCAGCTTTGGATACGGAGTAGGCAGCGGCGCCGGGCAGACCACGCAGGCCGGCAACGCTGGCAATGCCGACCAGGGAGCCCTTGCCCTGCTTTTTCATGGTGGCGATAAAGGGCTGGAAGGTATGCACCATGCCAAGTACGTTGATGTCGAAAATGGCATGGAAGGCAGCAATATCTTCCTGGTGTTCCGTCAAGGTGCCGCGCGAGACGCCGGCATTGGCGATGACGATGTCAGGGGCGCCGTATTTGCCGATGAAATCCGCCGCCGCCTGCCGTAGCGCCTCGGCATCGCGCACATCCAGCACGTAGGCGGTGCAATCGGCCGACAGGCTCTCCACCAAGTCATCCAGCCGCTCCCGGCTGCGCCCCACGAGGCCGAGCCGTGCACCTTGTGCAGCATAATGTCGCGCCAGGGCGGCGCCGATGCCGCTGGAGGCGCCTGTGATGAAGATGTTCACGCGATCAAGCGCCGAGCGGGCGTAGCGCTTACTTGGCGCCTTTTTCCTTGCGCGCCTTTTCGATCAGGTAATCGGCAACCTTCAGCGCTTCCTCATTGCCTCCGGCGAGGGAACTGGAGGTGAGATATTTGCCGTCGATAATCAGAGCGGGTACGCCAGTGGCACCGGAGGCGCGGAATATCTGTGTTGCACGCATGACCTTGGTGTTGACGGAAAAGGAGTTGTACGCCTCTTCCACTTTCTTTCGATCCAGCCCACTCTGCTTGGTGATCCAGTCAATCAGGGCAGCGTCGTCATTAGGCTTCACGCTATGCTGTTTGTGAATGGCGTCGAACAGAGGCGCGTGCAGCTTTTCGGCGATGCCGAGCGCCTCCATGGCATAGAATGCCCTGCCCGCAGCAGCCCAGTCGGGGCGGGCAATACCCGGTACGCGCTTGAACACGACATCCTTGGGCAGCTTCTTTACCCAGGCATCAAGCCGTGGTTCCAACTGATAGCAATGCGGGCATCCATACCAGAACAGCTCGACCACTTCGATCTTGGCCGGGTTTTCGGTTGGGATGACCTGCTGCGTTTGCGTATACTCGAAACCCGATTGAGGCTCGGCAATGGCAATGCTGGAAACCAGCATCAGGAATGCGGTCAGAAGTGATTTCATGGGGGTTTTCCTTTATTGGTCGGGAACTTCGCTGTGACTTTTGATGAGGTCGGCTTTAAAACCATTGCTGGCCAACTCGGTGCGCACCTTCGTAATCTGGTCGATCTCAGAATAAGGACCGACACGCACGCGATGCCATACCCCGTTGTCGGGCGCATTAACGGTTTGCACTACCGCTTCCAACCCCAGCAGCGCCAACTTTGCCTTCATGTTGTCGGCTTCCTGCTCGGTTTTGAACGCACCAACCTGCAGATAGTATTTTTCGCTGGCGGCTGGAGTCGAGGATGGCTGCTGAGCTGCAGCAGATTGCTTCAATTCCTGCTCCGTGACCTGACTCTCGGTGCCGGGAAGAATCTTATAGAAATCGAAGCTCTTATCGGGAGATACAGTTTCCGCCGGTTCTGCGGTAGCCGTTTCACTGGGTGCTGTCTTTTGCGATGAACCATTGTCTAGCTGGGCAGGTGTTTCAACCTTGTTGACGAACGGGCTCTCGCCCTTGGTCACAAAGATCGCCACACCCACGGAAACACCAATCCCGGTGATCAGGCCGACCAGGAACCCGGTAAAGAAAGTGCTCCCCTTGCCGGAAGAATTTTGTTTGGTTGGAGCAGGTTTATAGTCGCGGGCCACAGTTTTCTCTTTCACATTTTTTTCGGGGCATGCACACCCAGCAATTGCAACCCGCTATGCAGAACATAACGCGTTGCGCATACCAGAGCAAGGCGTGCAAGCTTGACGGTTTCGTCTTCAACCAGGAACTTCTCGGCATTGTAGTAGCTGTGCAGGTCGCCAGCCAAATCCTTGAGGTAATAGGCAATCAGGTGCGGCGCAAGTTCCTGCGCCGCATTCTGCACCGTTTCCGGGAACTCGGACAGGCGCTGCAGCAGGGCCAGCTCATGCGGCAGTTGCAGCGGGGATAGATCGACGCCCGCCAAGCCGGCCTCATCGCCGCCCCACTCAGCCAACACGCTGCAGATGCGGGCATGGGCATACTGGATGTAATACACTGGATTATCGTTGGTGTGCGCCAGCGCCAGATCGATGTCGAACACCAGCTGTGAATCGGCACGTCGCGCGGCGAGAAAGTAGCGCGTGGCGTCGCGGCCGACCATGTCGATCAGGTCGCGCAGCGTGACGTAGCTGCCGGCGCGCTTGGAAATCTTCATTTCCTCGCCACCACGCATCACTGTGACCATCTGGTGCAGCACGTAGTCTGGCCAGCCTTGCGGGATACCGATGCCCAGCGCCTGCAGGCCGGCGCGCACGCGCGTAATGGTGCTGTGGTGATCAGCACCCTGCTCGTTGATGACACGGGTAAAGCCACGCCGCCATTTGTCCACGTGGTAGGCCACGTCCGGCACGAAATAGGTGTAGCCACCTTCGCGCTTGCGCATGACGCGATCCTTGTCATCGCCAAAGTGGGTGGTGCGCAACCATAGCGCATCGTCCTGCTCGTAGGTGTAGCCGCTGGCGACCAGCTTGCGAACCGTATCTTCGACCTTGCCATCCGTGTAGAGCGCGGATTCCAGCGAATAGACATCGAAGTGCACGTCAAAGGCGCGCAAATCCAGGTCCTGCTCGCGACGCAGGTAGGCTACGGCAAACGCGCGGATGGCGGCTGCATCGTCCGGGTCGCCGGCGCCGATCACATGCTTGTCCTCGGCGTCGATTCTTTCCCTGGCCATGTAGGCATTGGCAACGTCGGTGATGTAATCGCCACGGTAGCCGTCTTCCGGCCAAGAAGGGTCATCTGGGGTCAGGCCGCGTGCGCGGCATTGCACCGAGCGAGTCAGATTGTCGATCTGCGCACCGGCATCGTTGTAATAGAACTCGCGCGTCACCTCCCAGCCGGTGGCTTGCAGCAGACGGCACAGACAATCGCCTACTGCCGCGCCGCGCCCATGGCCGACGTGCAGCGGCCCGGTGGGGTTAGCAGAAACGAACTCCACCTGCACCTTGCGTCCTTGTCCGGCATTGTTGCGGCCCCAGGCATTACCTTGGCGCAGGATATCGCGCACCACAGCACTCTTGGCGGCCGGGCTGAGGAAAAAATTAATGAAGCCGGCGCCGGCGATCTCGGTTTTTGCGACATACGATGATTTTGGTAGTGCCCTGGTCAGGTTTTCCGCAATAGCGCGCGGGTTCTGCTTCAGCGTGCGCGCCAGCGTCATCGCCAGATTGGTGGCGAAATCGCCATGCTCGGCGGATTTGGGGCGTTCCAACACAATGGACAATCCGTCCAGCTCCGGCGCCACGGCTTTTGCCGCCTGCGTCAGTAATTCGGTAAGATGTGCTTTCAAAGCAACTCTGGTAACTGAAAAAAGCGCTATTTTAGCGGGTTCCGTGCAATAACGCTTTTCTATAAAAAGGCTTAACCCAAAACATAGACAGGATTAACAGGATTTACCGGATTAAACCTCCCTGAGAAGGGTTTTAAGAAATCTTGTTAATCCTGTAAATCCTGTCAAAAAGGTTTTTGCTTTAACGCACTCCCAAAAGGTTACGATGACAATTCTCCGTGTCGCTCTCGATGTCCCGCTCGCCAGGCTGTTCGATTACCTGGATAGCGGCAGCGGCGTGCAGGTCGGCCAGCGCGTGCTGGTGCCGTTCGGGCGGCGGCAGGTGGTGGGCATCGTGCTGGAGCGTGCAGCTTCTTCCGACATGGCGGGGGATAAGCTCAAACCGATAGCACGCGCTTTCGTTGATGAGCCACCACTACCGCAAGCAACACTCAAGCTGCTCAAATTCTGCTCGGATTATTACCACTACCCGCTCGGGCAAACCATCCTCAACGTCCTGCCTTCCCGCCTGCGTGAGGGTGAACCGGCAGGGTTGCCACGCCGCACGGGCTACCGGCTGACGACTGCAGGGATTGAGGCCGGGGCGGAGGCCGTTCCTGCACGCGCCGCCTTGCAGAAAAAACTCTATCTGGCGCTGCAATCGTCGGGCACGCTGGATGCCTCGGCACTGGCAACCATCGCCGGCGGCTGGCGGCCCGCGCTGCGGCAATTGCTGGAAAAAGGCTGGGTAGAAGCAGTCGAAATCGAGGCGGCGCTGCCAAACCCGTTGGCAACTACGACCACTGCCCTCAAGCTGAACACCGACCAGCAGCAGGCCCTGGATGCCATACTGGCGGCCGGCCGCGACTTTGGCGTGTGGCTGCTGCACGGCATTACCGGCAGTGGCAAGACCGAAGTCTACATGCACCTGCTGGAGGCGGTGCTGGCCGATTCCGACCGGCAGGCGCTGGTGTTGGTGCCGGAAATCAATCTCACCCCGCAACTGGAAGCGCGCTTCCGCGCCCGCTTCCCGCACCATCCCATCGTCATGCTGCATAGCCAGATGAACGAGAGCGAGCGCTTGCATGGCTGGCTGCGCGCGCAGAGCGGCGAAGCGCGCATCATCATCGGCACGCGCCTGTCGGTATTTACGCCCATGCCCAGGCTGGCGGTGGTCGTGGTGGACGAGGAGCACGACGCTTCCTACAAACAGCATGACGGCATGCGCTATTCGGCGCGTGACGTCGCAATTGTCCGCGGCAAGATGGCCAATGTGCCGGTGTTGCTCGGCTCCGCCACGCCCTCGCTGGAGAGCTGGCACAACGCCCAAGCCGGCCGCTACCGGCTGCTCACACTACAGGAGCGCGCCGTCAGTGCCGCCGCGCTGCCAAAAATTTACTGCATCGACACTCGTCCCAACCCACCGCAGGAAGGCATCTCGGCCGCATTGGTAAGCGCGCTCAAACAAAGGCTGGAACGTGGCGAACAAAGCCTGCTGTTCATCAACCGGCGCGGCTACTCGCCGGTGCTGCTATGCAGCGCCTGTGCCTGGGTGGCACCCTGCACGCGCTGCTCGGCGCGGCTGGTGGTGCATCTGCGGCAACACCGGCTGCGCTGCCACCATTGCGGCCACGAGCAGCGCATGCCGCCACAATGCCCGAATTGTGGCAATCCCGATCTGCACCCCACCGGCCACGGTACCCAGCGGCTGGAGGAAGTGCTGGCGGGTATGTTCCCCGCCGCCCGCATCCTGCGCGTGGACCGCGACAGCATGCGCCGCAAGCATGCCATCAAGGAAATGACGGCGCAGGTGCATGCCAACGAAATCAACATCCTTGTTGGCACGCAAATGCTGGCCAAGGGGCATGACTTCCCCAATCTCACTTTAGTAGGAGTGGTGGACACCGATAGCGCCCTGTTCAGCCCGGATTTCCGCGCTGCCGAACGCCTGTTCGCGCAACTTATGCAGGTGGCCGGCCGCGCCGGCCGCGCCGCAAAGCCGGGCGAAGTGCTGATCCAGACCAACTTCCCGGAACACCTGCTGTTCCACGCGCTACACCGGCACGATTTCGCCGAATTCGCCTCCACCTTGCTGGATGAACGCCGGCTCGCCCACTTTCCGCCCTACTGCCACGAAGCGTTGTTACGCGCCGAAGCAACGAGTTACGAACCGGTACAGGTATTCATGGCCAAAGCCGCCGAACTGGCGCGGCCTTTGCAGGAAAACGTCACGGTGTACGACCCGGTGCGGCCGCAGATGGAGCGCCTCAAAGGCATGGAGCGTGAGCAGTTATTGATTCAGGCTGACTCGCGCCAGGCGCTGCAGCGTTTCCTGCAAACCTGGGTGTCCCTGCTGCGGGAGCAGCCGCAGAGTGCCAAGGTCAGGTGGACGATGGATGTGGATCCGCTGGAGTATTGAGAAATGTTTTTCCAGCTTCATGGGCATTGAGCGTATGAAAAGCGCGGGAATATCTGGTGCACGCTTCCCCAAAGATATTAGCTTGTGATACTTTCGACTGATGTACCGATGGCTGGAAAAGCCATAATGGAAAAAATCAAGGAGCGTGGCATGTCGGGTCAGTTATTCATCGTGCAAAAGATGCAACGCCTGTTATCCCTGGGTTGTCTGTTATTGAGCCTGCTGACCGGGATTTTCATCTCCTCAAGCGTTGCCGCAGCTCCCGATCCTGTTGCTCCTTCAAAGGAAAGCCTCAGTGCGGAAGCGACGATCACCAGCGAGCCGGCGACTTTAAGCTTTTTCAATCGCGATATCCTGACCATGCGGGGAACGTATTTAGGCCACTCGCCCGCAGTGCGGGTACGGTCAGCTTTGGCGTTCATTCAAGTTGCCCTGGATGAGCCGGGCACGCCCGTGGTAACGCTTTCGCCCAAGGAAAAGAATATCGGTGTCGAATTGAACGGCCGCATGGTTTTCAGGGTTACTCCCCAGGATGTAGATATTTTCACCGAAGAAACGACGGAATCTCTTGCCAAGGCTGCTGCCGACCGTTTGCGGGAGGCAATTTCAGAGTATGAGGTGCAGCATGAATCGCAGGCCATCTGGAAAGGCGTAGTCAAGGTAGCGGTCGCAACCATTGTGTTGATTTTGCTGTTGCGTGCACTTCTGTGGCTGAACACCCACGTTCAGAAGGAGTGGTCGGCATGGCTTGCGGAAAAGCTGGAGCGCGCACGTGCCGCGCTCGGCAAAGGTGGAAGCATACTTTTTCAGGGCCAGTGGCCATTAACCGCCTTTCGCCTGGCCTCCAAGGTGCTTACCCTCCTGCTTTCTCTGGTGCTGATCCACGTCTGGCTGCTGTTCTGTTT
>Ga0208392_1000330_pt1 | contig 12893 bp, 9 predicted proteins | sample LakWasMeta3_LOW4_2_FD_183855 | JGI IMG/M metagenome (GOLD analysis project Ga0208392, IMG submission 183855) | Freshwater sediment methanotrophic microbial communities from Lake Washington under simulated oxygen tension - Sediment Metagenome... | ecosystem: Environmental > Aquatic > Freshwater >... | reverse complement strand
CGCCTCAACTGCCGCACGACTTAATAGCCTGAAATCTCCGACATTTTCCGGAATAGGTGGTGTGGAAATTTGATTATGAAGTTTATAAAACCACCCTGCAGTCTTTCTTTTTAACCAAGTGTCGGAAGAGCGATCGCATCTTTTAGCTAACACTACTTCATACCCTTCCCGCCACTTGTTAACGAGTTCCGTGATCAGTTGTGGAGGATCTTGCAGGTCAGTATCTATCGGTATAACGGCATCACCCAAAGCATGGTCTATGCCGGCAGACAAAGCGGCTTCTTTTCCGAAATTTCTTGAGAAGTCGAGAATTTTTATTTTTACATTGGGCGGACTGGCTTTTTTTTGTTCAATCAGTTTATGTAACGTTTGATCTTTACTGCCATCATTAATGCAGATAACTTCTATTTCATCATCAATAGCGCCAATGGTATTGAATAGCTCTGTAAAAAAAATCGGAACCATCAATTCTTCATTGTAGAAGGGGCATATTATTGAAATCATAGAGGCTATGTTAAATAAAGTTAATTTTCTTCATCATTCATTTTAGGAGTCCGGGTTAGGGAATTTTTATGAGAATAATGGTCGAACTATCACAGGGCAGTATCGGAATTTTGGCATCAATCAGGGTTGGTATATTGAACAAAAAGTGGCTTTGCCGCAAGAGTAATCCATACGATAAAAGCAGTTAAACTTATCCAGACTAACATTTGACGGAGTAAAGGCGGATTAAGTTTTAAAAAAATTTTATTATGGCCTGGCGGTATTTTTATCGAGAGCAAGCCGTTTTTACTGATGTAAACCGGATGGATTTCTCCATTAATGATGCATTTCCAATCTGGAAAAAACCAGCGTTTTAATTCGATATCTGTAGGTTTTGATGTATTCGTTTCAAGAGTTATTTCGGTGCCGTATTCTTCAATAATACTTACACTGGTATCGGGAGTTGGGTTAAGTATTAATGGTGTGTATTCGTTTGTATAGTGTTTAATATTAATTCTTACGGATTTTGGCAAGTATTCATCAACTTCAGTTGATGAGAGCATTATAGTTTTAATAGTTTCTGTTTCAAATGCTGATGTTAAGTTATTGATAAAGGCCCCGGAAACCGTTAGATTTGTGGACAGTAAAGGCAGTATGCTAATAATGCAAAAAAATAATATAGACAATTCCAGTTTTTTAAAAGATCTGTAATTATTTTTTATAAAATAAATCGGGAATAAAACACCTGCAAGAATTGAGATTACTATGGTAAGTGGCCCCATCATGCGCCATGGAAATTGAAATAGGGACAGGTAAGGAATGTTTTTCCAAAAGGGTAGGCTTAATTTGGTTTGCAGAAAAATAAACAGCAACGCGAATATTAAGCATGCTTTTGCCAGTTTAATGGCTTCTGATTGTTTACTATTCAGTCGTTCAGTCCACAATAAGGATGCGGATTTAATAATAATCCATAGATTAAGCAACCCCATTGAAAAGAAGTTCGAGTTATTAAAAAATTGACTCAAGGGTTTAAAGTGATTATGAAAATCATAATGTCCTTGGGTCAATTGTTCTGTATGAGTTAGCGATTTGTAATAGAGGGCCGGTAGCCAAAAAAAAGCGGACAGCAACAAGCCCATCGTTATGCCTCCCAGAATAAACAACCAGCTCCGTTGGTTGACGCTATTCGAGTGAATGATGAAAGATAACGTGATCAGCATTGCCATGATGGTCAATGCGGTTAAGTTATGCGCCAGGATACTCAATGCCAGGCCGGCAGCCAAGATCAAGCTGCCTTTTAATGGGTCCTGTTTTATTTTTACCAGGCCATAAAGTGAAAGGGGGGCCAGGCACAAGGCTGTGTACTCGGAATTTGCAACACGGATTATCTTATCGCCGATTAAATAAGGATTTAATATAAAAACATACACAGAAATTCGTGCTGCACATTGATTAATAGGTGAATTATCACCTAATATTTCCTTTACCAATAGGTACATTCCAGCAGCGCCGATGACGGTAAATAACAATATAGCCAATATGCTGCCGCTGATAATCGATCCTGTTAATAGATAAAAAAGGGTTGCCACGAACATATAGAGCGGGGCATAGAAAATAAAAATGGGTGATCCATAACCACCATAGAGGTTATCGGCCCAATAAGGCGGTAGCTGATTATGTGTCAGGGCAAGCTGGAACTCTTTTACCCTGATTAGTCCAAGTACGGAATCATCTGACAGTGGATATCCTTGGATCAAATAGGGTAGAGAGCAGAAAAAAAGAGCAATAACCGGATAAAAATTGGGCAGATATTTATTTAACATAAATGATAGCTATTGGGAATTCCGATTTAAAAGCCAAAGACAATTCAGACCAATTCTTGCTGGCGGCAAATCAATACCGTGCATTTGAACAGTAGAATCAGTATTAAAGAGAATTATTTTTTTTCCAGGTTAACTTCGATGAAAAATAATAATTCCAAATGGATCCGGCAATTCCCCCTACGATGCCAGCGATTATCCAGTTATTTTGTTTATGGTAAAATAAATCAGCTGATACTATGCTGATTAATGCCCCCATCGAACACACGAGATAAAAACTTATCAATCCTGATAACAGTTTCCATCCTCTGATGCGCTGGCTGCGATAGGTGAAACTATTGTTAATGAAATAGTTACTGGTCATAGCCACGCAAGTTGCAATGGTTTGGGCCCATAAAAATTGCAGATTTACGAATAGGTGAAATACTCCCAGTGTGAGCAGATGTATTCCCGTTCCTGTTAATCCGACCAGTGAGAATAATAGGAATTTTAGTGGAAATATTTGTCTGACTATTTTTCGTAAACTAGGCATAATAAAGATCGAGACTAACGTAAAACTCCTTTAATTAGTGTTGATATTTTGTTACAAGGTCAGTTCAAATTTCCAGTTTCGTTTTAGCGTTACTAGTCGACCAATAATTCGTCCAATATTTTATAGATATTCTTTTATATTTTAATGACATGCAAAATATTTTCGATCAATTAACCGCCCCGTTTGCCTTATTTTTTACAAATACCGATCGAATTTATTGGCTCTATTTACTATCCGCTTTTACGATAGCTTTTTTTCTGTTTCTTGTCCATAAGCAGGACTATGTAAAATCGGGAGGAAACGCTTTGTCCGTAATTTTTCCCGGAAACATTTTATGGCATCGGTCTTCTATAAACGATTATCTGTATTTTTATACCGATATGTTGTTTCAGGCCGCTTTTATCGGTGTTCTTTTTACGTCGTTGTCCTTCGTTGTTTCGTATTTAATTGAAACGAATCTGAACGAATTGTTGCCCTTCTTAAAAGGTAAATTGCAAGGCGTTTATGGAATGGCTGTGCTAAATACTTTTTTTCTGGCTGCGGCTGCCGATTTTGCTTTGTTTCTCAGTCATTTCATGCAGCACCGGATTCCCTGGTTATGGGAGTTCCATAAAGTTCATCATACTGCGGAAGTGATGACGCCTATTACGGTTTTCAGAATGCATCCTGTGGACAGTATGCTGGCATTTAGCCTGGGTGGCTTGTTATCGGGGGCGGCGTTAGGTTTGATCACCTTTTTAATGGGCAATAACATTGTTTTGTTCAATGTTGCCGGTGTTAATGTGATCTTGGTTGTGTTTTATCTGGTTGGTTACAATTTGAGGCATTCGCATATCTGGTGGAGTTGGGGGCCGGTTTTCAGCAGAATTTTTATCAGTCCAGCCCAGCATCAGATTCATCATAGTTCCGCTCCTCAGCATTTTGATAAAAATATGGGCTTTACTTTTGCTTTTTGGGATGGCCTGTTTGGAACTTTGTATGTTCCGGAGAGTAAGGAAGACATTGTGTTCGGTTTGGGAGATAAAGAAAATGAAAAATTTTCCACCTATTGGAGCTTGTATTTAATGCCTTTTATTAATTTGTTTAAAAATTTCAGATTGAGCATGCTTTTAGAGCCCAAGCGCTATGCGTCGGTTTTGGTTTTCTTTTTGGTGGTGCTGCCTGCCGTCTATTTGAGCAATATGGCGACAGCGCCAGTTACTCTTCCCGTTAATAATTACCTTGAAGATATGACTTGGCAGGAGGTTAGGGAGGCAATCAACCGAGGGACGACAACAGTGCTGGTGCCAACAGGAGGTACTGAGCAAAACGGGCCGCATGTTATTTTGGGTAAGCACAACTACATCGTTAAATATACGTCCGGCAAGATCGCTGAAAGTCTGGGTAATGCTCTGGTTGCTCCAGTCATCAGTTATGTTCCCGAAGGTTCGATTAATCCGCCGGAGGGTCATATGAAATTTACTGGTACTTTGTCGATAGCCGAGGCAGAGTTTGAAGCCCTACTGGAATCAACTGCGCAGAGTTTAAAACAGCATGGTTTTAAAACGATTGCCTTTATCGGCGATAGTGGAGGTAATCAGGCGGCTCAAAAACGGGTGGCGGAACGCTTGACCCAGCAGTGGCATACTGAAGGCGTCCGGGTGCTGCATATCAACGATTATTACGAAAATAATTTTCAATTAGCGTATTTACGAAATAACGGTTTTTCCGATTTACAAATCGGAGGGCATGCCGGAATCAGGGATAGTTCCGAATTGATGGCGGTGATGCCGGACGGAGTAAGGGCGGCGTTTAAAGTCGACCATACCCGCGCCGACTTTGCCTCGACCGGAGCCGATGGCGATGCAAGCAAGGCCAACCTGTTTTTAGGGAATATCTTGCTGAATTTAAAAATTGACGCCGCTGTTAAGCAAATACGACAAGCTTCGGGTTAGTGTTGTGTCCGTCAAGTATCAGGCTTAGGGAGAGGAGGACCTGCTTTAGGCGACAGAATTTAAATACACCGGATAGCAGCAAATATCTGGATTGCCGTTTTGAACGGAGGCAGCAAGGTTTAGGACGACTGATATGGAGAATTAGGCTCCTCACGCACAAAGTTATTTCATGCGGGGCCTTTAGCTATTTTTACAAGGAAAACAGAATAATTTGACGGAAGGATTTTATAAATGCTGAGCGTTTGTGTACCCATATACAATGAGGAAGAGAGTATTCCTATATTGTATGAAAATATAAAGAATGTATTGTGCAAGTTGAATCGGGAATGGGAGATCATTCTGATCAACGATGGTAGCATCGACAGCAGCGCAGCTATTATGGATCAGTTGGCGGAAAAGGATTCAAGGGTCAAAATTATTCACAGCAATTCTCATTATGAAAGCAATCGCCTAGAATAGCGGATCATTTTTGTTTGATAGTCGTTTTATGAGTCCCTCTTTAGAATCCAATGCCTTAACTTTTAGCGACATCGTTAAACAATTACGAATCACCTTCGAAACGTTTACCGATCCGCGATCCGGAAAAAATTCCCGCTATACCATGACCGATGCCGCCCTGAGCGCGTTTTCGGTGTTTTTTATGCAAAGCCCGTCTTTCCTGGATTTCCAGCGGACGATGCAGGAAACCCAAGGAAAAAATAACGCACAAACCTTGTTTGGCGTTTTCCAGATTCCAACCGATAATCATATTCGCACCCTGCTTGACGCTGTTAAACCGGAAGCCGTCTATCCGCTGTTTGACTTTATCGTGGACGGTTTTCAACACGCTGGCGTTATCGACGCCTTTCGCACCGCAGATCATCGGTTACTGCTGGCATTGGATGGAGTTCAATACTTTTCCTCGCAAAAAATTCACGGCTCATGCTGTTCCACTAAAACTCACAGCAATGGCAAGGTGAGTTATTCACATACGGCTGTTACGCCGGTGCTGGTTAAGCCCGGAGACGATAAAGTGATTCCCTTGGCGCCGGAATTTATCACGCCTCAGGATGGCAGCGAAAAACAGGATTGCGAGCTCAATGCGTCCCTGCGCTGGCTGGAAAGCAAGGGCGACCGGTATGCGGCATTAGGCACGACCGTGCTCGGCGACGACCTTTATTGCCACGAACCGTTTTGCCGGACCTTGCTGAACAAAGCGTTCGAATTCATCCTGGTTTGCAAACCCGATTCGCATAAGACCCTATATCAATGGGTTGATGACCTGGATCGGCACGGTGCGGTTCGCACCGTGGTATGCAAGCGCTGGACCGGCAAACGCCATGAACTGGACAGCTACCGCTATGTGAATGCGCTGCCGTTACGCGATGCCGATGATGCGTTACTGGTCAATTGGTGCGAGCTCACCACCCGGACGGACGACGGACAGGTATTATACCGTAATGCCTTTGCCTGCTCCTGGGCGATTAACGATGCCAACGTGATGAGCGTGGTGGCTTCCGGCCGGGCAAGGTGGAAAATTGAAAACGAAAACAACAATACGCTGAAGACCAAAGGCTATCATTTTGAACATAATTTCGGTCACGGCAAACAATTCCTGTCGTCTGTGCTGGCAACCTTGATTTTGCTTGCCTACCTGGTGCATACGTTGTTGGATTTAATGGACGGCAAGTTTCGCTTGCTGAAGCAAAAACTCCCTTCACGCCAGCGGCTATTTGATGACATGAAGGCGCTGACGACTTATTTATGTTTTGATAGCTGGGAGCACTTGCTCGACTTTATGTTGGAAGGTTGGTCCCATACCCAGAAAAATCAAGCCGCTCAGCCTACAAAGTCTGAGTTTGGATAAAGTGTTTGCTAATAATGAGAATTGCTGAAATTATTCACTTTCGCCGCAATTATGGACAAACGGCTGCTATGATGGCGGGGATCGACTATGCGAGTGGCGATGTGATCATTCCTATTGACGCCGATCTGCAAAACGATCCTGAAGATATTCCTAAGCTACTAGCTAAGCTTGATGAGGGGTATGATGTTTGCTCAGGTTGGAGACAAAACCGTAAGGACAATGCCTTGCGTCGCAATCTACCTAGTCGAATCGCCAACTGGATAATTTCAAAGATTTCAGGAGTCCACCTGCATGATTACGGATGTTCTCTCAAAGCCTACAACAAAGATATTATCAAGGAGATAAAACTCTACGGAGAAATGCATCGCTTCATCCCAATATATGCCAGTTGGTATGGCGCCAAAGTAACGGAAATACCGGTCGCCCACTATCCTAGAAAGTTCGGTCAGTCGAAATATGGGCTTGAACGGGTGGTTAAAGTGATGCTCGATTTAGCCGTTGTCAAATTTTTAGACCGCTATGCACAAAAGCCCATGTATGTTTTCGGCGGTATCGGTATGTTGAGCTTGCTGCTCAGTGGATTGGCCGCAGTTTGGGCCTTATACCTTAAGTTTTTTGATAACACCTCACTTGTGCAAACACCCTTACCGCTCATGTTTGTCTTTACCGCCCTGACGGGAGTGATTTGCTTGTTAATGGGTTTGCTGGCGGAATTAGTTATGCGAACGTATCATGAATCGCAAAAAAAGGATGTTTACCTCGTAAAGGCAACACGAAATTTCAAGCAGGATTCCCGTAGTTCTAAAATATTTTCCGCGGGGAATCGCTAACCATGTGCGCCATTGCCGGTTTTGTTGGAAGGGGAGGTCTGGATGATATCCGACGAATGAGTCTTGCCCAGTCTTCTAGAGGGCCGGACGCCGATGGGGTTTGGCACGATCAGGAACAAGGGCTTTATCTTGGGCATAGGCGGCTATCCATTCTCGACATTGCGGGCGGGGCGCAACCGATGTGGACGAATGATGGAGCGCTGGGCATAGTATTCAACGGCGAAATCTACAATCACGTCGAACTTAGGGAGGAACTGAAAAAACTCGGCCAAGTATTCATCAGTGACCATTCCGACACGGAGGTTTTATTGCTCGGCTACCGCGTTTGGGCAGAATCGCTGACGGAACGGCTCAACGGCATGTGGGCCTTTACGATTTATGATCGCGAGAACCATCGTCTTTTTTGCAGCCGCGACCGATTCGGCAAAAAGCCCTTTTATTACACACAGCAGCCCGGCTTGTTCGCGTTCGCTTCTGAGCTGACCGCGCTTACTGCACATTCAGCTATCCAGCCCGCAGTCTCTCGGCTGGCGCTGAAAAAATATTTTGCTTACGGTTACATACCGGCCCCGTATTCCATTTACGACAAAATCTACAAACTTCCGGCGGGTCACTCATTGAGTTTCGACCTCAAGACGGGGCGGATCGATGTTAATCAATACTGGGAGTTTGTGATCGAACCATTCGAAAGCGTCCCGGTCCACCCCGAGAAAGTGTGGGGGGAAGAGTTGCGTGATTTGCTCGGCAAGGCCGTCAAGCGCAGACTAATCTCGGATGTGCCGATTGGGGCATTTCTGAGCGGAGGCATTGATTCCTCGGCGATTTCGGCTTTTGCTGCTCGCGAATTGGGCGAGGGCAAGCTTAATACATTCAGCATTGGCTTTGATGAGGCTAGTTTCGACGAATCCGAATACGCCAACGCCGTAGCGAGCCATTTGAAGACCCATCATCACCTGGAATGGCTGTCCCTGGAAAAAGCCAAGGAACTATTACCCTCAATTGCCTGTCGCTTGGATGAACCGATAGGCGATAGCTCATTGCTGCCTACTTACCTTTTATGTGGATTTGCCCGCAAGCATGTTACCGTAGCTTTGGGGGGCGACGGTGCTGATGAACTGTTCGCCGGCTATGATCCCTTTCGCGCTCTGAAGTGGGCCAAACTCTACAACGATTGGGTTCCGAAGCCGATGCATCAGGCCATTCGCCTGATGTTCGCCCGCTTGCCCGTGTCCCATCGTAACATGAGCCTGGATTTCAAGATTAAACGAACCTTACGTGGACTCAGTTTTGCCCCACGCTACTGGAGTCCGATCTGGATGGCTCCGCTTGATCCTGATGAATTGGCTGATTTGTTCCAGGAACCGGTGGATATAGAGGAAGTCTACGCCGAAGCCATCGCACAATGGGAAACTTGTCCTCAAGAAAATTTGATCGACAAGACCTTGCAGTTCTACACCAAACTGTACTTGCAGGATGACATACTTACCAAAGTTGACCGCGCTTCAATGATGCATTCGTTGGAAGTGCGTGCGCCGTTTCTGGATGTTGATCTGGTTAATTTTGTTCGGCGCATTCCGGCGGAATACAAGTTCCGTAATGGTGAGACTAAATATCTACTCAAGCGCGCACTGGAAGAGGTATTGCCGAAGGAAATTCTCTGCCGACCTAAAAAGGGATTTGGCGTGCCGATTGGAAAATGGTTTTTCGATAATAGACTTAACCTGAATCTTAATGATATTGGCATTAATTGCATTAGATACGCACATGCAGAGAAAATGGAAAGAGATCATAAAAAAGGTAAGACAGATAATAAATTTGCGCTGTGGGCAATGTGGATTTTAAGGCAGAAAAAATGGTGGATTATGTGAATATTATTAATTCTGAAAAGCTCTGTAACTGCCCAGTTTGTAAAAGCGATAGAATTGAAACATTTCTCAATGGGTATGATTATGAGACTGATTCAGGTGCTTACAATGTTGATATATGTAATGAATGCAAGCTGAAGTTTACAAATCCAAAGCCACTACTGTCAGAGATACCAAAACTGTATGCGGATCGAGCAACGCCGGACTTTGTGAGGTCGACTCCTTTAATTGATAAGCTAAGAGCTTTTTCAGTCCAACGTTTTTTAAAAACACTCCCAGTGAACATTCTTTCTGGCAGTAAATTAGTTCTTGATTATGGTTGCGGAGATGGTTTTTTTATAAATGAGGTTAAAAAGTTTAACCCTTCTTTACAGCTTGTTGCGACTGATTTTCACGAGGCTTCACCCGATATATTAAAAAGTCAGTTAACTATAAATTACTTGTCCAATGAGAAAATTGTAAAAGATAAAAATACCTATGAAGTAATAATTTGTCGCCATGTTTTAGAACATTCTTATGATCCAGTTGAGAAACTCAGCTTATTTTATAGTCTTCTAAAGCCAGGTGGATATTTAATTATTGAGGTTCCGAACAGCGAATCAGTATGGGCAAGAGTTTTTGGTAAATTTTATTCCGGCTACTATCTCCCCCGTCACTTGTTTCACTATAATTCATCAAGTCTATGTCTCCTATTAAAGTCATATACTGAAGTTTCTATAACTCTTGATAATACACCATTAATTGGAAGAAGCTTGGGATATAAGCTAGGTATTAATATTCAGAATACGGGCCTAATCGGATTGGCATTGTTTCCTATTCAGGTAATTTTTGACAGAATATATAGATCTTCTTCCGTGCTTCAGGCTATTAGTAAAAAACCAAGCTATTCTGCTAGACATTAAGCAATCAATCATCTGCCGTTACTAACTACAGTCGTTTATATTTTCAACATGCTGATTTGCGAATTATGAAAAAGAAAATTTCTATTTTAGTAGTCGCACCATGTGCTTTTCCTTTAGATAGGGGGACGCCTATTCGCATCGAGCGATTAGCCTCTTTAATGTCGGAACAGTATGACGTTCATGTGGCAACCTTTCATCAAGGACGTGCCGGGGACTACCCTTTCTCAATTCACCGCATTCCTTGCCTACCATTCGACCTGACAAAATCTTCAGGAGCCAGTATAGGAAAGGTAATCAGTGATATATTTTTATTTTTCTTAGTGCTTCGACTTATTCCTCGACATAACATAAAACTGGTCGATGGACATCTCCATGAAGGGGCTCTAATTGCCTTAGCTGCAAGGCTGATTTTTCGTAAACCGGCACTATACAATGCTCATGGAACACTGGCTGAGGAAATGGCTGCCGGAGGTCTGTTTCCCATTAAGTCATGGTTCTACCATATTTTTCAATGGATTGAAGACGCTATCGAACGGAGTGTCGATCTTGTTATAGCTCAATCAATCATGCGAAAAGAAAATTACACTAAAAAAGGTATTTCTGTAGAAGATGTCGTAGTCGTAGAAGATGTACCGCTAGAGAATTACTTGATAGAAGAACCGGACCTTGAATTATTGCTTACTTACAAAAACAGAAATAATACTGTAATAATATATACGGGCGAATTAATGCCTTATCAAGGCGTTGATCTTACTCTTGATGCATTTCCTAAAGTACTTGATCGATATCCAAACACTATTTTGATTCTATTCGGTCGTCCTATTGGACCTTATATAGATCGAGTTAAACAAATGAGTAGAAACGTTTTTCTTGTGGATAATGAACCATTTGAACGCCTGCCGCATTATCTTGCCATTTCTGATATTGCATTAGTTCCACGTACATACGGTCATAATGTTCCTGGCAAACTACCAATCTATATGATGGCGGGCAAAGCTATCATTGGATCAGATATGGAGGGAATTAACACGGTAATAGAACACAAAAAAACTGGATGGCTTATTCCGCCTACATCAGCAAGCATGACAGAAGCATTGTTACAACTCATTGAAAACGAGAAGTTGCGAGCAATGTTGCAGAGTAACGCTTTAGCAGAAGCGCAAAAACGTTATGATTCTTTAAATTTGAAAACAGCAATGTGCAATGCATATGCGCGAGTACTTGAGCAATGAGTAAGATACTGATTACAGGAGGAGCTGGATTTATCGGATCACATACTGCTGATGCACTCATTAAGAAGGGACATCAGGTTAGAATTTTAGACAATTTGCACCCGCAGATTCACGGTTCAGATGCAAATTTTCCTCAATATCTATCCCCAGAAATAGAAGCTATACGAGGAGATATACGTGAACGAAAAATTATTGAGAAAGCCCTAGAAGGAATAGATGTGATCTATCACCTAGCTGCTGAAACCGGGGTGGGGCAATCACAGTATGAAATTGCTCGATATTTTGATGTTAATGTGACTGGTACGGGTGTTCTATGGGAAGTCATTGCCGAAAATAAGAATTCGATTCAGAAGGTAATCCTTGCCTCTTCCAGGGCAGTTTACGGTGAGGGTGCATATTTATGCCCCCAGGATGGCATTGTTTTTCCAACTGCACGTCATCTCGATTTTTTGGTGCGTGCAGACTGGTCAATGAAATGTTCTATTTGTGGACAGTCAGTTATAAGCATTCCAACTGACGAGGAGGCGGCAATTCTCCCGACTTCTATTTATGCCCAGACTAAGAGGTTTCAGGAAGACATCTGCCGCCTAATGGGGACGACTCATGGTATGCAAATAGTAGTTTTGCGTTATTTTAACGTCTATGGGCCTCGGCAGGCGTTATCAAATCCATATACTGGGGTCATTGCCACGTTTTGCACTCGGTTGTTGATGGGCAAGCCTATCACGGTCTATGAAGAAGGAATACCGCAACGCGATTTCGTACATGTTAGTGATGTGGTCCAGGCTAATCTTTTAGCCTTGGAATATGAGAACCCCGATGAGCTATACTCTGTCTTCAATGTAGGCTGTGGAATTACTATGTCCTTGGAGTTTATTGCAAAAACTATTTGTGACGCAATGGGCTGTCCCGGCGCCTACACCCTTTCCGTGCGCCATCGAATAGGCGACATCTTAAGTTGTTATGCGGACCTTCAACGCAGCAGAGTTAAGTTAGGCTATAAACCCGTCGTAAGTTTAAAGGAAGGAATTTGCGACCTGATACCATGGATAAGAACTCAATCGCCGGTTGACCTTTCCGATAAAGTTTCGGATGAACTAATAAGCAAAGGGCTGCTCCTTGTTAAATGATCCTCTAACACGTCGTGATGGGGTTAGTCCTCATGGCTCCTCAGCCTCCGAATATCTCGCCCGCACCATTGGTCAAGGTGATTTATTGCGGCTTTTAAAATACGAACTTTGGATGATGTTCCTAGCCGACCTCAATGGGGCTGCTGGTTATTTTTTGCGTCGAGTATTCCAGAAAATGATTTTCACGAGGCGGGCATCAAAGTTGATTCTTTCTCCAGGTGTTCGATTCCGCGGAATTGATCGGATTCGAATTGGAGATGCTGTTCGTATTGACGAAGGGGCATGTCTAGACTGTTATCCACAAGCCGAAGGGATTGAA
>Ga0208392_1000325_pt1 | contig 13013 bp, 10 predicted proteins | sample LakWasMeta3_LOW4_2_FD_183855 | JGI IMG/M metagenome (GOLD analysis project Ga0208392, IMG submission 183855) | Freshwater sediment methanotrophic microbial communities from Lake Washington under simulated oxygen tension - Sediment Metagenome... | ecosystem: Environmental > Aquatic > Freshwater >... | reverse complement strand
TGAAGGGCAGGACTTGGCCGTTTTCTAACCTTACAAAGTGTTAATATCTGTCTGCTTTTTTTGACTGAAGCTGATTCGACTAAGATATTACTCATTTACGAAGGAATCCTTACCGTCCCCCTGCATAATCCCAAACCATAGGAATGGCTTGACGACCGAATGAATGACCTACAATTTCATTTTTTGGTTGATTAAGCCACTGACATATTGAATTGGAATAAACAATGTTTTTATCAAGTGCAAATGCTAAATACACCGCCACAGCATCTGCATAAGCTGTAGCTCCTTTACCACCATCTGCTAGACCTAAACCATCGTCAGTCATACCATGCGTGATGGCATCAGTAAGCACTTTTTCACGCGCTTTTTGCGCTAAATCTGAAAAAGTTGTTAAAGCAACCAATTGTCGATCTGTGAAGAGGTCGCCAAAATTCACCATGCCATAAGCAGGCGGAGAAAACCAACGTGGATTTTTTGGCATTGCTAAATCTGGCTTCCATTCAGGTTTTGCCTGCGTAGTAACTGTTTCCATTTCTGCTGTAGGTGACAAATAAATTCGACCTTTTAATCCTTCGGCAACAATAGCCATCAGCTTTTGCCCCATACGCCCCGCCATTCCTTCGGCATAAATATACTTTGAGTCAATCGGTGAACTAGAAAGCAAACATTGAAAATTCGCCCCTCTTGCTAACTTAGTGCCATTCTTCGCACTCTCTGGCGGCTTACCTGTTCTGACTTCAAAACGGTAACTATCCCCTTCAACAATCGGCTGCACATAACTTTCCTTACCTACTTTGCTGGACAAAATAAAGGTCGAAACCAGAGGCACATCGACATGAGAAAACGCAGGATTCGGGCTTTTCACCGTTCGCGCCCATAACCATGCAATCACGGTGGCGGCGTTTGGGTTTTGTGGTTGGACACATTCACCCGTTGCTGATATTTCAGGAAATACGGGTAAGCCCGTTGTGATGTCCACTTGCGGATATAAATGCCCAACGCGTTTAAAGGCTTCCTCACGCATCCAATGCCCATAACGACGCACATCTTCTGCCAGTCCACGCGCTCCTGTCCATTGTTCATCTAAACGGGTTTGTTGATTGCCTTCGGGTAATGCGCCAACAGGCGCAAGTCCTGCAAACTTGGGCGGAATTTCTATCATAGCTTTGTTTATCATCACCGCAACAGGATTCAAATCCGATGCGAATGACTCTAAACCTAAACGCTGGGCTTCTAATGGCAACGCTCCGCCACCTGCAAATGGGTCATGAAACGCGGGTAATTTTTCAGGATTAAATAATTCAGCCGCTAGGGCATGATGACGATTTAATTCACAGGTTTCACGCCAGCTTTCCCAAATAGCGGCACGGGCTTTGTTCAATACGGTTTGATTGTTGGTATTTTCCCACTTCACTAATTCGCGGATAATTTCAAACAACTGTTCGCGCTTCACCTCTGCTTGTTTTTTACCTACACCACGTCTGGCACTGGGATCATTGACCATCTGGGCAAAAATAACCGCGCGTGCTGCGGCTAATGGTCGTCTTGCCCACCATAAATGCAAGGTTGACGGATGACCGTGCCGAATTGACTTTTCGCGTGTGCAAGCACTGTTAATGTCATCTAATGGCAACGCCACTTCAATGAGTTTTTTCGGGATTTTAAAGGTCATTCTGTTACCAAATGCAGCGCAAACCAAGGGTTGCGCGAAGTTTTTCGTCTGCGGTGATTAATGGAGCATGATGATTCATTGCGGTAGCGGCAATGAGTCGGTCTGCGGGATCGCCGTGTTCGATAATGCCGCTTTCTGCTAATGCAGCAATCGCAGGTGTAATAGGCAAAACTGTCAGACTCAGTGAATCAACAATATCTTCGATGTATGATTGTGGTGTGTGTTGTGGCGGTAACACTAAGCGATTTTTGCGAAACAGCAGGGCGATTTCCCAAAAACTAATGCCAGAACACGCTAGAGAACCATTATTGCGTCCGTCATCTAACGCTTGTTGTGCGGCAACAGTTAAACGGTCGCGGCGATCTGCCCAAAACAGCAAGATATTGGTATCACAAATTGTCAGCATCGCCAGTCCATTCTTCATCCAGTGGGGCAAGAATATCGCCAACAATGACTGTGCCGCGTAATGCGTCTAAGCGTTTTAATGCGGCTTCGCGTTTATTGTCCTGACGTTCGGGAATAATGCGAGCAATGGTTTTACCATGCAAGGTAATGGCAATTTCTTCGCCTTGTTGCACTTGTTTTAGGTAATCAGGTAAGTGCTGGCGTAACTCGGAGACATTGATAGAAGTCATGGCTATTCCCGTTATGTACAAAAATTTTGTACATTATAGGTCTTTAGCTTTGGAAAGTAACTCTTCCAGATGATAGTTAATACTGGCAACACCAAAATCAGGAATTTGGCTAAAAGGATTTTGAATGTAATACGGTGGCTGGTATTGTTCGCCGTCAATGATGACGATGGCTAAAATGAATTTATCGACTTGATTTAAGGCATAAAGAATTTCATTGCGCGTGACGGTAATAGTCGTTTGTCCTTTGGCACGTCCTTTGACTTCGATATGACGTGGTTCTTGCAGTTTGCCATTGAGGCTAGGCGGTTGTGAGGTAATATCCCAGCCGCATTTTTGCGAGGATACGTCTTTAACGTCATAACCCAAGGCGGTTTCTTTGGCAATTACCGCTTGCATAGCGATTTGCTCAATTCTTGCACGGGCGACAGCATCCACTGAAAAATGATGTTCACCTTTGCGTTGGGCTAATAATCCTTGTGGTATGACTAATGCCCCACCAATCACGACTGGCGGATTTGCGACGACATGACGCATAGTTGCCAATTCTTTTTTACGCTGTTCTAAGCGACTATTTAATTCTTCTACACGACGTTTAGCGTTATCGGGTTGTAAACGCGGTTGTTTACCTGCGGCAACTTCGGCTGTCAGTTTGATATAACGATCTGACCAGTAGTTAATTTCTTTAATTAATCGTTCGTTGACTGCTGCCAGTATTTTGTCGGCTTGGCGTTCGCGTCGTGTTTTAACTTCGTGATAATGTTCTGGCACTAGCTGTGCTGTGGCGTAATTCAGTGCTAAAGCATCTAAGTTGTTGTTTAACCATGTGTCTGTCAATAAGTCGTCGATTAGGTGTAAATCGTTTATATCGAGTGCTTGTAAATCAAGATGGGGTGCGTAACCTGCGTGGCTAACTTGTCCTTGTTGGTTGATGGTAACAAATTCTAATCGCTGCGAAACAATCACGGTTTGGTTATTGTGACTAACGCCTTGTTTGATACTATGGTCAATAATGAATAATACGCTAGGTATTAGACCCTCATCATTGTGATCGACTAATACGCTGCCTTGTCTAAGTTTGGAACGGTGCGTTTCTAAGATTAAATTAATGACAGATTTCATCAATGGATGACGGGAATAAATTAAATCTGCCATCGGTTTGCCAAGTTGACGGATTTGCTGTTTTTCAAAACAGATGCGCTGATATTGTTTTAAAACAGGGGTGCGGGTTTCGCCAATGACGCGATCACGTTCTCGAATGACAGCAGGAACGTGTTTTATTTCATAGCGTCCTGCTTCACGGCTACGCATTTCACCGCCTAACACTTTGAAGGCTTCGGTAAAAAAAGCGCGTATGAAATAAGGCTGTAGTTTGCGAGCTTCAGCTTTTTCCATTTCTTCTTTAACGGCATACAGTTGTTCTAGCCCCATGTGTTCTTCAACTAAGGCATTGCGCTTGAGTATGTCTTTAAGATGCTCGGTATCCAGTGCGCCATCTATCGCTTGTTCTAATTTGGCTCTTATTTCAGGTTGTTCGCCATAACGAATGGCTTCTATTAGTAAGTCTTTCAAGGAAATGTTATCAAACGCTTCGCCCAGTACATCAAAAACACGACCGCCTAATGCTAGTCGTTGTATGTCCAATTTATCCAGTAAGCGTTGAAAAACTTCACCTTCGCGGGTTTCATTAGCGACTATGTTCCAAAGATGACAGACTTCAGTTTGACCAATACGATGAATACGTCCAAAACGTTGTTCTAGTCGGTTGGGATTCCAAGGTAAATCATAATTGACCATTAAATTGGCATTTTGCAAATTCACGCCTTCACCTGCGGCATCGGTCGCTATCAAGATGAGTACGTCAGGATTATTACGAAATTCTTCTTGGTTTTTGCGTCGTTCATCGCGGCTAGTACCGCCATGAATGGTAATCACGGCTTGTTGCTGACCTAATACATTGCAAATACGACTTAACAAATAAGTTAAGGTGTCTTTGTATTCGGTAAAAATAATTAATTTACGCCGAATACCTGCACTATCAAACATTTCTGGCGTGTCTTGCAATAGAGTTGACAGTTGTTCCCATTTTTTGTCATTACCCGATTGTACGACGTTACAGGCTTGGTTTTCTAAGTCGCTTAAAATAAAAATTTCAGCTTGTAATTCTTCGATAGTTTGCGCGGCAGTGGCTTGGTCGGTGACATCATCTGCCCATTTTTCATATTCACTAGCGAGCATTTCATCTTCGGCTTCGTCACTATTTTTGGGTACATCTTTTAAATTGTATTGCCCTAACGTTTCAGCCACTTGATGACCATTCCGTTGCGCTAGCTTTTCTTTTTCAACACGATCTTCTAAACGCTTGCGTCGACGTTTAAGAGATTGATAAATAGATTCTGGACTGGAGGCTAATCGACGTTGTAATTGAGTGAGTGCGAAACCTATTGTGCCTTTGCGTTTACCATCTAAATTGTCCGCTCGATTCATTTCATTACGAACATAATCAGTTACTTCAAGGTAAAGAGCTTCTTCTAATGAGGATAATGTATAGTTCGCGGTATAGGCTCTGCGCTCAGGAAACAAAGGTGTGCCGTCAAATTTTAATAAATCTTCTTTGACCATACGTCGCATCACATCAGACACATCCACTTTGTGTGCGCCTTCGCGGAACTTGCCATAAAACCTATCACCATCCAGTAGCGAGAGAAATAATTGAAAATCTTCTTCTTTACCATTATGCGGAGTGGCTGTCATTAGTAAGTAATGACGTGTTATTTCACCCAATAATTTGCCTAGTTTAAAGCGACCTGTTTCATTCACTTTACTGCCAAAGTAATGCGCTGACATTTTGTGTGCTTCATCGACAACAATCAAATCCCATTCCGATTGCTTCAATTTGTCTTGAAAATCTTCATTGCGTGATAGTTGGTCTAATCGAGCAATCAATTGGTTTTGTTCAGCAAAGTAATTGCCTGATGCACATTGCTGTTGTTTTTCACGACTGAAAATTTCAAAGCTAAGACCGAATTTTTCTAGTAATTCATCTTGCCACTGTTCTGTTAAAGAACCTGGTGAAATAATTAATATGCGTCTGGCATCGGCTCGCATAATCAGTTCACGAATGAACAATCCTGCCATAATCGTTTTTCCTGCACCTGGATCATCGGCTAGAACATAGCGTAATGGTTGGCGTGGTAGCATAGATTCATAAACCGCTGATATTTGATGAGGTAAAGGTTCAACATTAGAACTATGCACTGCCATCATGGGATCAAACAGATGAGCAAGATTAATGCGATAGGCTTCTAAACTCAGTTTGAATGTTTCGCCTTCGGCATCAAATGACCAAGGACGACCGATTTTTGCTAATGCTAAACGTTCTTCATCAGAACGAAACAGTGCTTGAGTACCTGTTATGCCTTCTTGGTCAACATAGAAAATAGTAATTGAATCAGTTCCTACCCAATCACCATGAACTATCTTGACTATTTTATCGCCTTCAAGCCCTTGTATTTGTAAGTCTCTTTTGATGTCTTCTAGTTTTAGCATGAAGTGAATACTTCCTTTGATTGATATATGAGATGCACTATAAACCATTACACAAAGAAAGGGATGCAACCTTACTGTCTTTACAAAAAGCAATAAAAGACAATTAGACGAATTAGTAAATAGATTTTTACGTCTATTTACGAATATAATAATAAAACATATAGTTTATTTATTGAATTATCGAAAAGGCGAAATACACTATGAAAACTATCGTCATACTAAATAGCAAGGGCGGGGTTGGAAAATCCAACATTACCAGACATCTTGCCGTTGCTGCTGAGCAAGAAAAGCCCGATGCCGTTGTTTTATGTGATACAGACCCACAAGGTTCTCTTGCGGATTGGTGGAATGCCAGGGAAGCTGCAACCCCACAGCTTGCTATTGTGTCATTAAACGAATTTAAGACCAAGCAGCCTATGATTGCGCAACAATTTCATTATCTGTTTTTTGATACTGCCGCAGCTCATGCCGAAGAATACGCCGAGATTGTGCAAGCAGCCGATTTAATCATTATTCCAGTTGTCCCTAGCCCAGATGACGTTCGATCACTGAGTCGCCTAACTTTACCAGTCGTTAAGGCGAGTGGCCGCCCATTTATATTCGTTATGAGCAAGGCACGTCTTGGAACCGAATTACTGGTTTCCACAATGGCGGCACTTTCAGAACACGGTTCTGTTTGTCAGACCATCATTAGCCAAAGGGAAGGTTATGCCAAGGCTGCCCTTGCAGGATCAACATTGCTTGAGGATGAACCAAACAGTAAGGGCGCGGAAGAAATGCGCGAATTATGGAATCATATAAAATCACGAATAGACGAAAAGTCTATTTCTCACAAAAAGAAGGAAGTTTTCAATGTCTAAGAAAAATCTTGATATGTCTGCAATATTGGCTACAAAAGGGGAAGGTAGTCCAGCCAATGATGCTCCATCCCGCCCCATCACCAATAATAGCCAAAATGAAGAAACGTCTAATAGACGAAATAAAGAATTTACCACGCCCTCCAGCGAGTTTGTAAATCTTGGTTTCAAAGTTCCAAAAGAATTTAGGCATCGCTTGCGAAAAATTGCAGCCCATAACGACATTAGTTTGGTTGAAGTTTTAAGGGCGGCAATTGATCTGTACGAACAAAAATATGTTAATAACGAATAGACGAATATATGATTGGACGTACTTGTCTATTGCATAAATAAATACTAAATCTGTCAAAAAATAATCAAGATAAGAAAAGTCTTGTTGTCCATTAAAAGAGCGGCATAGAAAAAACTAATATGATGATATGAAATAAAACTATCAATCAGTAACTTAGCATTACCTAGTAGTAACCATAAAATAGTTTATAAACAATAAGTTGCAATGCAATAAGCATTATGTGACAATGAATACAGCCTGAATTCTAGGCAAAAAAATAGGCTTGATACTTTCCTACCCTGAGAAAGTTTGAAGTATCAAGCCCTACCGAAACAACCCATTTAAGAGCCGTTTTGTTTTATACGCTGGTTATTCTACTTTAATCAGTGATTAATTTAAATTATTTTGTTATCAAAACAATTTTAAAACGCTCTTAATCATAGGATTAACCATGATTACTCAAGACGTTTTACTCCGCAAAAAAGCCTATCACTCATTAGTAATGAGACTGTACCGCCTATTTTTAAGCAGTCAACTTAAACAAACAAAGCTATCTATCAAGCAGTGCTACGGGTTGCGTATCGGCTTGAATAGCTACCTGCAAAACCTTAACGCATAAAAAAACCCACTGACTAACTGAATAGTCGTGGGTTTCTGTGTATCCAATTTCACAAATGGATAAACTGAAAACACGGCAAGGATTGCATCATGTTTAATACTTTATCAGACCATCACCACACCCTAACCGACCTAGCAGCTAACTGTGGCATTGATTGGCACAAACTACGCGAACGCCTCGCGTTTGACGGACACCCAGTTAAGCGTAACATTGAGCTAACCAAAGCCTATAAAAACAAAGTGTGGGCAATTGGCAACCGCTGGACGGCTCCTGATGGCAAGAACTACCATCAAATCACCTTCAAAACACTAAAAGGCGGCGGTTACTCAGCAACATTTAACGAGTGGCACGAAACCCAACACGACCGCGATAATGTTTCATTACAGCCTATCCTATGTAAATCAACACAACCAAAACCAACGCATAAGCCTGACAAGTGGCAAATAAACGCGCTTAAACAAGCCGCTGAAGCATTCGATACCGCAAGCCACGATAACGTAGCAACACATCCTTACCTTGTAGAAAAGAGTGTTAATGTTGAGGGCGTAGACATTAGGCGCGGCGTAGGCAAGTATGGTGATTGTGTCATGGTGGCTATTCGAGATCGTCACGACGTTATCATCGGCTATCAACAAATTTATGCCGATAACCTCCCTAACAAAGAAACCAATAAACATTTTATCGGTAAGAAAGGCGGAGGCTTTATTGTCATCGGTCACAGTGCCAAAATTAAAGAATCGGCTATTTTTTGCGAGGGCTTAGCGACAGGCTTAAGTATCTATCATGCTGAGGGTAACGGTAAAACCACGCTCAACAATGCCGATAAAACCCCTATCATTGTCTGTTTAGATGCAGGAAACTTAGCTCCTGTCATTGAGCAATTCAAGGAATTATGCGCGGATATACGCATTTTTGCTGATAACGATACAGGCAAAGCACACGGCAATACTGGCGTTTTTGTTGCCTTAGAAGCCGCTAAAAAGTACGGGATCAAGTCGATTATTGTGCCAGTCAGTACTGATGGCAACGCGGTAGACTTTAACGACACACTGGCATTCCAAGCGATCCAAATATCCACTAAACCACTGGATTACCTTTTACAGCTTATTGCGTCCGCGCCTAAACAACAACTCAATAGACTAGGCAAGCAGCTTGCCTGTACCCTTGCTAATGAAGTACCCAGGCACTTTACCGTCGAGCAAGCAGTAGCTGTGGTCTTATCTGCACTGGCAACACGCGGCAATGATGGTACGAAAGTCAACGTGCTAGGCATCATCAGCAATCACGTTAAAAAACGCAGTGCAGCGGTTAAACAGCGTAACCAGATCATCAACAAGATAGGCATTGTCCGTCATGATTTACGCGGACTGGATAACGCTCAAATTACCCGACACATCGCTGAAAGCGGCGGAGGTATTTGGTTAGATAATCGTGGCTTGGGCGCAGGTAAAACAAAATTACTGGAGCAGCTCACAGGACTTTTAGCGGCTCATACTATTGCTTATGTGTGCCACCGCGTTAGCTTGGTTAAAGATGCCAGCAATCGTTTGAATATCCTCTCTTACCATGACACAGAACCTAACGAATACCCGCAACATATCGGCTTATGCGTCAACAGTGCCGCAAAATACGGACTGAATAGCCGTTATAGTGTGTTGTTTATTGATGAGTTTAGACAAACCCTCGAACACATTGAACGCGGTACGGTTAAGAACCGCAAAGAATGCCTAGCTACGTTAATTAGTGCGATAGAACGTGCTGAATTAGTGGTGTGTAGTGATGCTGACCTTAATGATGCCTGTGTGACTTTTTTGCGGCAGCATAGCCGCAATAAATCGATCAATTTGATTGAAACCGACAGCAACCCCAACCCAAAAACCATTCATTTACTGGCAAGCCATAACGCGGCTTATGCAGCGATTCATGACGAGCTAGTAAATGGTGGTAAACCTTTTATCGCCTGTACGTCACGCACGGAAGCGATAAAACTACATACCTATTTGTGTGAGCAAGGTTTTCATCCTGACCGTCTGCTGTTGGTTCATTCAAAGAATCGCGGTGATGATAAGCAAGCTGAGTTTTTAGCTGACACTAACGGTCAAGCAACCCTCTACGACTGCGTTATTCATAGTCCAACCATAGGCTCAGGTGTATCCATCGAAACGCCACATTTTACGACCAATTACCTACTACACGCTGGCAACTTGCCCAGCAATGAATGTTTACAAATGACCGCTAGAAACCGTTGTACCAATGACATTGTGGTTAGTTTCTCGGCGCAAAGCGTGAGAGACCGCGTAACAGACCTAGAGTTGTTACAACAAGGTGAGAATGCAAAAGGTGATAGGTTCATCAATGCCGATTACCTGATACAGAATAAAGACGGCTATGTCATCAATGAACTGGGTAAGTTACGGATTGACTCACAACGCGCGATTAATGATGATTTAAACGATTTTGCTAATCACTTTTTATTGCTCACTGAGTTAAACGGCTACGCGATCAACCGCGATAATCTGTCCTTCGCGCCTGATAAGACGGTGTTCAATGGATTAGCCACCCGCGTTAAAAAAGAACGCGTCACCGACGTTTTTAACGCTGAGATTATCGACACTGCGATTGCAACAACCTTAGATAAAAAACAAGCCCCTACGCAAGCAGATAGTAACCAATTAGACCGACACAAAACCGTTGTGATGGCGGGAACACCCGACATTACCCTTAAGGATGTACAGCACTTTATGGATGGTGCAGTAAAGCAAGTAATAAATTTTGAAACCGTGAACGGTTCAATTGAGGAGTGCCTTAAATTCGACCGAGAAAACGCTAAGACGGCTAATAAGTCCAGTTCTAAAGTCTCTATTCATGCCCTGTTTGATCTCAGCGTTACCCCCCTGCTAGCCGATGCGCTAATTATCGACAAAGCAACAGCAGCAAAGGTTTGTACCTTACTGAAAAGTCATGCAGCTGAATTAGCGAGTAATGGCTTAGGGAATTACGATAAGTCTACCTTTACCCACCCCATCATTACGCTGGGCAGGTTTATCAATCGCTTTGGCTATGAGTTAGTCACCGTCAGTAAGGATAGGCGCGGGGTTAGAACGTTTAAGGTACAGGTCATGGCGCATATAGCCAAATATGCTGAGAATCGGAAGGTATCAAAGGCAAGTCTGTGACTTCTCGCATTCATTTTTTCTTAAACAACACTACATCGAGAAGTCACCTTAAGCAAAGGTTTTATGGTAACGATTCGTTACTCATGATATAGTATTTTTAATTTATAACAATGGCTGATATGAATAACGTTAAAAATAAAAAACCGCCCCTGTCACCTGCTGAAAAGCAAAAGGCTTATCGAGCAAGAAAGAAGTTAGCTAATGCTGATGTGGAAAAAAAAGCCTTTTTTTCCGTCAGTGGAGACATGATTGATGCGTTGGATGAGGTTGGAAAACGACTAAAACTGAGCCGCGCTCAAACCGTTAATAAATGGCTGTCCTTAACAACCCAACGCGACATTTATATGGCGGAGTCAGCAAAAAATAGTCACTACACGCCAGTCACGGTGTTATTTCACCAGAAGCATTTAAACGCTATTCAAAAGCAGGTAGAACGTTTGGGAACTGTCTACAGTCTTGATGAGCTGAATAAGGTGATGTCTATGATGTTAACTGCGTACTTTATGGATAAAAATCTTCAACTAACCTCGAAAGCAGTGCAGCAATATGACAAGTCTAATGAGGGCGTAGAACTTGCCACTCTTCAGCGTATCGCCAATATGGAAGGTGAAGGGAAATAGAGCCATCCAAGTAGATCACTGAACCATATCAACAATATGGAGTAACGCTATGAATCATAGCTGACAAGGTATTACCAATACCCATTGGATTTAGTCTCAATAAATCAGTCACCATTTACTTAATGTGGTCGCAACTGCTGGAATGGCTGACCACTATGACACTTCCCTTATTGTTATTGGTTTAACGATAACTAGAATAATTAAAACCGCTGACCTATACAGTTCTTTCATCGTGGGGAGGCTTTTAAAATCTGAAAGACAAATAACAAAAAACAGTACGGTAACAGCCGCAACAAGACTCAAGGGACTGCTTAATAATGAAAGATTGTGATAACAGAATAGAGAAAAATTTGCAGGCGCACCAAGCAAGAAAGCTGCGATGCAAAGAAGCGGCTGACCGCAAAAAAAATACAAATTCACACGAAGAAATAGCTAAAAAACCGACTTTTAATAATGCTTGTATGCAACACGGGCTAAGGGCTACGGCTTTTCATGGCTGGATAGCAACTAGGATGGCGTTAGTATCCTACTATTCCCCATCAACACACTCCCCCTTATCACCTTCAACCCCCTATGCAACAACACCGTCTCACCACATCTCAACCCTTATAAACGCATTCCCTAAAACAGTAACCAGCTCTATTGAAGGAGAAGACGGAAACCCCATTCACTTACGCTTTCAGCTTCCTGCTTGGCGTAAATTAAATGAACGAACCAAGCCTTATTTTTACCAGCTTGCTTTATCAGAGCTTGAATCTACCAACGACAACCACTATCGGCTCGTCCCCTTTGTCTTCAATGAGTCTACCAGCCTCACACAAGCAATAGACAAACAAAAACTAAAGAGACTCGATTATTTGCGGGACAGACTTCAAAAAGCCTTAAACGAAGCCCTGTCACGCCCTAAAGATAATCAGGTAGCGTTCTGGTTCGCATTTGAAACGGCAAGGCGCGGTCAGCCCCATATTCAAGGTGCATTGTTAATCCGACTAGATGAAGTTAAGAAAGCCCGCGATGCCTTTTATAAACTCAACGGTGAGATGTCGGTTAGGGAAAAACAAGGTGCCTTGATGTTCTTGTCTGGCAAACGCAATCAGTTATTTAAAAAACGAGGCTGTCTATACACTGATCTAAACTGGGCGGATTACAACCTTAAGGAACGTGCCACAACACGGCGAGAATACACGGGTTATGGCAGTGTGGTGGCAGTCAGTCAGCCGCTTATTAAGGCTACTAAAAACTATTACGAGCGGCTTAGATCGGAATTTAAACAGCAACGACATTAAGTCATTTATAAGCTGTTCTTACTTTGGCAAGATGGAAACAATACCTTGTTGACAGGGCGGTGGATAAGAAATTTGGGGAAGTCTATGTAGCGATGAATTGCTCGCTTTACAGCACGAAGTGTTGGACATCGGACAAGACAGTGGTTAGGCGATAAAGCTCACTCAGCCGCTATACAGGCGGTATACGGCAGGCTAAAGACTATGCCAACCGCTTAAGAGCGGGTTGTTTAACCTGGTGTGGTCACTAAAAACAGTGGCTGCGGCTATAACCTTAACAGCCCTATAGAACAGCTTTTTAGATTATTTTATACATAATAATTCATTAGTTAAG
>Ga0208392_1000324_pt1 | contig 13032 bp, 9 predicted proteins | sample LakWasMeta3_LOW4_2_FD_183855 | JGI IMG/M metagenome (GOLD analysis project Ga0208392, IMG submission 183855) | Freshwater sediment methanotrophic microbial communities from Lake Washington under simulated oxygen tension - Sediment Metagenome... | ecosystem: Environmental > Aquatic > Freshwater >... | reverse complement strand
TTCCGCCACCTGGGCTCTTTGGAAATATACATTACTGTATAATTGCGATTTCGCTATTATAGCAAGCTATTAGTTTTATGAAAACCCAAGATTTCGATTTTTATCTACCTTCTCACTTAATTGCCCAACATCCTGCAAAAGAACGTACTGCCAGCCGCATGCTTTACCTGAACAGCGCTGACGGTAATTTACAAGATAAACTCTTTTTAGATTTTCCTGCCGCCTGCAACCCGGGTGATTTGCTGATATTTAACGACACGCGTGTTATCAAGGCACGCCTGTTCGGACATAAAGAGAGCGGCGGCAATGTAGAGGTGCTGATCGAGCGCGTCATCAACTCACAAACCGCATACGCCCATGTGCGCGCCTCACGTTCACCAAAAATCGGCAGCCGCATGCGCTTAAACGATGCTTTTGATGTAGAAGTGACCGCACGCCATGATGACTTATTTGAATTGCGCTTTTTAAGCGAAGCCTCAGTATTTGACCTGCTGGAACAACATGGTGCATTACCGTTACCGCCTTACATCACACACACTGCAACTGATGATGACGAAGAACGCTACCAGACTGTATTTGCAAAGAACCTGGGGGCTGTTGCCGCACCGACTGCCGGCCTGCACTTTAATACCGAACTGCTGGAGCAGCTCAAGGCTAAAGGGGTGAATATCGCGTATGTGACGCTGCATGTAGGTGCCGGCACTTTTCAGCCGGTGCGTGTTGATAACATCGCCGAGCATAAAATGCACAGTGAGCTTTTCAGCATTCCTGAGCAGACGGTAGACCTGATTAAAACAACAAAAGCGGCCGGCGGCAGAGTGACGGCGATTGGCACTACAGCGCTGCGCGCACTTGAAAGCGCCGCACAGCACGGTGAATTAAAAGCCGGCGATGGCGATACCGATATATTCATCACGCCGGGTTATCAATTTAAAGTGGTAGACCGTTTATTCACGAACTTTCATTTACCCAAAAGTACCTTACTCATGTTAGTGTCTGCCTTCGCCGGCATAGACAACATTAAAAAAGCCTATGCACATGCTGTTGCCCATGAATACCGTTTTTTCAGTTATGGCGATGCCATGCTGCTGGAAAAGCAAGATTAACTGAATAAAATTGAATTAATAATCTGTGGCAAAATTTAAATTGAACAAATCGCTGTGCAATTCTGACTAAGCTACTTAACCGACCAACTCAATATAGAGAAATAAAAATGCGTGTTTTATCTTTACTAGCTTCTGTGGCCTTACTTGCCTCAACACAAATCGCACAGGCAGAAATCCTGCCTGAAGCGCAGGTGGGCATCAAGATTCCATTAATCAAAAAAGCCACTACACGCCCGATAACCGTGGCACATATCCCGGCCTTGAAGCGTTATTACATTGCCGATGGCGGCCTGGCGCCAATGGGCGGCGAAGGTGAAGTGGCGTTCTCAAAATCAGAGATTCACAGCTATGATGAAGACGGAAAATATGTAAACTCATCACGCCCCGGTTACGATAACCGCTCACTCTATTACAACCCGAATACAGCCAAGCTTGAGACTGTTACTTACAATGTTTCAAGCGATGTAGGCTTTTCACCTAATTCCGGCATTTTTTCTATCGACCTCACTGAATCAGGTGACCTGAAAAACTCCTCCGGTGAGGTATTCGGTTTCAATCCGGCATTCGGTGATTCTGCCACTATCCCCAGTTACAATCCGGACACCAATCAATATTATGCAAAACAGGAGCACTGCAACAAAGTCTGGGTGGTAGAAACCAAGTCGCGTGAAAAAATCAGGGAAATCGCGCTGGATCTGACTGCAGCAGGCGCCGCCTATGATGATGTGAGCGATCACTTTATCGCTTACAGCGGCGTAAAAGGGCAGGAACTGGTGCTGCTGGATGTAGACCACAAAGCCGCGCTTATTTTCAATCTGGATGGTAAATATGTAGGCAGAAGTGAATTGCCCAAAGACATGAAATTACGTGCGCAAAATCATTTTAACGGCACAGGTTATGCAAACGACATGCTGTTTGTATACCATGAGCATGAAGGTGAATTTGGCACCTATTACGGATTTAAAGTGCTGAAGTAACTCACATTCAAGAGTACAGCCATAAAAAACCGCCCCTGGAGGCGGTTTTTTTATTTGCCCTACTAATTTTTGCCTGACACTACTTACCCAGAATACCTGCTAATTTGCCTGATGCCGCGCCGAACAAGGCACCCAATACAAATGACAATGACAGCAACAATACCGGGTTAGTGAGGTTTGCTGCAGTCAGGCTGGCTAAAGGGCCTACGCCATCTGCTGTTGGCTGATGCAGCGAATAAGCAACTGTTGCTGCGTAGCCATATACATTGGCAGGCACTACAGAAAGCAAGTTAATGCCTGCAACGATGACAAGGAAGAACACAGTAACAGCAACATACACTGGCGCAGCCAATGCTGCTGGCAGGCCTGCTGGATTATGAACTACAAGGAATAATGCAATACCTGCCACCACGGCACCGTAGATAGTGCCAACGATAGTTTTTTGCAAGGCAGCGCCATCACCGCCGGTGTGGAAATAACTGCCCCACGCGATAAAACCAGCCCAAACCAAAACAGATCCAGCAAGCGGGCCTAAGGCTAAAAACGTCCATACCCCGCCTAATACAGCAATACTTAAAGCCAATGCAGTTAATTTCGACATACTTTTTTCTCCCAAAATTTTCAGTTGAATAACAAGTTAATGCGAACTACAGCGAGGCGCCCAGGGCAGATTAAAGATATTGTAGGTTGCCCTAGAACATAAAATCGCTAGGGGCATACTGAATGATTTTGCTGGAAATGTAAACTTTTTTGCACCAAATTGTTACAAATTATTACTTTTGTAACAAGCATGCACAAGATTGAAGCAGACGAAAGCTAAGGCCAGTGAAAGGTGAAAGGTGAAACGGGGGCAAGAAGCCGAGGCCTAGATGCTTCTTGGTGCCTGGTTCCAGTTTTTAGGTGAATAATCCCAGTTTTTACGCCAGGCGCCAAGCACCATATTAGGATACTCCGGGCGACCCAGGCTGCCGTTGTAACGGCCTAAGGCGCGATACAGATCGCCACGCTCAATATCAACATAGTGCCGCAGAATGGTACAGCCATAACGCAAGTTGGTACGCAGTAAAAACAGGTTATGATCCTGGGCGCCTATGCTGCGCACCCAGAACGGCATCACCTGCATAAAGCCGCGCGCCCCCACTGATGACACCGCGTATTTCTTGAAGCCGCTTTCCACCTGTATCAGGCCCAGCACCATTTGCGGGTCAAGGCCGGCACGACTCGCTTCATAATGCACAGTGCGCAGGAAATCTTCACGGTAGCTGGCATCAGGAATGCGCTTTTTAAGGCGCTCTGACATCTCATTCAGCCAGGCCTGGCCTTCTTCCTGCGTTGCAAAAGTAAGCGTTGGCACAGCTTTGTCACTCACGCTGCGCTGCATGAGCGCTTTTACGCTGTTAGACAGCGGCTCTTCAATCTGCGAACCGGCAAAACCGGGCGCGGAGACCGCGCCAAGCAGCAATAGCAAACCTGTTTGAATGACCTTGCGCATGATGGTTTTCAGAATCAAAAACAGCCTTTTTCAATATTAACTATTTGATACTATGCCACTTTTTGCAGAAATTCAACTACTGACGCCAGTGATACGGATTTTGCATCGGCTTCTATACGGGCTTTGTATTCCACATTGCCTTCAGCCAGGCCGCGCTCGCCTATCACCAGGCGGTGCGGAATGCCCATCAAATCAGCCTCGGCGAACATCACGCCCGGGCGCTCGCCGCGGTCATCCAGCAGCACATCCACGCCTGCCGCCTGCAATTCATCATGCAGTTTATCGGCAGCTTGTTTTACTGTTTCAGATTTTTCGTATCCGATTGCGCAGATGACTACGGTAAACGGCGCCATGCTGGACGGGAAAATAATGCCGCGCTCGTCATTGCCCTGCTCGATCGCCGCACCCACAATACGTGAAACGCCAATGCCATAGCAGCCCATTTCCATCACCTGGGTTTGGCCATTCTCGTCCAGATAAGTCGCGTTCATGGCGGATGAGTATTTAGTGCGCAATTGGAAAATATGGCCAACTTCGATACCGCGGCATAAAGACAGCACGCCTTTGCCATCGGGGCTGGCATCGCCATCCACCACGTTGCGGATATCTGCAACCAGTGCAGGCTCCGGCAAATCACGGCCAAAATTCACACCGGCCAGGTGGAATTTAGGTTTGTTGGCACCGCACACAAAGTCACTCATCAGGGCCACTGTTCTATCTGCAATCACCGTTACATTTGCACCCACACCTACCGGGCCGATAAAGCCAGGCGGGCAGTTCAGGTTGGCGCGTATTTCTTCTTCGGTGGCAAACCTGAAATCAGCAAAGCCAGCCAGCTTACCCAGCTTCACTTCATTCAGGTTATGGTCGCCGCGCAATAAGGCCAGGTAAAACCTGCCATCGGCGCTCTCATCTTTGACTATCAGCGCAATCGCTTTTACCGTGCGCTCGATGCCTACGCCCAAAAGCTTGGCCACGTCTTCACACGCGGTCTGTTTAGGGGTGTCTACCTCACGCATGGCCTCAATTGCAGCAACGCGCGCGTTGCCAAGAGGCAGCGCCTCAGCCAGCTCAACGTTGGCAGCAAAATCAGAAGTATCGCAATACGCCAGACCGTCTTCTCCTGAATCAGCCAGCACGTGGAACTCGTGCGAACCCTCGCCACCAATCGCGCCGGTGTCAGCACGCACTGCGCGGAACTTCAAACCCAAACGTGTGAACACGTTGCTGTAAGCCTGATACATGGTCTGGTAAGTTTTTTCCAGCGATGCAAAGTCGGTATGGAATGAATACGCATCTTTCATCATGAATTCACGCGCACGCATCACGCCGAAACGCGGACGAATCTCGTCACGGAACTTGGTCTGGATCTGGTAAAAGTTAAGCGGCAATTGCTTGTAACTGCGAATCTCTTTACGCGCAATGTCGGTAATCACTTCTTCATGCGTAGGGCCAAAGCAGAATTCGCGCTCGTGGCGATCCTTGATTTTAAGCATTTGCGGGCCGAATACCGCCCAGCGGCCGGTTTCTTCCCACAGTTCTTTAGGCTGTACCGCAGGCATCAAGAGTTCCAGCGCGCCGGCTTTATTCATCTCGTCGCGCACTACGGCCTCAACCTTGCGCAGCACGCGCAAACCCAAAGGCATCCAGTTATATAAACCGGAACCCAGGCGTTTGATCAGCCCGGCACGCACCATCAGGATATGGCTTTGCAGTTCGGCTTCGTTAGGGGCTTCTTTTTGAGTATTAAAGAAAAATTGTGAGGCGCGCATAGTAGATTCGAATCAGTGCTTAAAGAAAGTGCGAATTTTACAGTTAATCAGCGCGTTAGTCAGCAATAGTTGTGCTGCACCGCAGCCCCCGGCTGCGGTTTTTTATGGGCAATTTTTAATGTTTGCCATAAATATTCACCATCTTTTTCAGCTCCGGTATGCAGGAGCCGCATTCGGTACCGCATTTCAGCTTGTTCTGCAACGTAATCAGGTCGGCGCCGCGCGATACTGCATCTATGATTTCATTCTCTGCAACATTCAGGCAGTTACATACGATTTTTCCGCGGCTGGGCTGGGCAGATGGCGGCGTACTCAACGGCGCCAGCGCCCATTTTCTGAGCTCATCGGTAAATTCGCCTGAACTCATGACTTCTTTCAGCCAGTCGGTAGCGATGGTTTCACCGACCAGGCGTACGCCGGTCACGACCTTATCTGCCGCGGCTTCATCAGTAAATTCAACCAGAATACGCTTGCTGACACCGCGCTTGGCATCCTGGTAATTCAGCAGCGGCATGTCATCTGTCATGCCCAGGATGGCATCAATCTCGGCAATCAGTGAGGCATCCGGCGCATCAGTATGTGCCGCCTTGAATATCAGCATGCCGGCATAGCCATTCTGCTGGCGGCCAAACAGGCCGCAGCTTGCATATTCAAACCGGCTCATCAGGCCGCGCAACTGCTGCAGTGAAGACAAGTCACGGATAGTGCGCATTACCGTCATGCGCCACGGCAGGGTCAGCTTTTCTACTTTAATGGCGGCGTGTTTAAGTTCGGGCTGTTTTGAGGTCTTGTCAAAGGCAGCCGGCATCATGGCATTGACACCCAGGCCATTCATGAACTCGCTGCCCCAGTGCATGGGGATATAGGTCTGCGTCACCTGAATGTCATTGGAGGCTTTGACCGGCAGCACCAGGCTGCCGCGCTTGTTGCTCACTTTTACAATATCACCGTCTTTAATCAGGCGGCGCGACATATCATCCGGGTTCATGTAGATGAATGGCTCTTCAGCGTGGTTGAATAATTGCGCCACGGTACCGGTGCGGCTCATGCCATGCCACTGGTCGCGCAGGCGGCCGGTTAGCAGGTGCAGCGGGTAACGGGCATCAATCTTGTCGGTGGTGGGTTTGTAGGTAGCGTTAACAAATTTTGCCTTGCCATCAGCGGTGGCAAACACGCCATTTTCATACAAACGCGCCTTGCCGGCAGAATCACCGGTTTTGAACGGCCACTGCTGCGGCCCTTTTTCATTCAGCAGCGCATAGCTCAAGCCGCTAATATCCAGGTCGCGGCCACGCGTAGTCTCACGGTGTTCATTAAAAATATCTTCAGTTGCGGTATACGGGAACAGGGTGGCTTGCCTGCCCAATTTTTGCTCCAGGCGCCGGGCAAAATCGACCATGATCGCCCAGTCGTGGCGTGCTTCTGCCGGCGGCGTGATGGCGGGGTTCACACGCGTGATGCGGCGTTCAGAATTGGTAACGGAGCCTTCTTTTTCACCCCAGGTACTGGCCGGCAGCAGTATATCGGCATATTTTGCCGTGCTGGTATTATTGAACGCATCCTGCACCACAACCAGCTCAGCCTTATCCAGGGCTGCAAGCACATTATTGAGGTCAGGCATGGAATGCGCGGGATTGGTACAGGCAATCCAGATTGCCTTGATTTCACCCGTTTTTACTGCATCAAACATCTCTACCGCAGTCTTGCCGGCAGTTTCCGGCACGCTATCAACACCCCATAGCTTTGCCACTTCAGCCCGGTGTTCTGCGTTAGATAAATCACGGTGCCCTGACATCAGGTTGGCCATACCGCCCACTTCACGCCCGCCCATGGCGTTAGGCTGGCCAGTAAGCGAGAATGGCCCTGCGCCCGGCTTGCCGATCTGGCCGGTGGCCAGGTGCAGGTTGATGAGCGCAGCATTCTTGTCTGTGCCGTGTATGGATTGATTGAGCCCCATGCAGTACATGGAGAGGCTGGGCCCCTCACCGAACCATTTGGCGGCAGTGATAATGTCCGCTTCTTTAATGCCGCAGATGTCAGCCACCATTTTCGGCGTGTATTCGCGCACAGTGTCTTTCAATGCCTCAAAGCCTGTGGTGCTGGCTTTGATAAACGCAGGGTCGAGCAGGCCTTCCCACAGCAGCACGTGCAGCATGCCGTTGAACAGCGCAACATCGGTGCCCGGCAGTATCGCCAGATGCAAATCGGCAGACATGGCGGTATCAGTCTTGCGCGGGTCTACCACCACGATTTTCAGGTTCGGGTTTTTAGCTTTTGCATCTTCAATGCGCCTGAAAATAATCGGGTGTGCAAACGCCGTGTTGGAACCGGCAATGAACAGGCAATTGGTATGGTCTATGTCTTCATAACAGGCCGGCGGCGCATCTGAACCCAGTGTGGCTTTATAGCCGGCAACCGCTGACGACATGCACAGGCGTGAATTGGAATCTACATTGTTGGTGCCGACCAGGCCTTTGGCCAGTTTGTTAAAAACGTAATAATCTTCTGTCAGCAGCTGGCCTGAGATATAGAACGCTACGCTGTCAGGGCCATGCTTCTGTATTGTTTCTGCAAACCTGTCTGCAGCAAAATCCAGCGCTTGATCCCAGCTGGCACGCACCCGCGGCGCATCACGCACTGTACGCATCTCAGGGTACAGCAGGCGGTTATCGAGCTTGGCGGTCAGATGCAGCGTAGCGCCTTTGGTACACAGGCGGCCGAAGTTGGCCGGATGGTCAGGGTCGCCTTTCACATCGACAATCACATTATTGTCGGAATGTATGATGACGCCGCAGCCAACGCCGCAGTAGCAACAGGTAGATTTAGTCTGTTTAATCAATTAATTACTCTTTCAGTTCCAAATATACAAACCCATCTTCCACCTTGGTTTTGAAGCAGGCGGTCTCACCCACATCCGGCTCTTCTGCCTTGCCGTCTACCAGGCTGATTTTCCAGCTATGCAGGGGGCAGGCGACTTTATCACCGTAGACGATACCTTGCGAGAGCGGCCCGCCTTTATGCGGGCATTTGTTATTGATGGCGTAAACGCTGTCATTTTCGAGGCGGAACACGCCTATCTCGCTGTCTTTGGTGCGCACCACACGTGCCCCCAGTTTTGGAATATCTTCCAGCAGCAGCACTTTTACCCAATTACTCATGTTGTTTAATCCTTTATGCAAATCAGATTACGCCTTTAATCAGACGATAATCAATAAATAAACCAATAGAAAATTCAAAATCAAAGAAAAAATAGCGATCCATTGCCACTTGATGAATCTGGCACGGGCGACCAGCGGCGTTCTTGCCGGCGCCAGAATCGGTTTCAATTCGCCATATTCAAGCGCCAGCAGCATCTCTTCAGCGGTTTCAAAACGCTGTTCCGGCATGCGCGCAACTGCTTTCAGAATGATGTTTTCCAGCCATAGCGGCGTATCTGGCCGGTATCTTGAAGGCGGCACCGGTTCGCCGAACTTGGGATGCTGGAACGGCTCGACCTCGCCATACGGATATTTGCGCGTGAGCAGGTGGTAAAGCGTAACGCCGGCAGCGTAAATATCGCTAATAGCATTGGCGGCGGTGCCTTCAAACAGCTCCGGCGCCATAAAGCTAGGGGTGCCAGGATTCTGCATCGACGCTATGTTTCCCAATCCACTGCTGATGGCGACACCCAGATCAAGAATGCGCAGGCGCTGGTCACTGGCCTGATGCACATTGGCCGGCTTGATGTCACGATGGATGATATTGAGCCGGTGCAATGCGCCTATGCCGCGCATCATGTCGATACCAACCTTGGTCACACCGGCCATGGTGAAATGATGCCCGCTATCCAGGCGCTGCTGCAAAGTGGCGCCTTCATGCCAGCTCAGCACAAAGTAAAGTTTGCTACGTTTTTCTACCGATACCGGAAACACCTGCGGCACATATTGCGAAACCACGCGTTTTGAAAGCCACTCCTCATTGAGTAATGCGGCGCAGCTGTCTTTATCTGCCGCAAAAATCGGCTGCAGGGTCTTCAGCACAAACAGCTGGCGTGTGTGCAGATGCCGCACCTTATACAGCAGGCTGGCACGTGACTCATGCAGCAGCTCTACCATCTCAAAATCGTCCAGCACATCCCCAACATTTAACTTGTCAGGCACTGTCAGATTCCTGCCGCTGGCAATCAGTTCAGAAAGCGTATCTTCGCCCAGCTCCAGCACCTTCAGCGCTACGGCGGTACTGTTGTCCTGGCTGCCTTTTTCAATGGCGGTGCGGGTTAAATAACTGCAAAGCTGAGATGGGTCATCATAAAGCTCTAACGCCCTCTGAATTACTTTGTCATCAAGCGCACCCCAGACACCGTCACTCATGATGATGAACATATCATCATGTGCCAGCTCGCCTTCAATGAAATCAACTGACAAGTGCTGGTCCAGCCCTACCGCGCGTTTCAGCACATGGCGCATATCCGGCCTGTCCCACACGTGGTCGGTGGTGAGCTGCCGGAGCAGGCCATTACGGTAAAGATAGATGCGGGTATCACCGACATGGGCGGCATAGTAGCGCTGGCCGCGCAGCAAAAGCAGTGACAGCGTGGTTGCCATGCCAGACATATCACGGTTGGCATTCGCCTGCGCAATCAGCCAGCGGTTGGCAGCGGTCAGCACTTTATCCAGCGCCATCAATGGCTCCCAGGTATCGGGCGTTGCGTAATAATCAGTGGTGACCGTCCTCACGGTCATTTCAGCAGCCTCGCCGCCGCCTGCGTTACCGCTTACGCCATCTGCCACGGCAATAATCGCCCCCTTTACATTCAATAGCTCACGCGCAGGGGTCACCATGCCCACGTAATCTTCATTACGTGGCCTGGGGCCTGTCAGGCTTGATTGTCCGGTGCTGAATTTTAATGACATATGTGATGACTCTTTGAGACCTTTGTATAAAAACTCAATTAACACTAAAATTTTCTTATTCCGTCATTCCCGCGCAGGCGGGAATCCAGTTAATTTAATTTACTAGCCTAGATTCCCGCCTGCGCGGGAATGACGATTTCCAGTATTAAACCTTAGCAGTAGTTGCTGTGCCCCAGGTGGTTCTCCAGCGTGTTTTCACCCCGGTTAAACCCAGCATGGCAAGAATCGCCAAGCCTGAGAATATCATCAGGCCAATCTGGTAGCTGCCGAAATTCTGCTTGAAGTAACCCAGGCTCGCAGCCAGGTAAAAACCGCCGACACCGCCTGCCATGCCAACCAGGCCTGTCATCACGCCAATCTCTTTACGGAAGCGCTGTGGCACCAGCTGAAACACCGCACCGTTACCCATGCCTAAAGCTGCCATCACCGGAATAATGATGGCCAAAGCCAATTGATAGGTCGGCTGGCCAAAGCTCATCACCATCAATAGCACAGCTGCAATGGCGTACATGATTAATAAGGTTTTCACGCCACCGATTCTGTCAGCGATGACGCCACCCAAAGGACGCACCAGTGAGCCGGCAAACACGCAGGCGGCGGTACAGTAGCCGGAAACAACAGGGCCCAGGCTGTACAGGTCGTTAAAGTAGATGGTCAATGATGATGCCAGGCCCACAAAACCGCCGAACGTCACGCTATAGAAAAACATAAACCACCATGCGTCTTTGTCTTTCAGGATAGACAGGTACTGGCCCAGTGATTTGGCAGGCGGCGTATCTGCACTGTCTTTAGCAAGCAATACATACACCGCAAAAACAATTGCCAGCGGAATCAATGCCAGGCCGAATACGTTGTTCCAGCCATAAGCTACTGCCAGGCCCGGCGCAAACAATGCGGCAAACACGGTACCTGAGTTGCCGGCACCGGCGATGCCCAGCGCGGTACCCTGATGCTCAGGTGGATACCAGCGTGAAGCCAGCGGCAGTGCCACGGCAAACGCCGCACCGGCAAAGCCCAGGCCCAGACCCAGCAGCAAAGCCTGCTGAAAGGTATGAATGCCATGCAACCAAGCCAGCAGCAGGCTCAAGATAACAATCACCTGACCCACCAGGCCAGCCATCTTGGGTTTGAAATGGTCCACCAGCACACCCATCACCAGGCGCAGTAAAGCGCCTGCCAGCACTGGCGTTGCCACCATCAGGCCTTTCTGTGACGGCGACAGTTGCAAGTCAGTTGCCATCTGCACCGCCAAAGGCCCCAGCAGCACCCACACCATAAAGCTCAGGTCAAAATACAAAAATGCTGAAAATAACGTTGGTTTATGCCCAACCTTCCAAAAATTACTTTTCATGATAACCCCCTAAAATTAACTAAATAGTCAAACTGAAATCGTTTCAAACTCTTTGTACTGGTCGCGTTTCTCAACACGCTCGGCCCACGGGTTCACCGCACCCTGCAATGCATACAGCAGGCGTTCATAGGCAAGTTTCCTGCCCTCAGCGTCTTCAACCACGCGTTTCTTCACGTAGTCCAGGCCTACCCGCTCTATCCAGTGCACGGTACGGTCCAGGTATCGCGCTTCTTCACGGTAGATTTGGATAAATGCGCCGGAGTACTCCAGCACCTCATCATGGGTTTTCACCTTGCACAGAAACTGCGCAACCTCGGTCTTGATGCCGCCGTTGCCGCCTACATAGATTTCCCAACCGGAATCAACACCGATGATGCCTACATCCTTGATGCCGGATTCAGCGCAGTTGCGCGGGCAGCCGGAAACGGCAAACTTGACCTTATGCGGCGCCCACATGTGGTCGAACGCCTTTTCAATATCGATACCCATCTGCGTCGAATTCTGCGTGCCAAAACGGCAGAATTCAGAACCTACGCAGGTCTTCACTGTACGAATTCCTTTGGAATAAGCGTAGCCGGAAGGCATGTCGAGGTCTTTCCACATATCCACCAGGTCTTCTTTTTTCACACCCAGCAGGTCGATACGCTGGCCGCCGGTTACTTTCACCATCGGCACTGCGTATTTGTCGGCCACATCGGCAATCTTGCGCAGCTGGTCTGGCGAGGTCACGCCGCCGTACATGCGCGGCACCACAGAGTAAGTGCCGTCTTTCTGGATATTGGCATGCACGCGCTCATTGATGAAACGTGACTGCGGATCATCCACCGCCTCATGCGGCCAGGTAGACAGCAGGTAATAGTTCAATGCCGGGCGGCATGTTGCACAGCCGTTCGGTGTGCGCCACTGCATGCCTTTAATCGCATCCGGAATATTGAGGTATTTGTGGGTGCGTATCTCCGCACGCACTTCTTCGTGGTTTTTGTCACTGCACCCGCAAATGGCTTTGCTGGTAGAGGGCGGCGCATAGCCGCCGCCCAGCGTGCTGGCCAGAATCTGCTCGACCAGACCCACGCATGAACCGCAGCTTGAACCGGCTTTGGTTTGTTTTTTGACATCGTCAATCGTGAACAGGCCCTGGTCCTGAATCGCCTTGACGATGGTGCCTTTACATACACCGTTACAGCCGCAGACTTCCATCTCGTTAGTCATTGCCGCTGCTTTGTCCTGGCCCTGATGGCCAGTATTACCCAATGAGTCTTGCCCAAACATCAGGTAATCACGAATCTCGTGGATAGGTTTGCTATCCCTGAGCATTTGAAAATACCACGAACCGTCCGTGGTATCCCCATAAAGCACGCTGCCGATGATTTTGTCATCTTTGATGACGAGCTTTTTGTAAACCCCGCCAACTGCATCGTGTAAAACAATTTCTTCAGTATCTG
>Ga0208392_1000323_pt1 | contig 13061 bp, 6 predicted proteins | sample LakWasMeta3_LOW4_2_FD_183855 | JGI IMG/M metagenome (GOLD analysis project Ga0208392, IMG submission 183855) | Freshwater sediment methanotrophic microbial communities from Lake Washington under simulated oxygen tension - Sediment Metagenome... | ecosystem: Environmental > Aquatic > Freshwater >... | reverse complement strand
TTCGGCGGCATTCATTTTTTGCATCGCAATCTTGAGTTGGTGCGGTGCAAATTCACTGCCCTCGGCATGGACGGCATCGCTTAAAGCCGCTTTGGACGCGGCCATCTGCTGCGTAGGCGCCGGAATACTTGCGCAGCCGGTTACAATGACGGCAACGGCTACGCTAATGCTACGTATCATTTGATAGGGTCTGAAGTGGTAAAATTTGTTCATGGTTTTGTATCCTTTGAGTTAAATGGCGAGCACAACTAGCGCAATGAATAGTGCGGGGGCAACGATCTCCAACTTTTCCCGGTCCTCAGAACCGTCAATATTAATTACTGATGTTACGCAGTTAGCTGAAGGAGTGGCTAGTGCGGCAGTTATTTGAATCGGGGTCTCGCCCCCGAGGGCGAGTTACTTTTCGTTACGAAAACCCTCCCTGGTTTTCGCCCTACGGGCCAGCCTTATCGGCTGTTGCTCCGTGCATTGCTCTACCTCCCCCATCCGTGGGTCGTACCTCCTGCATAACCCACAGGGATGTGATGGTCGCGATTGCTCCAGGCAATCTTGCGGCATTTCCTCCCTCCGTGGAGGTCAATGCAGATTTTGCATGAAGCAAAAATCTGTCCTTGTCGTAGCTTTGCGAGCCGGGAAGCTAGAGCTTCCCGTACTGAATTCCCAAGCAGGAGCTTGGGAACTAGCACGAGCTCAATTGTGTGCCACTCTTTCCGCTCGAATATCCGCTTTGCAAATCTGTCTTTAGATTACCCATGTTTTTTAAGGTTGGTAATTAGCGCTTTTACCTAAGTTCGTGTTGCCGGGTTTGTTATCCGGGCAAGAAATGTATTTTGTGGAAAATTATCTGCTTATCGTTTAATACAAAAAATGCCTAACCGAAATATTTAATCCGGTCGGTTCGGTAGCTCACATACAGCGCCGGCGGTGATTGGGAACGCCGAATGAAAATGCCCGGCATTGACTGTTGGTAAAATGATGGATGTCCAGCAATTCTGCGTCTTGCAGGGCTTTTTTAACTCATGCTTTTGTTTGTTGTCAGGCTTTTTGGACGGCCAAAAATCATTCGAAATTTGAATAAAATTTGGCGATATTTAGTTCAACAGCAGCTTTAGTTGGTAGGTAATGGCACTTATTGATAGAAGATGAGTAACTATCTATCCTGACGGTTACTCATACAAAACCAACCGATTATTTAGGTTAATAGAGATGTTCGATTTTAACTCGCAAATATGGTGTTGCTTATGACTGATCCGAATAGCCCTTGGCAAAACCACCTTCTCAACTCTCTGGCGGTATCGAAATATGAACACTTTTTCCCCCATTTAGAACTGATTGAAATGCCGCTGGGCGATGTTCTTTACGAGTCAGGGGACGAGGTACGGTACGCCTATTTTCCAACCACTTGCATTGTTTCACTGGTTTACGTGATGGAGAGCGGTGCGCCGGCCGAAATTGCCGTAGTCGGCGATGACGGGATGATTGGCGTTTCCCTGTTTATGGGCGGAGGAACCATGCCGAACCGGGCCGTTGTGCGTAGCGCGGGCCATGCCTATCGTCTACGCGCGGCTCTGCTGATGCAGGAGTTCAACCGCTTTGGAGGCTATCGCAATGGAGCGCTGCACGATTTATTGTTGCGATATACGCAGACGCTGCTCACTCAGATAGCGCAGACGGCGGCCTGTAACAGACATCATTTCGTGGATCAACAGCTCTGCCGCTGGCTGTTGCTAAGCCTCGACCGGCTCCATTCGAACGAGCTGGTCACGACCCAGGAATTGATTGCCAATATGCTCGGCGTGCGCCGTGAAGGGATCACAGAAGCCGCCGGAAAATTGCAGCAAGCGAAATTGATTAACTGCCGTCGTGGCCGCATCACTGTCCTGGATCGACGGGGACTGGAAGAACGAGCCTGCGAATGTTACCAGGTGATTAAAGCGGAATCCGATCGCTTACTTCCTCCTACCCAGCCTATTTCATTGCCCAGCCATTTTCCCTTAAAAAAATGCGAACTTGTTAAAAGTCATTCATCAAGCAGCTTTCGTGAATAGATGAAACAAGCCCGAAGCTATCTTTAAGGTGCGTTTGACTGATCATTAGAATAGTTTTGATTCAATAGTATTTGCACACAGCAACAATCAGTAACTTAGCGTAGGTTTTAAATGAACCGTACAAGGTCTGGTGGGTAAGTGTAAGCTATTGATAATCTGAAGTAATTGTATTGTTGAGTTTTTGTACAATTTAACAAAACACCAATAAAAACCGCAGGTAAGCGATAAATAAAACAATCAATCCACAGAGTTATCCACAGGTTTTGTGAATAACTCTGTGGCCTGAGCTTCATTAGCTGACTGATGTTGCGCAGTTAGAATGGTGATTTCTTCGGTAGGGTACGCATCGCGTACCGTTTTCAACGTTTGTTGCTGAATCGAATCTCAAAAGGTACGCGATGCGTACGAGACTGTGGAAGTATTATTCAAATCAGGCTGATAAGGATGTTTACCACAGAGAACACGGAGGACACGGAGAAAATCCTGTTCATTCATGATATTAAAACTCCGTGTTCTCAGTGTCCTCCTTGTTAATCTCTTAAACCGAATACTTTCACAGCCTCGTACCTACGGTGCTTTATAGTTGACAGCCAAAATTGGCCGGTAGTGGCTTTATAACGACGCCAGTAGGGATGATAACCCATCAAAATTCAACGGCTTGAGCAAGTGATGGTTGAATGCCGAACAATCTCGGGTATCAGACTGCGCGTAACCGCTTAAAGCGATCAGGGTTGCATCCTGGGTTTCCGGCAATGCACGCAGCCGCTTGGCGGTCTCATAACCATCAATATCCGGGAGCCCGATATCCAGCAGCACAACCTGCGGATGGAAAATCCGGGCTCGCTCGATGGCTTTCATGCCGCAATCGGCTGTTTCGACTTCATGCCCTTTGGTCTGCAACAGCATCGTCAGGCTTTCAGCCGCATCGGCATAGTCGTCAACCACCAGAATGCGAAATTTAGGCGTTGTCGGTAATACGGATTCTGTCGGTGTTGAAGATTCGGCGGCAGACGATTCTACCGGCGATAGGGGCAGACGTACCGTAAATGTGCTGCCTTGACCAATGCCTCCGCTCGTTGCGGTGACCGTGCCGCCATGCGCTTCGACCAGCTGATGCACCAGCGTCAAGCCAATCCCCAGTCCGCCCTGGGAATGGGCCAAGGTATGGTCAGCCTGAGAGAAGAGATCGAATATGTTAGGCAGAATGTCGGCGGAAATACCGATGCCGGTATCCTTGACTTCAATGACGGCATCTTTGCCTTCCTGCATGACATTCAGCATAATCTTACCTCCCTCATCGGTATATTTGGCTGCGTTGTTTAGCAAGTTAGAGAGTACTTGCGCCAACCTGACAGGGTCGCCGACGAGCCACTGCGGCGGATGATTCCGGCAAATAGTCAGTTCCTGCCTACGTGCCTCGATCAGCGGGCGGCTGGTTTCAACCGCATTATTCACGATGTCGTTAAGCTCGAAACGCTCGACTTGTAGCCTGATTTTGCCTTGCATGATGCGCGCGACATCCAGTAAGTCGTCAAGCAGATGCACCATATGAGCCACTTGCCGGTCAATGACTTGATAGCTCCATGCTAGCGTGGGATCAATCACGTCCTGTATTTTTAGCAATTGCACAGCATTACAAATGGGCGCCAGCGGATTGCGCAGCTCATGAGCCAACATCGCCAGGAATTCATCTTTACGGCGATCCGCCAGGCGTAGCGCTTCTTCGGCGCGTTTGCGTTCGGTAATGTCGGTCGCCACAACCAACACTTTGTTGCACTCATCGTTGTCGATCAGCGGAATCTTGACTGTGTTATACCAGTGTACGGAGCCATCGGCATGTGTAACTTTGACTTCCGGGATAACTTTGGAGTTGCCGGTGCTTATCACATCGAGGTCATTTCGATAGAAGTACGCCACTTCATCGGCATTGGGATTGAAGTTCTCCTCTGTCAGGCCGATCAAACTTTCAGGGCGAGTGCCATAGGATTGGGCCAAAGCCTCATTCCCTAAAAGGAATCGCCCTTCCCGGTCTCTGACAAAAATCACACTGGGCACCATATCGATGACTTGCCTGAGGAAAGCCCGTTCATGTTGCAATGCCTCCTGGCTGCTTTTGATGTCGGTAATGTCTTCAGTGGTTCCGAAAGCATGGATCAGCATTCCCTGCTCGTCAAATTCCAGCTCAGCCAGCTCGCGCACCCATTTGACCTTCCGGTCTACGATAATCCGGTGTTCGATATCGTAGGGCTTGCCGGTAAGGGCATTTTTCCACGCTGCCTTGACCAGTTCACGGTCTGACGGGTGGACAACATCCAGAAAGGATTGATAGGTTATCGGAATGCCTTTAGGGAGCCCAAAAATTCGAAGTTTTTCATCAGACCATTTCAGGATATTATTGTGGACATCCAAGCGCCAACTGCCGATATGAGCGACTTTCTGGGCGCGGTTCAGATCCCTCTGGCTTTCTCGTAAAGCCTTTTCAGTTTGTTTGCGATCAGTGATATTTAAGCTTACCGTGCCTAATCCGACTGTTTTGCCGTTTGCGTCCTTCAGTGTGAAGACGTTGCAGATCATCCACAACGCTCCCCCTGTTTTGAAATGCCGGAAGCGGATTTCGGTCTCGCCACGGCCGTTCCGTAATACCTCAGGAATGAACTCATTCATAATAAAGGGCTGATCTTCGGGAAAAAAGAATTCCTTAATCGGTGTTTCAAGGCCCTGTTCCAGACTATCAAGGCCTACCAGACGCAGTCCGGCATCGTTAATGAAAAAAGGGATGCCTTCCGTATCGCACATGCCAATGAACTCAGTGCTGCTTTTGGCGAGTAAGATATATAAATCCCGCTCCGCTTGCGTCCGATTGCGCTCGGCGATTTCCTGCTTAAGCTGTTCTTCTCGATCCAAGGCTGTACGCAAGGCTTGTTTTTCCTGATCATGCAACAGTTTAATGATCAAGCTTAATATTGTGCCTGTGACAACCAAAAACGCGAGGCGTAGTATTTCAGCATTCCGAGCGATATAAAAGGAACCGTAAGGCTCGGTTAAAAAATAATCGCTTGCCGCCGCGCTTAATAGAGTAATGAAAAGCCCCGCTCTGAACCCGCTCCACCAGGAAGCTAAAGTGATCACAACTAGAAAGAGTAAAAGCGGCGGCGAGCTCCCGAAAATATATTGGAAGTGTTTTAGAAGAAACAAGATGGCCGCAGTCCCCAATATTGAGGCTATATAGGCGCTGCTGAGAGAAAGTTTAATGTGAACCTCTAGTTTTTTCTTTATATGGATTAATGTGATTTATATTCGACATTTTCCAAAATTCAAAGGTTCTTGGTCACATATTCGGCAAATATTGGGGAAGATGCTGGCGGATATCGGCGGCACTCAACGTGGTGATTTCTTTGTCGAGTTCGAAACGAACCAGCTTTTTTATCTGTTCCGGCAGATTGCTGCGCAGCATTCCAAGGAAACTGGGGCCGGCAATAATCAGCAGTTGTTCAAATCGGCCTTCGTTGTGTGCGTCTTCCAGATGCTGGGCAATGCTATGCGCAAAAGCTTCGGCTTCGTATTTTTTCGGATCGGTGGGTTGTTCATAAGCGTGTCCGCCTCCACCGACGCTTTTGATCTTTCCTGGTAGATCGGAAGTTATTTCCCGGTCATGCAGACGGCTTTTCGAATGGGATAAATCTTCGATTTCCTCTAAAGGGGAAGAAGGCGTATCCGCAGTAAAAATGCGGGCGCGAGTAGTATCAGCGACAAGTATCCAGGTTAGTTTCATGAGTGTTCCCTCGGTGAAGATTTGTTTAAAACGCTGCTTGCAAAAAACATGTGGTTTTGTACTACTTTGAGCTCTCAGAATAGAGAGGTTAAGGTTCTGAATCAATAAGTAGTAATACTAAGACTTCAAGGTGTAGGGGTTTTTAATAGTTGGCATCTAGGTCAGACTAAATTGTTCAGACAGGGTAAAATAGGCCGTTCACATATCCAAGTAACGAATCCATTTTCTAATCCGATGCAGCCGGCATTTGTTCATTTAAGACTCCACACTGAATTCTCTTTGGTAGACGGGATCGTCAAAATCAAACCCTTGGTCAAGCGTTTGGCCGAGTTAAATATGCCGGCCATTGCGATTACCGAGCACGCCAACTTGTTCTCGCTGGTCAAGTTTTACAAAGCATCGTTAGGGCAGGGCATTAAGGCAATAGCCGGTGCCGATGTATTGATTTTTAATCCCGAAGACCCTGCCACACCGTACCGTTTGACTTTGCTGGTTAATAACCATGCCGGGTACATCACGCTGACCGAGTTGATCTCGAAAGCTTATCAGGAAGGCCAGCATCAGGGCGTGCCGATGCTCAGGCAGGAGTGGATAGAAGCCAATCATAACGGCCTCATTGCCTTGTCCGGCGCGATGAGCGGCGAGATAGGCAAGGCGCTGCTGGCAGAAAACCATGAGGCGGCCAAGCGCTTGGCGGAGTTTTGGGGCGGCTTGTTCGAAAACAGCTTTTACCTGGAATTGCAGCGGGTCGGCAAGCCCGACGAGGAGCGTTATATCGCCGCTGCCGTAGAGCTGGCTCTGGCAACCGGTTTGCCGGTGGTGGCGACCAATGATGTACGCTTTGTGCATCAACAGGATTTTGCCGCGCATGAAGTGCGGGTTTGTATCAACCAGGGGCGGGTGCTGGATGATAGCCGTCGGCCTAAGGATTACACCGATCAGCAATATTTGCGCAGCATTGAAGAAATGCAGGCGCTGTTCACCGACATACCGGAGGCATTGGAAAACACCGTCGAGATTGCCAAGCGTTGCAATCTGACGCTGACGCTGGGCAAAAACTTCCTGCCGGATTTTCCGGTGCCCGAAGGCATGAACCTGGGCGAGTTTATGACCGAGCAGGCCATGAAAGGCCTGGAAGAGCGTTTGCAGCATCATCCTGCGGTAGGCAAGGGTACGGATGAGGAAAACCGGCGCGTTTATTATGAGCGCCTGGATTTCGAGCTGAAAATGATCACCCAGATGGGTTTTCCCGGTTATTTCATGATCGTTGCCGACTTTATCCAGTGGGCGAAAAACAATTTGATTCCGGTCGGGCCGGGACGGGGTTCGGGTGCGGGCTCATTGGTAGCTTATGCGCTGAAAATTACCGACCTTGATCCTATTGAATTCGATCTGTTGTTTGAGCGGTTCTTGAATCCCGAACGGATTTCGATGCCCGACTTCGACGTGGATTTTTGCATGGACCGCCGGGATGAGGTGATCGATTATGTCGCCCGCAATTACGGCCGGGATCATGTGGCGCAGATCATCACCTACGGTTCGATGGCGGCGAAAGCGGTTATTCGCGATGTCGGCCGGGTGTTGGGTTTCGGTTACGGTTTCGTCGATCGGTTGGCCAAGTTGATTCCGTTTGAAATCGGCATGACGCTGACCAAAGCGCTAAGCGACAGCCCCGAGCTGAAGCAGCTCTACGACACCGAGGAGGAAGTCAAGGCGCTGATCGATATGGCGCTGTCGCTGGAAGGTACGTCCAGGAACGCAGGTAAACATGCGGGCGGCGTGGTGATTTCGCCGACCAAGCTGACCGATTTTACGCCGCTGTATTGCGATCAGGACGGTAATAACCTGGTTACCCAGTTCGACAAGGATGACGTCGAAGCGGTCGGCTTGGTCAAGTTCGACTTTTTGGGCCTGCGCACGCTGACCATTATCGATTGGGCGTTACAGGACATTAACGCCAAGCACAAGAAGCTGGGCAAGCCGCTGGTCGATATAACGACCATTCCCCGCGATGACGCGGCGTCCTATAAGCTGCTGACCAATGCCCAGACTACCGCCGTGTTCCAGTTGGAATCGCGCGGCATGAAGGAGTTGATCAAAAAGCTGAAGCCCGACTGTTTCGACGACATTATCGCGTTGGTGGCGCTGTTCCGGCCTGGGCCGTTGGAGTCGGGCATGGTGGACGATTACATTAACGTCAAGCATGGCGCCAAAGCCGAGTACGCGCATCCGTTGCTGGAGCCGATTTTAAAGCCCACCAACGGCGTTATTCTGTACCAGGAGCAGGTGATGCAGATCGCCCGTGAAATGGCGCTGTACACCTTGGGCGGCGCGGATATGCTGCGCCGGGCGATGGGTAAGAAAAAGCCGGAGGAAATGGCCAAGGAGCGGGATAAATTCATGTCGGGCTCGGTGCAAAACCAGGTCGACGAAAACATCGCCACCTATGTGTTCGATTTGATGGAGAAATTCGCCGGTTACGGTTTCAATAAATCGCATTCCGCCGCTTATGCGCTGGTCGCTTATCAAACCGCTTGGCTGAAAGCTCATTACCAGCCCGAGTTCATGGCGGCGGTAATGTCCGCCGACATGGATAACACCGATAAAGTGGTGATCTTGATTGAAGAATGCCGGCAGATGAAGCTGGAAATTTTGCCGCCGACGATCAATATTTCCAAATACAAGTTCACCGTCAACGATACAGGCCAGATTGTTTACGGTTTGGGCGCGCTGAAAGGAGTAGGCGAGGCGGCCATTGAAGAAATGCTGATCGAGCGGGAAGCGAACGGGCCGTTTTCCGGTCTGTACGATTTGTGCAAGCGGGTGGATTTACGCAAATTCAACCGGCGAGTGTTGGAAGCATTGATACGCGCCGGGGCTTTTGACGAGTTCGACGCTAATCGGGCCGGGCATTTGGCCGAGCTATCCACGGTGTTAAAAGTCGCCGAACAGCACGGTAAAAATGCGCAAACCGGCCAGAACGATTTGTTCGGTTTGGCGGTTAATGTCGAAAATATCGACGATGCACATGCCTACGCCACGGTGGTTGAGCCGTGGTCGGAAAATGAACGGTTGGCGGCTGAAAAACTGGTTCTGGGTTTATTTTTAACCGGGCATCCGATCAACCAATACGAGGCCGAATTAAGGCAGTTTACCAACGGAACCATAGAGTCGCTGCTGGCGAATGTGGAGCGCTCCAAAAGCCGGAAGATGGAAGCCCGAACCGCCGGTTTAGTCGTTGAGGTGCGTACCCGTCAGACCAAGAGCGGTAAAACCATGGGTTTTGCGACCATTGATGATCGAACCGGGAGGCTTGAAATTGCGGCTTTTGGTGAAGTTTACGAAAAATACCGGAGTATTTTCACTCGCGACAGCTTGTTGATTGCCGAAGGGTCAGTAGGTGTCGATGATTATTTAGGCACGTTGCGCTTAACGGTTGAAAATCTCTACAGCATGGAGCAGGCCAGGGAGACTTTTGCCAGAAGTATCCAGTTGGTATGGAATGCGCTAGACAACGATGGCTTTGTCGCGAAGTTGGCTGCCGTTTTGGAGCCTTTTAAGGGCGGCAACTGTCCGGTGGGCATTGCTTATACTTCAAAGGTGGCGAAAGCCGATTTACAGCTGGGCGATGAATGGCGCGTCCATCCTACCGATGAACTGGTGGCGCGGTTGAGGTTGTTATTGGGAAGCGGGGCCGTAGAGGTTAAGTACAGGTAAACGTATTTAAGATCGAGGACACGAAGAACACGAATTTTTTAATTTCTTCGTGAACTTCGTGAACTTCGTGTCTTCGTGGTGAAAGGTTTTAATTTGATGAGGATAAGGCAACTTTGCCCTATTCTTGTCTTGTTATTCCGTTTCTTGCTTTACCACTTCAACAGGTCTTGGCGCCGCTTCAGCCGGTTTAGGCTCAGGGCTAGCAGCTTGTTTGGGTGCTTCTAATTGCTGATTACCGTTGTTAGCTTGGCTGTGAGCATTAGTCTGAGACTCCGGGCGTTCGGTTCTTTCCGCTCTTTCTGCAAAATCACCGTCATAAGAACGAGGGGCCGGACGCGATTCGTCGTTGCTTGACCCGGTTGCTTCATTTGAAGCATTTGAATCGCCTTCCGTTTCAGGTTTTTTGTAGTTGGGGTTACGTGGCCTTCTACGGTTCGGTCCTCTTCTGGCATTGTTTCTTTTTGGGTGTTCCCGCTCACCGGCAACGCTAGGAGGAGAAACTTCCGGCGCAGTTGCAATCACCTCAACAACTTCGGCCGCTTCAATTTTTATGTCTTCGGCTTTTGTTGCGGGCATATTAGCTGTGTCGAGATTGCGCTTTACGTTTCTGCCTTGACCGCGCGGAGGACGGTTTTGACGAGGCGACTCTGCATTTTGTTCGGGTTTTGGCTTAGGTGCTTGTCCTTGTTCCAGTGTTTGAACTTGCTCTTTATGACCATTATGACCGTTTTGGGCGCGCCCACGGCCGCGTCCGCGTCCGCGTCCTCTTTCCTGGCTTTGTCCCTGACCTTGTCTGTTGTCCCTGCTTTTGCCCGGCTGGCTTTCGTCAGTCGGTCTGGTTCTTTCAGGAAGTTGGGTTGCCGTTGCTTTTGGCGCTGCGCTGGAGCCTATCAGTTTATGCCAGAAGCGTTGGATCAGGCTGGCTGACTCGCTTTTATTTTGAACAGGGGCGGGAGAATCATGCAGGAATTCCTTGACCGCCGGTTTTATCGCGCTCGGTTTTACTTGCTGGGCAAATTCAGGGATAGTGATGTCTTCTGCCTTGATCTGTAAGTAGCTGGCTTTACCGTTCTCGCCGGCTTCTTTTTCCTTGATGCGCTCAATGTCGTAGGCCGGTGTTTCCAAATGCTTGCTGGGCAGAATCACGATGCCGACCTTCAGTCGGTTTTCAATCTGCTCAATGGCGCTACGCTTTTCATTTAACAGGAAAGTCGCGCATTCAATAGGCAAATGGGCAATCACTTTCTCCGTACCTTTTTTCATCGCTTCTTCTTCAAGAATACGCAGTACGGACAGTGCGACCGATTCTACATTGCGAATGCTGCCTTGGCCTTTGCAGCGCGGGCACGGCAGTTGCGTGGAGTCGCCGAGCGATGGACGCATTCTTTGCCTGGACATTTCCAGCAGGCCGAAACGCGAAATGCGGCTGGTCTGAATACGGGCGCGGTCGATTTTAAGAGCGTCACGCAGGTGATTTTCAACGGCTTTCTGGTTCTTATTGGACATCATGTCGATGAAGTCGATAACGAACAGGCCGCCTAAGTCGCGCAGTCTCAATTGGCGGGCGATTTCATCAGCCGCTTCCAGGTTGGTGTTCAACGCGGTTTCTTCGATGTCGCTGCCTTTGGTGGCGCGTGCGGAGTTGATGTCGATCGAGGTCAACGCTTCGGTGTGGTCGATGACGATTGAGCCGCCTGACGGCAGTGAAACTTCCCGGCCGTAAGCCACTTCAATTTGGGATTCAATCTGGTAGCGGTTAAACAGCGGGACGGCATCCTGATACAGTTTTGCTTTGGGCAAAAAGTGCGGCATGACTTGCTTCAAGAAGTTTTGCACCAGTTTGAAGGCGTCTTCGCTGTCAATCAGAATCTCGTCAATATTGCCGCGTAAATGGTCGCGCAAAGCCCTGATGATAACGTTGCTTTCCTGAAAGACCAGAAACGGTGCTGCATGCTCTTCGGCGGAACGCTCAATCGCTTCCCAAAGCTGCAACAAATAATTTAAGTCCCACTGCAATTCTTCGACGTTTTTGCCGCAACCGGCTGTTCTAACAATGAGTCCCATGCTTTCAGGGATCTCAAGTGCCGCCATGACTTCGCGCAAGTCGCTGCGGGTTTCGCCTTCTATGCGCCGCGAAATGCCGCCCGCTTTAGGATTGTTGGGCATCAATACCAGATAGGTGCCGGCCAGGCTGATATAGGTGGTTAAAGCTGCACCTTTATTGCCGCGTTCTTCTTTTTCAATCTGAACAACGATTTCCTGACCTTCTTTAATCAGGTCTTTTATGGCTGGACGGCGGCCTTCAGTTTCGGTGCCATCTTGGGTTTGACGGTAGAGCGGAGAGATTTCTTTGAAAGGTAAAAAGCCGTGTTTTTCAGCGCCGTAGTTTACAAAGGCGGCCTCTAAGCTGGGTTCTACGTGGGTTACTATCCCTTTGTAAATGTTTGACTTTTTTTGTTCTTTCGAAGGTACTTCTATGTCAAAATCGTATAGTTTTTGACCGTCTACCAAAGCGACTCGCAGTTCTTCAGGCTGCGTAGCGTTGATAAGCATTCTTTTCATTCAATATTCCTTGTTGTGTCCTGCTCCGTGGCCAGATTTTACTGAACAGACTGGTTTGGGTCATCGTGTTTGTGTAGGGCTACTAAAGCGCTTCTACATATCTTAGTTTTTACGGTTTTATGTTCCGTTTCTGCGTGTTGTTATTGGTATCCCGCTCTTTACTTAGGTGAAGATCAGGGATAGTTGCACGGACAGAGTCTAAGCAAATAAATATTCTTTTTCAGTCTTGGTTGTAAATTCCGTCTTAAACAGGAGTTATAAATCGTTCGTCTAGGGTCGAACGATGAACCCGAAAATCTTACAATGATGAGTCAGCCCGGTCGTCCAGCGCTGTTTTAATCATCATCGAGTATGCTCCAAGGCAGTTTCGTTAGCGAAAACCGCAGAGCAAAAGCATGTTTTTTATATTAAAAACTTACTTAATATAGCAACCTTATTGCTATACATCAATTTAAAGAATCAATCATAAGCAGATGCTGGTATTATTTATACTATGAATAGTGAAGAAAAAACCGTAACCCCCAAAGTCCAACTGATAGAAATTACTGAAGAGAATTGCGATCAACGCTTGGACAACTTTTTAATTGCCCGCTTGAAGGGCGTACCTAAAAGCCGAATTTACCGGATCGTCCGTAAAGGTGAGGTGAGGGTCAATAAAGGCCGGGTCGATGTTAAATACCGCCTGGTTACCGGCGATATCGTCAGAATTCCTCCGGTCAGAGTGGCCGAACGCGACGAAGAATCGTATGTGCCTCAGGGCTTGCAAGCGGCATTGCAGCAGGGTATTTTGTTTGAAGACGAGGGCTTTTTGATTGTCAACAAACCGGCCGGCTATGCCGTGCACGGCGGCAGCGGCGTCAGTTCCGGCATTATCGAAGGGTTGCGCTTGCTAAGACCCGAAGCGCGATTTTTAGAGTTGGTGCATCGCCTCGACAAAGATACTTCCGGCTGCCTGATCATTG
>Ga0208392_1000317_pt1 | contig 13103 bp, 14 predicted proteins | sample LakWasMeta3_LOW4_2_FD_183855 | JGI IMG/M metagenome (GOLD analysis project Ga0208392, IMG submission 183855) | Freshwater sediment methanotrophic microbial communities from Lake Washington under simulated oxygen tension - Sediment Metagenome... | ecosystem: Environmental > Aquatic > Freshwater >... | reverse complement strand
TTTCAGTTCAGGGTGCTTTACATAGCCGCGTTTAGTCCAAAACGCATCTAATGGCACATAATCAGCAGGACGGCGTGGATGATCGATAGGGCGTTCTACGCAACAAAAGGTAATATATTTAAAACCCCCTAAATCAGCGGCGTGTGCTTCGCGTTGTTCAAAAAACTTAACCCCTAAACCTAAGCCGCGATAATTTTTATCCAATACGGATTCACTGCAATAAAACACATCATCAAGGTTATAGCCGTGTTCTAAAAACGGCTGTTTCATCTCGCCAGTTTCATGACGCATGGGCATAGCCGTTGATGCACCAACCACTTTATTGTCATCAAACGCTAATACGATAACGCTTTCAGGGCAGTCGATATGGGTTTGCAGATATTTTTTTTCATAGTCGTAATCGCCATCGTATAGATAAGGAAAATCACGAAATACTTCAATTCTAAGGCGAGCAAGGTCTGGAATATATTGCTCAAGAGCCGCACCGCTCCAGCGTTCAATACGAATATTTTTAGACATGGCGAGATAATAGTTAACAATAAAAAGAAAACATTTTACCGAAGTTATCGGTATTTTCGTAGATTATACACCAAAAAAACGCCCACAATCGCACCACAGGTATCTGCTACCCAATCAAATATATCGGAAGAACGACCGTCAACAAACGATTGATGCCATTCATCAGAAACACCGTATAGACTACAAAAAATAACACTTACTAAAGCCAGTATAATAGGCGATTTTACAAAGTGTCTCATACTACGCCATGCCAATACTGACATGACCAAATAAGCACTAAAGTGATGCAGTTTGTCTTGATGCTCAAACCACTTTGGCGTTGGCAAAGACGATTGATCTGATAACCAATAAATCAAGCCGCAATACAACAATAGCCCTAAAAAATCCAAAATTTTAACCATGCTTATGAACTCGTAATGAAAAATCTATTTGCTATCGCCGCTAGCTGTTTGCATAACGCGGCTATTGAAGAAAAATTAGCCCTCACACATCATGCTTGGCAATTATTAGCCAACGGTGAGTTAAGTTTTACTGAGGATGTTACCGTGTTAGCGATTGAGAAAGTCACCTTTCCCAATAAACCCGTGTTATTAGCACCGCGTGATATGCCTAACCGTAAAGTAACCAGCCCCGAAGGCAAAGCGGCTTTTTTTCATGCGATTGCCCACGTTGAATTTGTCGCTATCTATTTAGCGTGGGATATTATTTATCGGTTTCGAGGAATGCCTGAGCAATTTTATCAGGATTGGTTACGCGTTGCCGATGAAGAGGCGCAACATTTTGGATTAATCAGAACGCATTTACAGGCTATGGGTGTTGATTATGGCGATTTACCTGCACACGGTGGTTTATGGGATCATGCCAAAGACACGGCACATGATTTGTTAGCGCGTTTGGCAATGGTGCCACGCTGTATGGAAGCACGCGGCTTAGATGTCACGCCTGCTATTATTAAAAAATTTAACAGCATGAGTGATGCAGCCAGCGTTACTTTATTAACCCGCATACTGACCGATGAAGTCGGTCATGTAGAACGTGGTTCGTATTGGTTTAAGCACGTTTGTCAGCAACAAGGCATTGATGATATTGAAGCAAAATATCAACAGCTAATTAAACAATACTACATTGGCGGCAAGCCAAAAGGCCCTTTTAATAGAGAAATGCGTATAATTGCGGGCTTCTCGACTGCTGAACTAGATTGGCTAGAACTCCCATGAAAACACAAAAAATCTTTGCTACTCCACTGTTTAATTTAGGCTTTAGAGCCTTTTTCGCCTTAGCTGGCGTGTCCGCATTGCTACTGATTATGTTATGGAATGCGATGTTTAAAGGCTCGCTCAGTTTGAGTAACTATTTTGCCCCTAATGAATGGCACGCTCATGAGATGTTATTGGGATATTCCGTTGCAGTGATGGCCGGTTTTTTATTAACGGCGGTTAAAAACTGGACAGGTCAACCCACTGCAACAGGCGATAAACTGGCAGGACTATGTTTATTGTGGCTATACGGTCGATTGCTTCCGTTTTACTCAGGCTTATTACCCGATGCTTTGATTGCCTTGGTGGATTTTGCCTTTTTACCCGTACTCGCTTATCAAGTCAGTCAACCCATTATAAAAGCGAAAAATTACCGCAATCTGGTGTTTATCGGTATTTTATTGTTATTAGCCTTAGGTAACGGTTTGATTCATGCTGAAAAACTGGGGCTAATGGAAAACAGTGCGGCGACAGGTCTGCAACTGGTGGTTGCGACTATTATTCTGTTGATACTGGTGATTGCAGGACGGGTATTTCCCTTTTTTACCGAACGCGGCTTAACAGGCGTGTTAATTATTAAAAATCAGTTGTTAGACCAATTAGCCATTGGCTCTGCCGCGTTAGTATTTACCTTACAACTGTTTGGTATCTCAGGCACAATATTAGCGATAGCAGCATTAGCCGCAGGTGTTATCAATATCGCCAGAGTTGCAGGTTGGTATAATCGCAAAATCTGGTATGTCCCATTGTTATGGGTGTTATATGTTGGTTACGGCTGGCTTATTTTAGGTTTTCTGTTCACCGTATTATCGGCATACACAGTGGTATCGACTTCATTAGCATTACACGCATTTACGTTGGGTGGTATCGGTATATTGACCTTAGGCATGATGGCGCGAGTTTCTCTCGGACATACGGGACGGATACTAAAAGCCTCTAATGCGATTGCATTGGCGTTTGTGTTACTGAATTTAGCCGCTGTCTTCCGCGTGTTATTACCGATGGCATTACCCGCTTGGTATAACGGCTTAGTCTATGCCGCCACGCTATCTTGGCTAGCCGCGTTTGCGTTATTCGTGTTTGTGTACGCGCCTATGTTGACCACGGCAAGAGTGGATGGTCAGGAAGGATAAGGCACTGTTGACGATTGATGTGTGGCATGATTCATTAACAACAGACCATGCCCAATATTTACAAGACTGGCGCGTTCTCGATAGCCATGAAAAGATGCGTGCGGAAAAATTTAAAACGCTCCAACTACAACAGCGTTATGTCGCCGCACATGGTCGTTTGAGACATATACTCGCGCAGTATCTGAGTGTTTCGCCTGAAAGCATACGCATTGAAAATGCCGCGCAAGGTAAACCCTATCTAGTCGATTACCCTGAATTAGCGTTTAATTTATCGCACACAGGTGATTCTCTACTGGTCGCGGTGGCTAAAAACTGCCAGCTAGGTGTTGATATTGAACAATGTAAACCGCGCGACAATTTAGCCGCTTTCGTACAAAAATGTTTTGGTGTTGAAGAGGCTACTTATTGGCATCAACTGCCCGAAGCCGAGCAAAACCGCCAGTTTTACCAATTTTGGACACGCAAAGAAGCCTTTGTTAAGGCAACAGGTTTAGGTATTGCCTTAGGTTTAAAGCATTGTGTACTAAATCCAGAAAATCCACAGACGTTTTTGAGCGTTCCCCCTGAATGTGATGCTGCGCGTATTTGGCAGTGTCGAGACATCGCAATAGGTGAAAGAATGTGCGCTGCGTTGGTAGCTGATAAACCGATTGCTATGGTGCAATGTCTTTAAATCAAGTGAAGTAGAGTTCAAAGCTAATCTGACAGTTACTGATTTTCAGAAGAGTCTGTTAGATTAAATTTAGCTTAGAAACTTTTCCTTCCAGATGAATTTTCCTTCAGACAAAGTTGCTCTCTTTTCAAGAGCGGTATCAGGTTAAGTCTAAACTAATGCAGAGCTGACGCAAGGAAGCCCATCAATAGCGAAGATGAGTTTCCTAGCTTTGAACTGTTACTCAATAATCTATAGTCTGTTAATGCGCATCATCATGATGCCACTGCGGCATCATAACGATGCAGTTGGGCTTGAAACCCTGATTCTTTAGGGTGTCGATACTGGCTATTTTCTCTTGTTTATGTAAATCAATCACGCTGATTGAACCATCATCCATATTGGGTAGATTTAGAAAACTATTTTGGACGATGGCATAATGTTCATCGGGTGAGAACACAATATGATGTGCGCCGCCTGCAGTGGGGATAGTTTTTAAGTGTTTAGGTTTTAATTTCAAATCGCCGCTAATGTCGAAAATGTTTAATGCGCCAGAATTGGCAGTGCTGACATAAAGGCGGTCGTGTTTATCGTTAAAATAAATTTCTAGCGGTACGCCTTGTTGAAGTGTGCTGAAATCGAACACTTGTTGAAAACTAAAATCTTTGCTGGTTTCGTTCCAGATAGCTGTCCATAACGCGCCACCAAACATCGTGTTTATGTAAGCCATTGCAGGTTTGGCGTGTGGCAAAAAGACTGCTTCTACGGGTGATGAACCCGAAGGCGAAGGTTTATCGGATAATTTGTGCGTGGATAATACCTTGCCGCTTGATGCTTCAATGACAGTGACGGTTTCGCCTGCATCACCTAAATCTGACGGACGCACCGTGCTGGTGACTATGATGCGATCAATATCTTCATTTAAGCCGATACCGTGCGGATAGCGAATAAAAGTGTCTTTGCCATTAGCGGCAATCACTTTGGTTTGCGTATCGGTTTTTGCATCTCCCATTATGACGTTACTTGAACCCATACATGTGAGATACCAGCGTTTCCCGTCTTCAGAAAAGGCAAAATCTTCACTGACTTGGCAATCAGGCAAATCAATTTTTTTCGGAAGATAAGGAACGTGTTTCATGTCCATAACGTGCAACGCGCCGTTACCTAAAGAGGTGATATAGGCTTTACTCATATCTTTATTATAAAAAATATGGTGTGCTACTAAATCGGACGGTAGCGGAATATCGTTAAGGATTTTGCCAAAGTTTTTTGATTCAGGATCAACATCCATGATGGCGATACCTTCGCGTCTTGGCGTTTGCTTTGGTTTGCTTTCGTAGTTGACCATTGCCAGTATTTCGGCTTGAGCAACCATTGGTGTCAGAATGCAAGCACTGAGTAAAGTGGCTAAGAGTCGTGTGATGTTCATGGTAAAGCCTCAAGATGTAATGTGGGGTTACTACCCATTGCAGCGTAGATAGAAGGTTGAGTTAGCGTTAGCCTAACCCAACCTACACTTGATTATTCCGCCGTCGTTGGATCAATCATGGTTCTGATTTGTGAAATACGATTAGCAGGAAATCCGCCTTGTTCGGCGTGTTCTCTAATTGTTGCTTCGTCGGGTGCGATATACACACAATAGACTTTATCGTCAGTGACGTAGCTTTCTAACCATTGGATTTTTGTCCCCATACCGTTTAATACGCCGCAAGATTTTTGCGAAATGCCTTGCAAATCTTGGGCAGTCAATGCACCAGCGTTAGGAATGTCACGTTCGATAATATACTTTGGCATAATGCCTCCTGTTTAGTTAATATGACGAGTCGTCTTGTTAAAGCGCGATAAAAATCAGGTAGCTAGTAAAGCGGAATCAAAAAGCCTATTTTTAACTCTATTACCAAATTGCCCCCTACCAACATCACGCTTTAAAAAAATCCCCCAATAAAGCTTGGCAACATTGTTTTAACGGTTCGGTCGATTGTTCGACTTTCATGCGTAATAACGCACCTTGCCATGTGTTGACTAACAAATCTGCCATATCGCGGGCGGATTTGTCAGTGCGTATCGTGCCTTGTTGCTGAGCTAGGCTTAAACCTAATTGCAACACGTCCCGATAACTATTCAGTGTGGTTTGCAAAGCCACACGACAAATTTCACTACTATCACCAATTTCACCGATTAAATTCCCTAACAAACAGCCGCCTTTAAAATCGGTGCGCTCTAGTTCTGCAATAGATTCATTAAAATAGCGTTGTAAGGCACTGAGTGCGTCAGCGTTAGATTGTTCTAAGTAGCTAGTTATTTGTTGAATATAAGGCGTGATGTAATGTTTTATTACTTCCGCGCCAAAATTTTCCTTGCTACCAAAATAATTGTAGAAAGAACCTTTAGGAATTTGCACCGCATCTAAAATTTCTTGCAAACCCGTACCGTGATAGCCTTGCTGCATCAACAATGCCACCCCTTGGTTCAATAAATTCTCACGGTTAATTTCTTTTTGTATTGATCTGCTCATGGGCATTATAATACGACTGGTTGTCTCAATTTGTCAAAATAAATTTGTGAATAGTCTGTTTCTGCATATCTCTAATCAAGGCATCTCTACATCATCACATAGACTAAGTAGTGAGTATTTTGCTATAGTTAGCAAGTTTTCGACGTGCTTAGGCACACCCTTATCTTAATAGATAGCTCATCACTCTGGAGAAACTCAATGGCAATTAAAGTTGCAATCAATGGTTATGGTCGTATTGGACGTAATATCATGCGTGCGTTGTATGAATCTGGTCGTACTAACGAAATTCAAATCGTTGCAATCAATGATTTAGGCGATTCCAAAACCAATGCACACTTAACTAAATATGACACTGTACACGGTAAATTCCCGTTTGATGTCAGTGTTGACGGTGACTACATCGTGATTAACGGTGACAGAATTCGCGTGTTAGCCGAAAGAGACCCAGCAAAATTACCTTGGGCTGAATTAGGTGTTGACGTGGTTCATGAATGTACTGGTTTCTTCACTAGCAAAGCAAAAGCCTCTGCACACATTCAAGCTGGCGCGAAAAAAGTCATCATTTCTGCACCAGGTGGCAATGATGTGGATGCAACGATTGTTTTTGGTGTCAACGATAAAGTATTAAAAGCGTCTGATACCGTTATCTCAAACGCATCTTGCACCACTAACTGTTTAGCTCCATTAGTTAAACCATTGATGGACACCATCGGCGTAGATCACGGTTTGATGACCACTATTCACTCTTACACTAACGATCAAGTTTTAACTGACGTGTATCACAGTGACTTACACCGTGCGCGTTCTGCTACGCAATCTATGATTCCAACTAAAACAGGTGCTGCGGCGGCTGTCGGTTTAGTATTGCCAGAAATGAAAGGTAAACTAGACGGTTTTGCGATGCGCGTACCAACTATCAACGTCTCTGTGGTTGACTTGTGCTTCCAAGCTTCACGCGACACCACCAAAGAAGAAATTGATAGCATTTTAAGAGGCGCGGCGGCAGGTCCATTAAAAGGCATTTTGGCAATCAATGATGAGCCATTAGTGTCTATGGACTTCAACCATAACCCACACTCTTCAATCTATGAAGCGGGTTTAACGAAAGTCACTGCAGGTAACTTCGTTAAAGTTTTATCTTGGTATGACAACGAGTGGGGCTTTTCTAACCGTATGTTAGACACCACTGTTGCCTTAATGAATGCGGAATAATAATGCTAAGACGAACCAAAATTTTAGCCACATTAGGTCCTGCCACCGATAAAGAAGGTGTGCTTGAAGGTCTATTTATGGCAGGTGTTGACGTGGTGCGATTGAATTTTTCGCATGGCACAGCACAAGACCATATCGACCGCGCCAACGCTGTGCGTGAAATGAGCAAAAAAACGGGCAGACGCGTAGGTATTTTAGCTGACTTACAAGGACCAAAAATCCGTATTGAACGCTTTAAAGAAGACAAAGTATGGCTGGATAATGATCAAGCTTTCGCGCTAGATATTAATCTTGAAAAAGACCAAGGCGATAACACACAAGTTGCCATCAGCTACGAACCACTTCCTAAAGAAGTTGTAAAAGGTAGTCGTTTATTGCTGGATGATGGGCGCGTGGTATTAGATGTGGTCAATGTGGAAGAAAATCTCCGTATTAACTGCACAGTCGTTGTCGGTGGTTATTTGTCGAACAAAAAAGGCATTAACTTATTAGGCGGTGGTTTATCAGCAGAAGCCTTAACCGATAAAGACAAAGAAGACATTAAAACCATCGCCAAAATTGGCTGTGATTATGTCGCTGTGTCTTTTCCCCGTTGCGGTGCTGATTTAGATGAAGCTCGCCGTTTGCTAGAAGCAGAAGGCTGTCATGCAGGTATTGTCTCTAAAGTAGAACGTGCTGAAGCCATCGTGCCTGAGGTCATGGATGAAATTATCCTAGCTTCTGATGCAGTGATGGTAGCGCGTGGTGACTTAGGCGTAGAAATTGGTGATGCTAATTTACCTGCCGTACAAAAGCAGTTAATTAAACGTAGTCGTGAACTCAATCGTGTCGCCATTACAGCAACGCAAATGATGGAATCCATGATTGATAACCCGATTCCAACTCGCGCCGAAGTATTTGACGTAGCGAATGCGGTGTATGACGGTACAGATGCAATCATGTTGTCAGCCGAAACTGCATCGGGTAATCACCCGATTAAAGCCGTTGAAGCCATGCATCGTATTTGTATCGAAGCAGAAAAACAAGCAGTAGTGCGTGAATCTGATCACCGTATCAACGAACAGTTTAAACGTGATGATGAAGCGATTGCGATGTCTGCCATGTACATGGCAAATCACACTAAAATCAAAGGTATCGTTGCGTTAACCGAATCAGGCTCAACACCGTTATGGATGTCACGCATTAGCTCTGGCATTTCTATCTATGCGTTTAGTAGTCAAGAAAAAACCTTAGGTAAAGTGACTCTGTATCGTGGCGTATTTCCGATGTACTTCAAACTGGGTGAAAACCAAGACCACGTTGAAGTCAATCGCAACATCGTTCAAGAACTTAGAAAATGGAAAGCAGCTAAAGACGGCGACAAATTCATCATCACCAAAGGTGATTTGAACGGCGTAGAAGGCGGCACCAACGCACTAAAAGTTGTTATCGTAGGACAAGGTTTAACACCTTAAATCTTACTGTAGGGTACGCATTGCGTACCCTACACTACCTATTCTCTCCATCAATCAATAATTGCTTCCATAAAATTTCACTATTTCGTTTCTTCATTAGAAGAATAGCCTGCCGCTTTGATGTATTTATGTTGGAGATACCCTCCAAAGATTTTTTCCTACTTAGGTATCTCATACAGCTAATGAATCGTTTTCCTTGCCTATGTGCAGTAAGCGTTTTTCACGGTGTCAAACACCGCAATCTCTGCTAATTCAACTGTTTTTCCATACGCTTTTATCGACTTGTAAACGTTACATTACCGCATTTTAAATAGCGTCCGTTAATATCCTATTGCACTCCTTTCCACTAGAAGGAATCATGTTATGCTTTTAAAAATTAGAATATCAAGCATAACTGTGGGTCTTTTTAAGGACTGGCAGTCATTAATTTATTAGCTAACCGAAAAACTTTCGCCACAGCCACAAGTACCTTTGACATTTGGGTTATTAAATTGGAAGGCTTCATTAATGCCTTCGCGGCGATAATCAAGTTCTATACCGTCTAAAATTTCAAGGTCACTTGCGGCGACGATAACTTTTACGCCGAAGTTTTCAAACACGGAGTCGTCGCTGTTTAGACTATCGGCGTAATCGAGAGTGTAGGCATAACCTGAACAACCTGATTTTTTAACGCCTAATTTTAAACCTATGCCAGTACCGCGTTTTTCCAGTTGTTTTTTGATTTGTGAAGCTGCTTTTTCAGTGCATGAAATTGTCATGGTGTGATGTGTTCCGTCAGGGTTGTCAATATGACATATTCTACCATTATTCGACATTTACCCATGCTAAACGCATAATAGCTGCCTATTTTTAAACCTATTTTTCGAGAATTTTATCATGCAAAATTTTTCCAATATTCGCGCTCTTATTATTGATATGGACGGTGTGTTATGGCACGGAAATGTTGCTATTGCTGGTTTAACTGAGTTTTTCCAATTATTACGCGCGAAAGACATCCGTTTTATTTTAGCGACTAATAATGCCAGTTTAACGCGTGAGCAATATGTGAAAAAATTAGCAAACATGGGTGTGACGGTAGAATTAAACGAAATTCTCACTTCTGGCATTGCTACCGCCTTATATTTGGCTGAACGCTATGAACCCAATAAAACACGGGTCTATGTTTTAGGCGAAGCGGGTGCAAGTGAACCATTAGCAGAGCGCGGTTTTATCCTGACCGATTTGTATGATGTGACAGCGGATATTGTAGTTTGCGGTAAGGATTCCACGCTAACTTGGGATAAGTTAGCCACCGCTACGTTAAATGTACGCAATGGTGCTGCATTTATTGGTACTAATGCGGATACAACTTTACCCACTGAACACGGTATCACACATGGCAATGGTGCGATTTTAGCCGCAATACAAACGAGTTCTAATGTCGCACCCGTGTGTGTAGGTAAACCTGAACCGATTATGTATCAACAAGCCATTGCTTTATTAGGAACTACATTGGAAGAAACCATTGCGTTGGGTGATCGTTTAGAAACTGATATTTTAGGGGCTGTCAATACAGGCATTCGTAGCATTATGGTATTAACAGGCATATCCAGCGTAGCTGATTTAGTCGATTCAGATTATCAACCGACTTGGGTATTACCAGACCTTGAAGCCGTTATTGCTGCATTACAAAATGCCTAGAGACGTTGTAATACAATATCTTATCGCTACCCAAAACACTTAAGAGGGCATCATGAAAAAGTTTTTAAATCAAGTAGATAGTTTGTTAGAAGAAAGCTTGAGCGGTTTTGCCAAAGCCCATGCCGATATTATTCAACTCAATAGCCAACCGCATTTTGTGCAACGCAAACAAACCAATCCTAATAAAGTAGCGTTAATTTCTGGCGGTGGTTCTGGACATGAGCCATTGCATACAGGATTTGTCGGTGCGGGAATGTTAGATGCGGCTTGTCCTGGTCAGGTTTTTACCTCACCAACTCCAGATCAGATGTTGGCAGCCGCACAAGCGGTAGCGGGTGATGCAGGCGTATTATTCATTGTAAAAAATTATGCGGGCGATGTGATGAACTTTGAAATCGCGGCTGAAATGTTAGATTGCCCGAATGTAACCGTGTTAGTAAATGATGATGTTTCTCTACCAAAAAGCCACAGTACAGGACGGCGCGGTGTAGCTGGAACGCTTATCGTAGAAAAAATGGTAGGAGCTGCCGCCGAGCAGGGTGCAGATTTAGCAACTTGTAAGGCTTTAGGCGATAGAATCAATGCGGCAACTGCTTCTATGGGCGTTGCCTTAAGCAGTTGCACCGTTCCCGCATTAGGTCATCCAACCTTTAGTCTAACCGATACAGAAATGGAAATGGGCGTAGGTATACACGGTGAACGTGGGCATGACACTCTGCCGTTAGCCAGTGCCAGTGAAATTGTTGAACACTTAGCCAATGCAATTGATGCTGAATTAAAACCACAAGCAGGACAGACGGTGTTATTGCACGTCAACGGTTTTGGCGCAACGCCCTTGATGGAACTGTATTTAATTTATGAACTGGCTACGCAGTTTTGGCAAAAACGCGGCGTACAGATTATGCGTTCTTTAGTCGGCAATTACACCACATCAATTGACATGGCAGGTTGTTCGTTGACTTTAACTTTGATGGATGATGAGTTATTGGCGTTATGGGACGCACCCGTGCATACAGCTGCGTTACGTTGGAGTTGTTAAGGTTAGCACACTAAAAATCCAGATTCATGACGACCTTCAACAAACTGATTCGCAGTTTGTTTTTGGTTTCTCGGCGGAGGGCAATTATGTCTGTAAAATAGGGTCGTGGGTCAGGTAAATTAATCTAACCTGAGTTCGACATAAGCGTCATGAGAGCAAAGGCAACAAATGCTGCTGACGTAGATTTAAAGAGGGTTTTTTGGCTTGATAAGAAAGGCGACCAGACAGGAATGGCATTCACCAGAAAGTTAATTAGGGAACGATGACGGCTATGTTCAAGGCTAAAGATATTTTTCAATTGGTCGTTAATGGTTTCGATAATGCTACGTTTTCTGAGGATTAGTTTGTCGAAAGCAGCAATGACTCTGGGCTTCATATTCTTTTTTAGAGTGGTAATGAGTTCGACATCCTGAGTGGCGAGTAGGTCGGTGAGTTTTTGTGAGAGATAGCCTCGGTCGCCAAACAACTTACCGATCAACTGCTTAGCCAGATAAGGCACGGGGGTACGATCATCGACATGACCGCGTGTTAGACAAAAAGACAGGATGTCACCACAATCATTAACCGTAAAGTGCAACTTGAAACCATAAAACCAACCCGTTGACGATTTACTCCGTCCTGCCTGTTCAGCAAAGTTTAGGCGGCAGTGAACCAGAGGCTTTACCTATTACACGCCGTCAAAGCGAGATTTAACAGATGGTTTTAGTTGATACCTCTGTATGGATTGACCATTTACGCAGAACCTTTATTAGTTCAATTGCTAGAATCAGAGCGCGTTTTATGTCATGCCTTTGTACGCGGTGAATTAGCTTTAGGTCATCTAAAACAACGCCAAGCTATTTTGAGTTTATTGGATTAGTACCACAAGCCCCCATTGCGTTTGCCGATGAAATCAATGCTTACATTGAAAAGCATCTCTTGTACGGTTTAGGCATAGGATTTATTGATGTGCATTTATTGGCGGCTACGCAATTGGCAATAAATACCAAGCTATGGACACACGATAAACGTTTATTAGCAGTAGCAACGCGGCTCAATGTGGCTTTTAATGACCAATCAAGCGGTTAATAAAATAGTTTTTTAAGCGTAATCGTTGAATTAGTAAGTAGCCAGTATGGAGTGCAATGGAATATGGGATGGTTGCAGTTGTTAAAGTTATCCCGCATTCCGCAAAGCTCCATGCGAGCTACGCAGTTCATGCAGGGTACTTGGTGTCAAAACGGCAAAACAATCAAAGGAGGAACTTATCAATGCTTTTGGAAAAGACTCCTTGTGGGGTAAAAAATTATTGGAGTCAGAGTAAAATTAATTCATTGTACCGCGCACCAAGATATTCACCAGCTCGCTAGTAATTTAATAACTCGAACCTCAGTATTCATGTTAAACCATAAAGGAAGTCAAAATGTCTCCAGAATATGAAAAATTAATATCGAACGAACCAGTAGAAGAATGGTCTTTAGATGAATGCCAAAATTTAAACAACTACTTAGTTAAACTTGATATTTCATTAATTCAACCTGATAAATATTATGAGGTTGAAAGGTATCTTTTTTGGCAGCTTTCGCTCAATAGTGTTGAGCCTGAAATTATTGAAGTTCTTGATAAATTACATAAAAGTATTTGCAATCAACATTAAGAGTATA